>Ga0181568_10005358_pt1 | contig 11311 bp, 11 predicted proteins | sample 101ome_20_FD_133758 | JGI IMG/M metagenome (GOLD analysis project Ga0181568, IMG submission 133758) | Coastal salt marsh microbial communities from the Groves Creek Marsh, Skidaway Island, Georgia - 101404AT metaG (megahit assembly) | ecosystem: Environmental > Aquatic > Marine > Intertidal...
TAAATCAAATTAATATATGCTTTTTTTGATATATAACTCTTTTTATTTTTATTAATAAATTTTATAACTAATTCATCATTAATATTTTTTCTGTGTAGATCTTTGTATTCTAAATTTGCATAAAGTGGATAGTTAATTAATTCTTTTTTTAAAATCTTAAACTTCTTATAGTTTTTACTATTATAATAATTAATTGCTTTGATATATTTACTTCTATCTATACTATAATCATCTGCCTCAACATTAACTATAGATATTAATAGTGTTGCTATAATCGCCAGGATTTTTTTCATATATTTAAAAAAATTAATAAATTTAAATTGCTACTATAATGTATATTTTACCAGCAGGCTAATTTTACAAAAATGCATATTTTGTAAAAGAATGTATAATATATTTATGAAATACTACATAAATACATGCATTTAGGTAAACATTTAATTCAATGGAAAATACATTAAATTTTTTTATTTTTTCATTATATATGCTATCTGCGCTTTCTATATTGGGCGTAATGGCTTCATATAAAAAAAACTTGTTTCTCAAATCATCTGTTTGGTTTTTTTGGGTAATTGCTATTACGGCACACTCTTATTCTCTTTTACCTATATTTAATGGAAGCTTAAGTGTCAATTTGTCCATAAACTATGCTTTAAATCTTGTTGCTTTTATAATATCTATAACGTTATTTATATCGGCAATTATTGGAAACACAAAATTCCTAGGAATAGTAACTTTGCCTATAATCTCATTAATTTTTTTATTTGATTTTTCAAATAACCCTGTGAGTATACCTTTGGATAATTTTTTATTTGTGCATGTCATAATATCATTAATAAGCTACAGTATATTATGTCTATCAGCTGCGCAATCTATTATACTTAAACTGCAAGAAAAAAAATTACAAACCAACCAGCCAACTGGAATAATAGCTTCATTGCCTTCATTAGATGCTATGGATAGTTTGCTATTTAAAATTCTTGCTCTTGGTATTTTATTTCTTTCAGCAAGTTTATTATCAGGGTTCATTTTTCTTGAAGACATATTTGCACAACACTTGGCACATAAAACAATTCTATCAATACTGGCTTGGATAATATTTTTGCTATTAATGTATGGTCGAAAAAGATATGGATGGAGAGGGAGTAACGCTGCAAATATAACTCTTATTGGTTTTTTTATTTTATTCCTATCTTATTTTGGAACAAAAACAGTATTAGAAATTATTTTGTAAAACACTATTGCTAATGGAAAAAGAAATTGAACAATATACCTACTGAGCTTTTAATTTTAATATTGATTATTTTATTTTTACTCTCTGCTTTTTTTTCTGGGTCGGAGACTGCTCTTATGTCTATCAATAAATATAAGATGAGACATCAAGCTAAGCTAAACAATAAAGGAGCAAAAGCAGCAAAGAAACTTTTAGAAAATCCAGATAAAATAATTGGAGTTATTTTGCTTGGCAATAATTTAACTAATATTCTAATTACACAAATCGCTACATTAATATCTCTTAGACTCTATGGTGATATTGGATTAGCTATTGCAACAGGATTTTTAACAATTTTTATATTAATTTTTGCAGAGTTAACGCCTAAAACTATTGGTGAAATGCATTCTGAAAAAATTGCATATTCCTCTTCATTATTATATAGGCCAATGTTAATAGTACTATACCCATTGGTTTTTTTAATAAATTTTATTGCAAATAGTATAATTAAGCTTTTAGGTCTAAAAGATAATATATCAAAAAGTTCATTGTCTTCTGAAGAACTTAAAACCGTCTTAAATGAATCTTCTTTAAAATTTACAAAACCACATATAAAAATGTTAGAGAGTATTATTGACTTAGAAAAAGCAACCGTTGAAGATATAATGATTCCCAGAAGTGACATATATGGAATTGATATTGGAGAAGATATAGCAAGTGTGGTTAAAAATTTTAAAAATACCCTTTATACGCGAATACCAATTTATGAAGATAATATTGAAAACTTGTTAGGACTGATACACATAAAAAATATTGCACCAATGTTAGCAAGTAAGAGTATAGACGAAAGTGAAATTAAAAAACTAATTAAAAAACCTTATTACATTGTTTCTGGTACAACTTTATACAGACAACTTTTAAATTTTCAAAAAGAAAAAAGAAGGATTGGTTTTATTATTGATGAATATGGAAATATACAGGGTTTGGTTACACTTGAGGATATTCTTGAAGAAATTGTTGGAGATTTCACAAGCGATCCTAGCTCGAATGAAGAAATTATTGTTACCGATAATAAAAATGTTTTTATTGTAGATGGCGGCGTTCATATAAGAGAAATAAATCAAACTTTAAATATTAATTTAACTTCAAATGAAGCTAAGACAATTAACGGTTTTATTTTAGAGCACACTGAAAATTTACCCCAAATAAATGATATAATAAATATCCAAGGGCACACATTTAAAATTATAGAAAATCTTGATAATGCTGTAAAAACAGTACACCTAGAAATTAATAATGAATAAAGAACACGAAAATAAAAAAATTAAAATTTCAAATAGTGGTTTATCACCTACAAATACAGTGCCAGTTTATAATCATTTAGGTGAAACTATACATGCAAAAGTTGCAGGTGAGTTACCTTTAACTATTAAAATAAATAATACGGAAATTATCACACTTATGACCTTGGGTACAAGACCAGAGGAGTTAACTTTGGGCTACCTACGAAATCAAGGGATAATAAATAATATCGATGAAATAATAAGTATAGATGTTAAATGGGATATTGGCGTATCAAATGTCATCACGAAACATAAAGATATAAAAGAAATTACAGATAAGCTAAAAAATAAAACAGTAACGACAGGATGTGGTCAAGGCACTATATTTAGCTGCACTTTAGACAAACTTTATGATAATTTGCTTCCCGATATTAAAATTAAAAGATCTGAAATTTTTGATTTATTAGCTAAAATTACTAAATATAATGATATTTACAAAGAAGCTGGTGCTGTTCATGGATGTGCACTGTGTGATAAAGATAAAGTTATTGAATTTGTAGAGGATGTTGGAAGACATAATGCGGCAGATACATTATCCGGGATTATGTGGCTGAATAATATAAATGGAAAAGAAATTATTTTTTACACAACAGGAAGGCTAACCTCAGAAATTATTATGAAAGCTAAACATATGGGTATACCTATAATAATTTCAAGATCGGGGGTAACAAACATGGGAATAGAATTAGCTAAAGATCTTAACGTTACAATGATAGCAAGAACAAAACAAAGATCTTTTTTAATATATAATAATAAAGACAACATAATATTTGACTAAATATAATGAGCAAAGAAAAAAAAAGAACGTATGATGCTATAATTAAAGATCTTGAAATTATAATTTCAAAATTATCTTCTGAGAATACTCCTATTGATAAATCAATAATACTTTATGAAGAAGGAGTAAAACTCTCAAATGAGGCAGAAAAAGAATTAATAAAAATTGAAAAAAATATAGAAAAATTAAAAAAATTAAAAAAAAATTCAACAAAAAAGATTGATATTGAAAAATCTTTTGATGAAGTAGAAAATATTATAGAAAGCCTAGAAGACGAAGACATCAATATTGAAGAAGCAGAAAATTATTACAAAAGCGCATTAGAAATTATATGCAATGTAGAAGCCTACCTAAAAAATGCAAAATCCATAATCAAAAAATATGAGCATTAAAAATTCTGAATTTCTTAAATTTAAAGACGAATTTACATTACGCACTAAAAATAATCTCCAAATGGTATTTGATAGTTATAGTAATAATGTGCCTAAACTATTAAAACCAATGAAATACTCATCATTAAGTGGAAGCAAATATATAAGATCATTATTAATATATGCAACTGGATCTGCTCTTAATATTCCTCCAAAACTTTTAGATCAACCTTCTGTAGCTATTGAATTAATCCATACATATACGCTAATACATGATGATCTGCCTTGTATGGATGATGATGATATTAGAAGAGGAATGCCCTCATGTCATGTAGCCTTTGATGAATCCTCAGCTGTATTAGCGGGAGATGCTCTTCAATCACTAGCTTTTGAAATATTAAGTGAAAAAAAATATAAGGAAATATATTGTGAAACTTACTTAAATTGGGTGAAATTACTTGCAAAGTCTATTGGTGTTGAAGGCGTTGCTGGTGGGCAATATCTAGATTTATCTATAAATAGCAATATTGTTGAAGTAGATTTTTTAAGTGATATCTATAAGCTAAAAACTGGAAAACTAATTACACCATGTATTTTGCTTCCATATATACTTTATAATCAGTCTTCAAATAATAAAACCGATGAAAGGTTTAATGAATTAATAAAACTAGGTAACTTGCTTGGATTATCATTTCAAATAAAAGATGATTTATTAGGATATACTAGCTCTTCTGATATCCTAGGAAAAACAAAAAATAAAGATGAATTAAGAAATCAGCCAAACTTTGTTAATATTCTAGGTATAGATGAAACATTAAAGATCTTAGAAAAAAATAAAATTAGTATAAATATGATTTTAAAAAATACAGGGCTAAAAAATACTATATTTGATAATGTTACAAATTACATTTTTACAAGAGAGTTTTAACTTATAAATAATTAAGATGAAGTATGAATTTTTAAATAAGATAAATAACCCTTCTGATTTAAGAATATTATCTATAAATGATTTGGATAATGTTTCAGATGAACTAAGGCATTATCTTATAGAAACCGTGTCTCAATGCGGAGGTCATTTTGGTGCTAGCCTAGGGGCAATTGAACTTACCGTTGCTCTTCATTTTTCTTTTGATACCCCAAATGACAAATTAATTTGGGATGTTGGTCACCAATGTTATGGACATAAAGTCTTAACAGGAAGAAGAGATGAGCTACATACAATAAGAAAAAAAGGTGGATTACACCCTTTTCCCTCCAAAGAAGAAAGTGAATATGACGTGTTTGGTGTTGGGCATTCTAGTACATCAATAAGTGCCGCGATAGGAATGGCTATTGCTTCATCTCATAAAGAAGAAAATAAAAAAGTCGTCGCAATAATTGGCGATGGCGGCTTAAGTGCTGGAATGGCATTTGAAGCGTTAAATCATATGGGCACATTAGATAAAGATATTTTAGTAATTTTGAATGATAACGAAATGTCAATCTCACCTAATGTCGGCGCGATGACGAACTATTTAACTAAAATTATTTCTAGCAAAGCATACTCAACAGTAAAAGAAGGCAGTAAAAATATTTTAAAAAAAGTTCCTACTTCAGGAATTTTCCTTACACAAACTGAAAAACATATTAAAGGCTTAATTGCTCCAGGCATGTTATTTGAAGAAATGGGAATAAATTATTATGGCCCAATTGATGGTCACGATACACGTTTTTTAGTAAAAACTTTAAAAAATTTAAAAAAAATTCCAGGGCCTAAACTCCTGCATGTAATTACAAAAAAAGGCAAAGGTTACTTACCTGCAGAATCGGATCCAGTCAAATATCATGCCGTACCTATTTTTGATAGAGAAAAAGGCGTTGAGAATAAAATAAATCAAAAAATAACTTATACAAAAGTCTTCGATAATTGGCTATGTGATATAGCAGAAAAAGATCCAAGGATTTTTGCGATTACTCCAGCAATGCGAGAAGGATCTGGTTTAGTTAATTTTTCCCAAAAATTTCCTGACAGATATATTGATGTGGGCATTGCTGAACAACACTCTGTTACCCTTGCAGCTGGATTAGCTTGTGAAGGGCTGAAACCAATAGTTTGTATATATTCTACATTTTTACAAAGAGCATATGATCAATTAGTCCATGATGTAGCCCTTCAAAAACTTGATGTTTTATTTGCTGTTGACAGAGCTGGTTTCGTCGGGGCTGATGGTGGGACACATATTGGAGCATATGACTTATCTTATTTAAGATGTATTCCAAATATACTAATAATGGCACCAAGTAATGAGGAGGAATGTAAAAATATGTTGTATACAGGATATCTTCATAATGGGCCTGCAGTTGTAAGATATCCAAGAGGCGAAGGTCTTGGCATAAAAATTGAAAATGATTTGAAAAATTATGATATTGGGGTATCAAATAAAATAAGAACAGGAAAAAAAATAACAGTTTTGTGCTTTGGATCAGTTTTAGACATATGCTTAAGCGTTGCTGAGGAGCTTAATTGCTCTTTAATTGACATGAGATTTGTAAAACCCATAGATGAAAAAGCAATTCTAGATGCTGCACAAAATAACGATTTAATAGTAACAGTTGAAGATAATAGTGTCATGGGGGGAGCTGGAAGTGCAGTGAATGAAGTCTTAAGTAAAAATTTTGCTAATAATGTAAAAATTATAAATATAGGAACTCTAGACAAATTCTTTAATCATGCGACTAGAGAGCAGCAATTAAGTGAAAGTGGTATCTCTAAAAAAAATATAATTTCAAAAATAAAAAATTGTATAGAAAATAATAACTTGTATGATATTGATCTGTCTAGTAAAATTGAATAATTAAAAAATTAGATGAAAATTTTAAAAAATTATGCCTACAAACGAAGATAAAGAAAAAATAACCAAAGAAAAAATAACCAAAGAACTTCAAGATACACAAAGTAAAGTTGATGTTCGAAATATTCCTATAAGTAGAGTTGGCATAAAAGATATAAAATATCCATTTAAGATGTCTGATCGTGACGGCTCTATTCAATCAACAATTGGTAACTTTTCTATGTCTGTGGGTTTACCACACGATGTAAAAGGAACTCACATGTCGCGTTTCGTCAAAATTCTTGAGGATCAAAAAGATTCTATAAGTATTGAAAATTTTGACAACTTAGTAAAAAATACAACAAATATATTAGACTCTGATTCAGCATATATTTCTGTAGATTTTACATATTTTAAAAAAAAGCGTGCTCCTGTTTCTCATGTTGAGAGCATGTTAGACTACTCAGTAAATTACACATGTGAAGTGAAAAATAATATAGTTAATAAGTATCTAAAAGTGATTGTTCCAGTAACTAGCTTATGTCCATGCTCAAAAAATATTTCTGACTATGGCGCACATAACCAAAGATCTCATATATCTGCACACATTAGAACAGAAGAAACAGTTTGGATAGATGATGTTATTGAAATGCTAGAAGATCAAGCATCATGTCAAATATATGGTTTACTAAAAAGACCTGATGAAAAATATGTTACTGAAAAAGCTTATGAAAATCCTAAATTTACAGAAGATATAATTCGAGATGTAGCAGTAACATTAAATAAAGATGATAGAATCACAGCGTACAAAATAGAGTCTGAAAATTTTGAATCTATTCATAATCACTCAGCATATGCTTATATTGAGAAAGATAAGAAAAAAGATATCCACAATAATAAAAAAAGTAAAATATCTTATTTAAAATTTTCGCAACTTCACTCAAATTTCCCTAGTTAAATTAACCTTCTGCGAGTTCTAAATTAAATGCTGAAATTATATGTTTCAGAATCTTTCTCGCGTCCTTGTATGATATTTTAGAGTTGTCTAGTTTATGAGCAGTTACTATAAATTTTTCATCTTTTTTTAATAACTTTATTTCATAATTTGTTTTTTTTGGTGCAATTTGATCTGTTGAAATAATATAAATTGCTTTATCCCTATTTTGATCAACAACCAAAAGTCCGCTTCTATCTAAAGATAATCCTATTTCTCTCCAGATTTTACTGAAAGACTCTTCTATCAAGATTGCTGGAACGCCGTAAAAATCAATTAAATCAATAAACATTTTTTTAGCATCTTTTTCACTATCATTTAATGATTGCATAGCAACATCTCTATTAACTCCTAAATATTCCATCATTCTAACTAAAATTTCAGCCTCTCTAGATATATCTGAATTTTTTTTCTTCCAAATAATCTTTCCATTATCTACAACGTCATCAGCTTCAAGTATGTGATTCGATACGTATATATTAGTATCGCCATTAGGCTGTCTTTCTGCTCTTACTCTAAATTTTTCTTTTTGGGCATTAAAATTGAAATCTTTTGTGTCGATCAAATTACCTTCGCTTTCAAAATTTACTTCATTTTTCTTCCATTCAGTTTCCAAAATCCCATTAATTGGCTCATTAATTTTTATTTCAAAGCCTTGTGAAATCCAAAACTGATTTATATATGGCCATAGTGATATTGGATCAGCTTCGACCTCCAGCCATCTTGCTACACCTTGTTTAACTATATTCATATCAATGTACGAAGGCAAAACTGGAGCATCTGAAAAATCGGAAACCTGACCCTTTTTATCAACAGATTTAGGTACTTTTAATGAATCTTCGTAATTTGGGTTATCAAGTGATGGTGGAATTTCTAGCAATGCGATACTTTTGCTACCACCGTATCCATCAGAATCGTCTTTGCCAAATATTTCTGCTATATCATCACCAATACCAGTTACATCTTCAACCGTAATTGGTTTATCTGAACATCCTGAAAGAAACAAAGAAATATAAATTAAAAATAAAAACAAAACTTTATTCATTTTTCTAAACCTCTGCCATTTTCATAGAACTTAAAAGTTTTTCATGATGTTCTTCTGAAAAAATAGTTAAAGGAAGACGAATACCTTCTTTAATTAAACCCATTTTGTTAAGAGCCCACTTAACAGGAATTGGATTTGACTCTAAAAATAAATCTCTGTGAAGTCCAATTATTTTATTATCGTACTCCTCAGCTAATTTTCTATCACCTTCAATTGCAGCTTTGCACATTAAATGCATAAATTTTGGAGCAATATTTCCTGTCACAGTAATAACCCCTTTTCCGCCAAGTAAAAGCGCATCTTTTGCAGTCAAATCATCACCGCTTAAAATGTTTATTTTTTCTCCGCATATATCAACAAGCTGTTTTATTCTATCTAAATCTCCAATTGCTTCTTTTATTGCTACAATATTTTTTATATCCAAAAATCTTTCAACAGTTTCGGGCAACATATCGCAAGATGTTCTCCCAGGAACATTATAAGGTATTAGTGGCACAGGAACTGCTTCTGCAATCGCTTTAAAATGTTGATATAAACCTTCTTGTGTGGGCTTATTATAATAGGGAGTTACTGATAAACATCCATCAGCTCCTGCTTCATATGCATATTTAGTTAAAGAAATTGCTTCAGATGTTGAATTAGCGCCTGTTCCTGCTATTACTGGGATTCTATTAGATACTTTATCAACTACAAAACTTACTACCCTGCAGTGCTCTTTATGATCAAGGGTTGCAGACTCTCCAGTCGTACCAACTGGAACTAAAGCATCTGTTTTATTTTCAATATGGAATTCTATTAATTTTTCATAACTTTCATAATCTATAGACCCATCTTTAAACATAGGTGTTGCAACTGCTACCATGCTACCTGTAAACATAATTCTTTACCCAAAGTTTTAATAATTTTTTTAATGTATAGTACAATTCTAACTGATTTAGTAAAAAACTTGTAGGGGCATATTTAATGAAAAAAATAGAAATTGGTAAGAAAGTTATAAATTTTGTGGCAGAATCAACAAATACAGAAGATTTCATTTTAAAAAAACATGCTGGAAGCTTTTTAGTCTTATATTTTTATCCAAAGGATAATACTCCAGGCTGTACCCAGGAGGGGATAGATTTTTCTGATAACTATAGAAAATTTAAAAACTTGAATACAGAAGTATTTGGGATTTCTAGAGATAGTATAAAATCTCATAACAACTTTAAAAATAAGTTTAAATATAAATTTGATTTAATAAGTGATGAAAAGGAACACTTGTGTAATTTATTTGATGTTATTAAAGAAAAGAATATGTATGGGAAAAAGTATATGGGGATTGAAAGAAGTACTTTTATTATTGATCAAAAAGGCATTCTTATTAAGGAATGGAGAAAAGTAAAAGTAAAAGATCATGTGAAAGAAGTTTTAAAATTTATTAAAGAATTATAAAATTAATTACAACTTTTTGCGTAATCAATCAATTCATCAGTTACTTTTAATCTAAATTTATGTCTTTTTTTCACAAAATAAAAATTCCTTGTAAGTTTTGGGCTAAGTGGCACGTAAGATAATCTTTTCAATTCTAATTCTTTTTCAATGGTTGTTTTAGACAATATAGAAACTCCGATACCTGTTTCAACAGCTCCTTTTACAGACTCGGAATTTCCTAGCTCCATACACACATTAATTTTACTTTTTTCAAAATTATGTTGAGCAAAATAATCAAATATTACAGACTTTGTTCCAGAACCTTCTTCTCTTGTTATAAATGGTAAGTTTATTATATCTGCTGGTTTTACAGATTCTTTTTTTGCCAATTTATGCTCTGGATGAGTTATTAAAACTAATTCATCTGAGCGAAAAATATCAACATCTAAATCTTGATTTGATACAGGCGCTTCAACTATACCTAAATCAATCATAGAACTTTCTACTTTAGCCACAATTCCATCCGTATTAGCTTCGCAAATTCTAATACTTAATTCTGGGTATTTTTCTCTGAAACCCTTAAGCAAAGACGGTAAAGTGTACTGCGCTATTGTAGTACTTCCGCCTATAGATAAAGTTCCAGAAGTGTCTTCTGATAATGCGCGCAAAGAATGCTCCATCTCAGTATTCAACTCGAAAATCTTCTCTGCATAAAAAAAGACTTTTTGACCAGCATCCGTGAGCAAAATTTTATTATGAGTCCGATCAAAGAGACGAGTGTTAAAATGATCCTCTAGTTGTCTAACCTGAAATGTCACAGCTGGCTGAGTCATATGTAATGTCTCTGCAGCCTTGGTAAAACTTAATAGTTTTGCCACAGTATAAAAAACTTGCAATCTCCTATCAGACATTTTTCCTCTCTAAGTATTATGGGAGTTAATCTCCTCTTATAATATTAGGTTATATCATATATTATATAATCTTTATAACCTACAATATTTTTCGATTATGAAATTTTCAAAATCAGGCATAACAACAACTAAAAGCGTTCCAAACGATGCTGAAGTTATAAGTCATCAATTAATGATTAGAGCAGGTATGATAAAAAAGCTCGCATCAGGACTTTATACTTGGATGCCTTTAGGGCTAAGAGTTTTAAAAAAAATTGAAAATATTATTAGGCATGAAATGAATAAAATTGGAGCTTTAGAAATATTAATGCCAGCTATCCAACCCTCAGAGTTATGGAAAGAGTCTGGGAGATGGGAAAAATATGGTCCTGAACTTCTTAGAATAAAAGATAGAAATGAAAGAGAATTTTGTTTTGGTCCAACTCATGAAGAAATA
>Ga0181568_10005360_pt1 | contig 11308 bp, 9 predicted proteins | sample 101ome_20_FD_133758 | JGI IMG/M metagenome (GOLD analysis project Ga0181568, IMG submission 133758) | Coastal salt marsh microbial communities from the Groves Creek Marsh, Skidaway Island, Georgia - 101404AT metaG (megahit assembly) | ecosystem: Environmental > Aquatic > Marine > Intertidal zone...
GTTTATCAAGCACTAGGTAAGAGATCGTATAGCTTACCAATGTCACCTCCCAAAGTCTTAAAGATAATAGAGGGATAATAAACTAGAGTAGTAGCTTTATTAATTGATTTTTATATTCAACAAATAAAGCTACACTCCTTTAAAAATTTTTAGACATACACAAAACATTATATATTTTAATTTGATCTATACATTATCGATTAATATTAAAATCATACGTGTATAAGTTCATCTTTTTATGAAAAAAAACTTAAAATCAATATATGTTAGAATTTATTCGAATAGTAAAAATTTTGCAGATTGATATAAAATTATATGAGTATTAGAAAAGGGTTTTAAAGTCATGAATATAGGTATCATTGGACTTGGCTCAATGGGCTTAAACTTGGCTAAAAATTTTATAACAAAAAATTATAAAGTTCATGCCTTTGAAAAAAATGAAAATATCATTCAAAATATAAAAAGTGAAAACATTGACGGCTTATCACTTAATCTTTCTTTAGAAAAAATGATATCTGAAATGTCCTCTCCAAGAATTATAATGCTTAGTCTGCCAGCCAATAATATTGATGAATGCATAAACGAATTAATTACTTATTTAAAACCTAACGATATAATTGCAGATTTAGGTAACTCTCTTTATCTGAAGTCTATAGAAAGGTATAACTCATTAAAAAATCAAGAAATAAGTTTTTTAGGTATTGGTGTTTCAGGTGGTCCTAGAGGAGCAAAAAATGGTCCCGCAATAATGGCTGGAGGTTGTGAAAAAGCATGGAATAACGTAAAGCATATTTTTGAAGATATAGCTGCTAAAAATAATAATAAAAGTGCTTGTTGTTTTTTTGGAAGTCCAGGTGCAGGTCACTTTGTCAAACTAGTGCATAACGGCATTGAATACGCATTAATGGAGGGGTTAGCTGAGATAAGTAATATATTAAAGCTATCTTACGGAATGAATAATAAGGAACAAACAGAAATATTCAATGATATATTATTAACTGAAACCTCATCTTTCCTTTTAAAAATTACTTCAGAAATATTAAATGCTAAAAATTACAAAAATAAATATTATTTAGATGAAGTTGAAAGCAAGATAGAACAAAACGGCACTGGTATATGGACTATAAATGCCGCCTTAGAACTCGGTGTTAGTATACCATCTATATACGAATCTGTATCGACTAGGTCTATATCAAACAATTTTACTAATGATAATATTGCTAATAAAAACCATTTGATAAAAAAACAAGTAATTTCAGTTTGCGAACTGGAACAAGTAATATTTTTTAATTTTGCTTGCTCGCTTTATCAGGGGCTTAACTTAATAAAAGAATCAAATAAATGGGAGTTTTTTAATTTCAAAATAGAAGATGTTTTTCAAGCTTGGAGTGCCGGTTGTATTTTACAAGGTGATTATCTTAACAAAATTTCTAAAATTTATAAAAAAAATGGAAATCTAAATTTCAATTTTTTATTTGATATAATTTCAGAAAAATGTTCTGGGAACTTACTTTCAATTAGAAATTTTAATATAAAATCAATAGAACTTGCTGTTCCCTGCCCTGTATTGTCGTCTAACATTGCTTACTATGATTTAATTTTTTCTAAACATAAGATTGGTGAAACAATACAATTACAGAGAAGTTTCTTTGGACTTCACCCTTTAAAAGATAAAGAAGGACGTGAAATAAATCCATACTGGACTAAATTATGAACCCTAATTACCTAACTTACTTATTTATGGGCGTTGCTGGTTCCGGTAAAACTACGATAGCTAAGAAGTTTTCAAAAAAAATTAATGCATTTGTAATAGAAGGTGATGATTTCCATAGTAGCGAAAATATAAACAAAATGAGCTCTGGTATTCCGTTAAATGATGAGGATCGTTATGAATGGCTAGTGAAAATAAAAAATGAAATTCAAAGCAGGCAAAAAACTCAGAATGTTGTTGTTACATGTTCTGCTCTAAAAAAAAAATATAGGCTTATACTCGAAGTTGATAATTATAAATTGGTATATTTAAAAATAAGTAAAGCGACAGCCCGGAAAAGAATTAGAAGTAGACTTAATCATTTTATGCCAGATAGTTTAATAGATAGTCAATTTGCAATTTTAGAAGAACCAATCAATGGATTAACTTTAAATGAGAATTTAAGTCCTAATGAAATGATTAAAGAACTTACATACGATTTTCAAAAAGAAATATTATGAAGTCAAATAAAATAGTTATTGATTACAAAACTTTACCAGATAATTTTAAATTTGAAGATCAATTTGAAAATATATATAACCAAATGGAGTTCTCAAATCAAAATATTCTTATAAATGGTAAAGCCGGAACCGGTAAGACTACTTTGCTTGAATATTTTCGAATAAATTCAAAAAAAAATTTTGTGATACTTGCTTCTACTGGAATATCTGCAATTAATGCCAAAGGGAAAACCATTCATTCTTTTTTTTTATTCCCTCCAAGAATATTAATTAACGAAAAAATAAAAAAATTAAGAACTAAAATTATTCAAAAAGTTCAAACTATTTTAATTGATGAATGCTCTATGATTAGATCAGATGTTCTAGATGCAATAGACCAATCACTGAAACTTAATAGAAATAATGATAAGCCTTTTGGTGGTATACAAGTCATCCTTTTAGGAGACATTTATCAACTTCCGCCGGTAATTAGAGAAAATGAAAAAGATATTTTTGATAAATTTTATCCCAATGGACATTACTTTTTTAATGCAAATTGCTTTCATGAAAGTCAATTTAAAACCTATGAACTTTCAAAAGTATACAGACAAAAAGACAAATTTTTTATAAATATCTTAAACAAAATAAGGATTGGAAGTATCGAAAGCTCTGATCTTGCTTTTCTAAACAAAAAAGTATTAGACAAAAGTTATAATAACCTTCCAGAAACAATAATATTATCACCAACTAATAGAAAAGTAGATTTAATTAACAGAATGAACCTAGATAATATAAATAGCCAGATGTTTTCATACAAATCATTACAAACAGGTGATTTTAACGAAAAACCAGCTGATGAAACTCTTCAATTAAAAGTTGGCGCTCAGGTAATGCTTATAAAAAACGATGTTAAATCACCTAAAAGATGGGTTAACGGTTCAATTGGAATTGTTACTGATCTAACATCTGATAGCATTCACTTAAAAATAAAAAGTAAAATTTATAAAATTACTCAAGATACATGGGAGAAGTTTGATTATATTATTAAAGATGATAAAGTGACTCATGAAGTAGTTGCAACATTCACTCAATATCCTATTAAACTAGCCTGGGCTATAACAATTCATAAAAGCCAGGGGCAAACTTTTGATAAAGTGATTATCGACCTGGACACAGGATCATTTGCCTATGGTCAAACTTATGTTGCTCTAAGTAGAGCTACGTCTCTAGAGGGGCTTTTTTTGACTAGACCCATTAAAATATCAGACATAATTTTTGATAATAAGTTAAGGCATTCTTTTATTAATTAATTTTAAATTTTTTCGTTCCCGAAAAGCAATCAAAATTCCAGAAATTGATATAAAAAACATACCAATTAAATTTATTAAGCTAGGCCAAACATCAAAAAAAATTTTCCCCCAAATAGTTGCAAATATGAGGTATGAATAGTCCATTGGAGCAAGCCAGCTACTCTCAGCGGTTTGGTAGGCTTTAGCTAGCAATATGTTCCCACTTACATTCAATATTGAGCAAGAAAAGCAAAAGGCAAAAATAATCAATGTTAACTCAGGCCAGCCTATAAAAACAAATGGTGAAGTTTCTCTAAAAAGAGTATTTTGAAAAAAAAGCTCAAAAAACATTACTCCCAGGGAAGCTGAAAAAAAAAACATTATTCCAACAGCGAACGTAAGAGACATAACAGATTCTTGTCTACAATATTTTCTTATTAATACAATATTGCATGCAAAGAAAAAACCGGCCATAATTGGTAAGATTTGCAAAAGCGTAAAATTTTCTGACCATGGTTCTAAAATTAATATAGCCCCGAAGCTTCCTAAAAAAAGAGCAAAGGTTCTCCAAACACCAATTCTTTCTCCGAGAAAAACAATAGCCAAACATGACACAAAAATTGGAAATGTATATAAACCTGCAGCCATTTGAGAAAAACTTAATTTAGGAGATGCTGCAAAAAAACAAAACATGCATGTAGTCATCATAAGAGCTCGAAAGTATACTGGCTTCCATTTTATTGGCATAAGTATAGAAATTCCATTTGTAAGTCTTGCAATTAGAAACAGTAGTAGAATATTACCTATGGACCTTATAAATTGAAGTTGCCAGAAGCTAGTTTCACTTGACATGTATTTTATTAAACTATCTTGCAATGAAAGAATTATAACACCAATTATCAACATTGTTAGCGATGAAATAGGGTTGTCCTTTGTCTGAGGATTTAAAAAATTAAATTTCACAATTTAAGAACCATTAAAGTCTTGGAAAAAAAGATTTCTTATATAATTCATCTATTTTGTCTTTGTAAAAAGAAATAATCACTTGCCTTTTCATCTTTAAAGTTGGCGTTAATTGATTGTTTTCAATAGAAAAAGGTTCATATGAAAGAAAAAATTTTCTAATTTTTTTAGTCTGAGATAGTTTTTTGTTAACATCATTAATAATATTTTGAAAATCATTTCTTAGATAATCCTTTTTGTCTAATTTAGAATTTATTAAAGTTTCATTTGGAATAATTATAGCTATCAAGAAGGGTTTGTTTTGTCCACAAACTATCGCCTGCTCGATTTCATCGTAAGATAATAACAAGTTTTCAATAGGAACTGGAGCAATATTCTCTCCCCCAGAATTAACAATCATTTCATTTATTCTACCTGAAATTTTTAAGTATCCATCTTTATCAATTTCTCCTAAATCGCCAGTGTGGAGCCAGCCATCAATTATTACACTATTTGTACTTTGAGTATCCTTCCAATAACCTTTCATAATAGATTTACCTCTAACAATGATTTCTTTTTTTTTAGATAGTTTAACCTCAAGCCCTTTTATAGCTAACCCAACTGTATCAATTTTTATACTATTGATTGGGTTACATGAAATTAGAGGAGAGCATTCAGTTTGCCCATAACCTTGTAGTATATTTATTCCTAGAGACTGAAAGAATAGACCAATATTCTTATTTAAGGCAGCACCACCTGAAATAAATGCTTGGAGGTTACCACCAAATTTTTTTTGAAATTTTTTTCTTACAATATGTTCCAAAAAATAATCTTGAATTTTTTCTTTTAAACTTAGATCAAAATTATTAAATCTCTTTGATCCAAGTTCTATTGCTTTAAAAAAAATATTTTGAGTAATTTTATTTTTATTCAAAAGTTGACTATTTATTTTTTTATACAAAACTTCATAAAGCCTAGGAACAGCTGTCATTAAAGTAGGTTTTACAGTTAACAAATCGTTAACTATTTGATCACGATTTGTATTAAAATAAATTTCTGCGCCAATATAAATAGGCAAGAAAAAACCAGCAGTATGTTCATATGCATGAGAAAGTGGAATTATAGATAAAAATTTATGATTTTTAACTTTTATTTCTTTTATAAACTCATTGGCACCTAAAATATTTGATAAAATTGATTCATGAGTAAGCATAACTCCCTTAGGCTTACTACTGGTACCTGACGTATATATAATACAAGCAACATCGTCTTTTTTTATTTTATCTATATTTTGTATTACAAAAGCTTGTTTATAATTATTTCCTGATCCAATTTTTAACAATTCTTTAAAAGTATAAAATTTATTTTTAAATTTTAACTTTTCTGTGTCTTTTATTTCTTCTATCGATATTACATATCTTACATTTTCTAATTTTGGTAATATTTTTTCTATATTTGATATAAGCTTAGAATTAATAAAAATTATTGAAGTCTCTGAGTGTGATAATAGATATAATAATTCTTCCTCGTTACTTGTAGTATAACCAGGAACGGTTATGGCACCTAAAGAGATAGTAGCTAAATCTATAACACACCATTTGTAACTATTATCAGCTATGATGGATACTTTATCATTTTTTCTTACACCTATTTGATGTAAGGCATAACTTAATCTTTGAACGAGCTCAGAAGTTTTTTTCCAGGAAAGATGCTCCCAATTACCATTTTTTTTATAACCAAATAAAGTTTTATCTTGAAGAGATAATGAATTTTTAAAAAAAATTTGTGGTAAGTTGTTCATTATAAAAACCATATATATTCTTTATAAATATAAGGCATAATTAAATAATATTTAATTTTTTTATTTATTTTATTATTTTATTTTTAAAATAGAAAAGTTATACATTGAACTATAATAGAGAGTGAAAACAATTATTTCTAAGATCTGTATAGCTTTAATCTTTGTTTTTGTTTTAATATCGGGAATATTAATGTCAAAAAAATCGATTGAGTTTAAAAGTGATTTTGATCCAAAATTAATTGGGTTAGATATTGATGAATATCTAAAAAAATCAGAAGAACAAATTACTGATATTAAAGAAGATGTTATAAAAAAAGTTATTTGGGTTAATAGGCCAAATCAAAAAACCCCTATTTCAATAGTGTACTTACATGGATTTACTGCTACCTCAGAGGAACTTCGCCCTCTTCCAGATATGATTGCAAAAGATATAAAGGCAAATCTTTTTTTTACAAGATTGACAGGTCATGGAAGAAATTCAGAAGCTATGGAATTGTGTTCTATTAAAAATTGGATAAATGATTTACACGAAGCAATTGAAATTGGCGCAAGAATTGGAGAAAAAATAATAATACTATCTTCATCTACTGGTGGAACAATAAGTGTAACATCTGCACTAGATAAAAAACTTTCGAAAAACATTATGGGATACATATTTGTATCTCCTAATTTTGGAATAAATCATAGGCTTGCAAGCATTATTACGTGGCCATTTTCTGAATACTGGTTAAAATTAATACTTGGGAAGACAATTAAACACTATCCTAGAAATGACCTTAACAAAAAATATTGGACGATGACATATCCCACGAATGCTCTAATTCCTATGGCAAAATTAGTTAATGAAGTTAATGATAGAGATTTTAGTGATATTGAAAAACCTGCACTCTTTTATTTTTCGTTGGAAGATAAAGTTGTTAATCCACTGAAAACAAAACAATTTATATCTGGTTGGGGTGGAAAAAATACCACTAAAATTATTAAACTTACAGGTAATGATGATAAATTTTCACACGTATTAGCTGGCTCTATAATTTCTCCTAATCAGACTCAACATGCGCGAAAAACAATGGTTAATTGGATTAAAAATTTAAATTAAATCTTAATTAAACAATTTATTTGAAAATAGTATTAAAGAATAATGAAAGGTTAATTAATAAATTTTCGTTTTTGTCTTTTATATAACCAAAAGTATATTCAAACTTAACTTTATTATTTGCAAACATACTTCCAATATTAATTACATTTTTATCCTAAGATACTTGAGTTTTAATATTTTCCAATTAAAGTATGATATTTTTTTTGAATATTTTTTATGATTAAGCACTAATATTTTTTAAAATTAAAGTTTAATATTAATTTACAGATTTGATTAGGAAGGATTTATGTATTCATAGTTAATATTTCAAAAAATATAATGGTGATCCCTACGAGATTCGAACTCGTATTGCCGCCGTGAAAGGGCGGTGTCCTAACCATTAGACGAAGGGACCACTGGATTAAGTTATTAACTATAATTTTATTAAAAATCAAGTAACATCTGAATAAATAATATCATCTAACATTAATTCTACAGAATTACTATTGTTCCATGTATCTATAGATAAGCTACCTAAGAAATTGAAAACTTTATTTTCGTAGTCATTAAACACTATATTTAAAGAACTATTTAGAAGATTAAATTTTTTAACTTTTAGTTTTTTTGATGATCCGTCATTTATATAAAAAGAAGCATGCTCATTATTAATACCAAACCTTCTGAACGATGAAATCTTACCATTAGGTATAATAAATTTAGGTTCTTCCATTTCTGAGCCCCAAGGGCCTAATGTTTGAAGCCAATTTGCTAATTCATAAGTGCAAGCTGAAATTGGTATAACCGAAGTAGCAATATAAGAAATTCTAGGAATACCAAAGTTCAAAATTTCATTTACTTTTTGATTTATATAATCATTAAAACTACCAATCTCTGATTTTTTAATTGTAAAGCCCGCAGCCATGTCATGCCCTCCACCAGAACTAATTAGCTTTTGATTAAAGGCTTCTAAAATTATTTTTCCAAGAGGCACTCCAAAAATAGACCTTCCTGATCCCTTTCCTATTCCACTTCTATTAAGAGATATTATACATACTGGTCTGTTGTATAATTCTTTCATTCTTCCTGCTACTATTCCAGTAACACCTTCGTGAAAATCATCTCCACTTACAATAATAGCACTAGGAAGTTCCTTAGAAGTTTTTATAATTTTTTCTATTTTTCCTATAACTTTTTTTTCTAGTTCAGCAGTTAAAATTCTCCTTTTTTTATTCAAATCATCTAATTTAGTGGCAAGTTCAACAGCCTTATATTCATTTTTTTCTTTTAATAGACTTACACCTAAGTTACTGTTTCCTATCCTGCCCCCAGCATTAATTCTTGGTCCTAAAGAAAATCCTAATGATTGGGTGTTAGGCTTAGTATTTAATTTACTAATATCCGATAAAGCCTTAAGTCCTGGGTTACCTCTTTGCGTCATTATTGATAAGCCCTGTTTAACAAAAGCTCTGTTTAAACCTTTTAGAGGGACCACATCGCATACGGTTCCAAGTGCAACAAGATCTAAAAATTGCATTAGGTTTGGTTCTCTTTTTTTTAAAAAAAAACCTTTGTTTCTTAATTCTCTGTTCAATCCGATTAAAAAAATAAAAACCACACCAGCTGCGCATAGATCTTCAAAACCTTCTTTCGTGTCACTTCTTTTGGGGTTAATAATTGCATATGCAGGTGGTAAAGTTATATCAGGGATGTGGTGATCTATTACTATGAGATCAAGTTTTATATTAGACATTGCTTTTAATGGCTCGAAGGATGAAATACCACAGTCAACAGTAATAATTAACTCCGTCCCTTTTTTGTAAAGAGATTTTAATGCTTCCTCATTTGGTCCATACCCTTCTAAAAATCTATCTGGAATATGTATAAAAGTTTTACAACCACACTGCTCAAGAAAACTAGAAATCATTGCTGCAGAAGTAGCCCCATCAACGTCATAATCGCCAAATATACCTACAGGTCTTGAATTTATTATTTCATCAGCTAATCTTTTTACTCCTTTTTCTAAATCTTTGAAAAGGAACGGTTCAGGTAATAAGTTTTTAAGTTTTGGTGAAAAAAAATTTTCAAAATCACTCAAATTAATCCCTTTAAACATTAAATAAGGAGATATGAATTCAGGTATTTGATATCTTTGATGTAAATAATCAGAAAATCTTTTAGTAAATTCATCCGAATAAATTAGATTCCAATCCGCATTATTAAATGAAGGTTTTATATTAAACAGTTTTGTTCTAGGCAATTTAAAGTCTATGTTACAAAAATTAAGAATAAATACTTAAGCAAACAGGTTCATTTATAACGCCATCTAAATCTTGAATTTCAATTAAAGCTTGATTTAAAATATTGTTATCGGCCTCATGCGTAATAATAATTAAATCAGCAGTTTTGTCCCTTTGATTAGCCTTTTGAATGAAACTTTCAATAGATAAATTGTACAATTTAAATATAGAGGTTAAATCTGAGAGCACACCAGATTTATCTACAACATTAAGTCTGAGATAAAACTTAAATTTTTCTTTGTAAGTACTTGTATTAAAATTATTTTCAATCTCTGATGAAGTTCTGCCAAAAGGGTATAAATTGGTCTTGTTTGCACAATCAATTATATCAGCAAGAACAGCCGAAGCTGTAGGCTCGCCTCCGGCACCAGGGCCTGTAATCATAACTGATCCAGCTAAATTAGATTTAACCTGAACAGCATTTGTTACCCCAGAAACACTTGCAAGCCCATAATCCTTTGGTATGAGCCATGGCTCAACTGAGCAAAACAATTCATCTATACCATCTCTATTTTTTAGTAACTGGGAATTACCCAATAATTTAATTTTAAAACCAAGTTGATCACAATTTGTTATGTCAGTTAAAGTAATATTTCTAATACCTTTAATAGAAAGATCTTTGATATTCGGCATTTTACCATAAGCAAGGCCAGATAATATAATAATTTTATGAGCAGCATCAATTCCGTCAATATCAAATGAGGGATCCGCTTCTGCATAACCCTTTGCTTGCGCCTCTTCTAAAATCTCATGAAAATCTTTTTTTTCTTTTTCCATCTCATATAAGATGTAATTACAAGTCCCGTTTAATATACCTGTAAGCTTGTTAATTTTATTTACAATTAAACCCTCTCTAATGAGTTTCAAAATAGGAATACCGCCGGCTACTGATGCCTCAAAAGAGAAAAATAAATTATTCTTTTCAGCTAAGACTGCTAATTCTTTTCCATATTTAGCTATCAACGCCTTATTAGCTGTTATTACACCCTTATTGTTTTCCAAGGCTTTATAACATAATTCCTTTGCAACCCCTTCATCACCTCCTATCAACTCAACGATAACATCAATTTCTGGAACAACAACCATATCTAGAGGGTTATCAAAAAATTTAATATTTTCTAAGTTAACTTTTCTAGACTTGTTTTTTGATTTTGCTGAGACCGCAATTATCTCAATATGGAAAAGATCTTTTTGAACGTTCAAACCATTTAGTATCTGGTAAGCCACCTCTTGTCCAACGTTTCCTAATCCTGCAATTCCTATTTTAATTGAGTTCATTATTTAATCCTTTTAAAATGAATAAGATAGTTATAGGACAAAAAAATAATAAAAAAAAGGCGTGCAAAGCACACCCTTTAAAAATTTTAAATTTTTTATTATTACCTTTTAGAAAATTGAAAACTTTTTCTAGCCTTAGCCCTACCATATTTTTTACGCTCGACAACTCTTGAATCTCTAGTAAGCATGCCGGCAGCTTTAAGTGGCTTCCTTAAATCAGGTTCAAAAAGGCTCAAAGCCCTGCTCAACCCATGCCTTACGGCCCCTGCTTGACCTGAAAGTCCACCACCTTTAACTGTTGCAACCACATCAAACTGATCTTTTCTTTCAGCAATGTCAAAAACAAAATTTAATTGCATTTGTAATACCGGCCTAGCAAAATAATTAATCATATCTTTCCCATTGATTAAAATTTTACCAGTTCCTCTTTTGA
>Ga0181568_10005362_pt1 | contig 11307 bp, 14 predicted proteins | sample 101ome_20_FD_133758 | JGI IMG/M metagenome (GOLD analysis project Ga0181568, IMG submission 133758) | Coastal salt marsh microbial communities from the Groves Creek Marsh, Skidaway Island, Georgia - 101404AT metaG (megahit assembly) | ecosystem: Environmental > Aquatic > Marine > Intertidal...
AGCGATAACTTTATCCCCACGCTTTAGTTCATAGTTGGGAACCTTAGTATCGTGCTTTGAATATACTTTTTCAATGGCCTTGCCAAAGTTAATCCATTTTTCCTTTGCAGTCTTGCCCTCAAAATCTGTAAGATCAAATTCCTTGCCGTTGTCCATAACAATTACCAGTTTGTTATCCACGACGTCGGATGCTTTAATCTTTGAAACGTCCTGTTGCTTTCCAGCATCCTTTTGCACCATCGTTGTGGTTTGCTTGTTTGGCAAAGGACTAGTATCTGCATCCTGCCCCATTGCCTTGCTGACTGGTGAAAGTCCTATCATTGCCGCTAGTGCGCCAGCACCTATTTTCTTTGCTAGTCCGCCTTCCACTAATGCAGATTGTTCTATTGCTGCTAACACATCTTCGCCTGTAATTGTGTAACGATTATTGCCTCTTGGCTTGATCGTTCTACCAACGATCATCTTTAACCAGTAGGCTAGTTTTTCCACATCGTCGGTTTTTTCTATCTTGTCCGAGATTAGATCAATAACTGTTCCACGCAAGGCGCCCGGGTATAGTCCAATATCGCCCTCGTTGGTTTTCTTCTTGCGTCCTGCGCAGTGTGCTTTTTGACTAAATCCCTTTGGGTTAGAGCAGTTGATTGAACGCTTGTATTTTTTGCTCCATCCTTCGCCGAACGTATTTGAACTAGTAGTCTTATTTCCATCCTGTGTTGCAGAAAGTGTTGATTTGTATTTAGGAGGAACTTTACCAATATCAGCATAGCGTTTTTTGATAAGTTCGTCGATTAATTTCTGTTGTGTTTCTAAAGGTAATTTATAAAAAGATCCATATCCGTGATCGTTGTCATATATTCTTCTAGCATCGCCCAAAGCACCTTTCATTAGTGTATCCTGCTCGCGTCCTTCCTCTATGTAATTTCTCATTAAGTGTTGGAAACTTTCTTCTATCTCTGCCTTTAGTTTTTTAGCAGTCCTTTCAAACTTGTGATCCTTGTGCTTGAACCCTATGCCGCCGGCACTTTCCCACGCTGCTATGTTTACACCATAATCGTCAATGAGGATATTAGGTGTGCCGTCGGGGTTGGTTGCATACTTCGCCTTATCCTTAGTGATGATGACTTCAGTTGGTGGGAAGAAGTCTAGATTCTTTGCTACCCATTCACGCTTGTGAGGTTCTGCTTTCTTGTCTCCTGCGAGAGGAGCACTCAGAATCTTGTAACTTCCTTTTACCTGTTTAATAATACCAAGTAATTTTTTTGCGTTTGATGTTAGAGGTAAGTCTAACCAAAAATCGTCATCATCTCTTATTGCCTGTAGCGCAGGCTGTAAATCATCTCCTTTAATATCTCTCCAATTCTTTCCAGTAATCTTTTGCCAACGGCTGAAAAAGTCTGCCAGAACACCATCCATATCAACATAGATTTCCGACTTAGGATTTAGTCCTTGGAACATGTCCTCGTATGCTACACTTTCTTTTTTCTTTTTCTTCTTGGGGAATAGTTTTTTAACATTCATATATTCTCCGCCTACGGGAACGTCTGCTGTTGCATTCTGTTTTGTTACAATGCCAACACCAGCGGCTTCTTCTCCGTGATACTGTTGTTTGTGCTGTTCACTTTCATCCGGAACTTCGTCCGTGAATGTAACTACATTTGCAGGAACAATGTTTGCTTCCATCGAATCAACACCTACTATTTTTGCAGCGAAGTATCTATGGTGTCCATCTAGTATGAGATACTTTCCGTCCTTTGGTGTTACTATGAGTGGTTTAATCTTTTCGCCCGCCTTGATTTTATCTGCAAAACGCTTCATGTTGTCCGCAGATTTCTTAGCCTTCATTTTTGACTCGGGCTCAAAAGGTTCCAGTTTATCGAAATCTATTTTTTGTGAAGGCTTTGAATTCCAATAGTCAGCATCCAGCGTTGCACCCTGATAGGAAGGATCCGTGTATACGGTTACTTTTTTTTCTTCTGTAAGGAACTGATATGCTCTCATCCTATGGGTTTCTCACCTGTTAGTTTTGGTAGTGCGAACCACAACTTAAACCATTCTGGTGTTCCTGGTTGTATGTCGTGTTTCTTTTCTAGGTATTGTTTTTCCGTGCCTGTTATGGATAGATTGGGTCCGTCATATGCTTTCCAGCCATGGCGTTCATAGATTCCCGCTAGTCTTTTTAACTCTTCTATCTCCATTACATCTTAACACAGTTGTCTACAGTCTTGCCGCCCTTTTTCTTAGTGCCCATGCGCTTGTAGCCCTTCCAGCATACTTTACCGTCAACACCTTTTTGCTTTTCTTCGTTTACACTTTCGTATTGCTTTTGTATTTCTTCTGGTAGTGCAACAAAGCGAGCCTTACCACATTCGGAACATACTGCTTCGTTTGTTCTTTGTAGTGCTTTCTTAACACTAGGATGATCTGCTAGTCCAGGAGCGATTTTGTTTATCACTTCCACTGCACCCGTATAGTTGCCGCCCTTGTATCTAGGATCGTTTAGAACACCAAAGGCCATTTTGATTTCCTTATCAGTGAATCCTTCGTTATCCTTTTCTTCTGTTGCTTCAGGAACTGCCAGTTCATTTTCTAGGTAGTGTTTTGCCTTGCTCAACATCTGCAAACTCTTGGTAACTTTACTCTGCCACCAGTGGGGGAAATCACTGTCTTCAGGTAAGTCATCTAGCATTTCAAATAGTTCTTTGGCATATTTTGCTGCTTGATATAATTCCTTGCGAATCATATGGCGTTCATCATCCACGTGTCCGATAGGGGTAGTTTCGTTGGCAACGGAATCTTTTAAATCATCCTCATCATCTTCTGGTTTGGGATCTGGATCCTTAACTTTTTGTAATGAAGTATCCTTTTGCTGCTGTGCCCACTTCATCATTTTCATAACTTGATCTTTGTTAAGTCTAACTTTCTTAATTAACTCATCAAAACTTGATGCTCCGCCTGCTTCGCCGTAGCGTGTTAGTTCATCGCCAAGTCTGCCCATCACATTGGATAGTGCATCGTCCTTTACCGTTATTGATTTGTCCATCAGGATCCTTCCTATTCTGGAAAGTTCATTTCCTGCTGGATGTGTGTAGATAGATTCGTCCATTGTTTTCCCCTTGTGTTTGACTTTACCTATTTTCATTTCTTTCTTCTTATCGCGATGCGAGCCTGCTGCACCACTTTTGCGCAGTGCTTCCATGTCTCTCCAGTTAGGATCTCTAGCCTTGATCGTCTTCTGGTTGTTCATCTGATAATCCCATTCCTTTTCTTACTGCGGCGAATAATTCTTCTGCATGTTCACCAGCACCTGTATGCTGTGTAAATTTTTTAATATCATTGTTGGCAGCATCTTCTCTTGCTTTGGTTCCACTAATTCCTTCAACACCTTCGGCACCTTCCTCTCTTGCGCCTGCGCTAACAAACTCAAGAGTTTCAAATTTGTATTTGTTTTCCAAAGGACCCTTCTTGCCTTCTTCCTTTCCGTTGTATGCAACCAATTGATCGTATAAATTCTTTCTATCATCACCACCAACGAATGTTGCATGTGTATATCCTTGATCGTTTAGGTATTCTGCAACCTTAGTAATTGTGTTTAGGCTTGTGTCCTCAACTACATTATCTGCATATTCAGAATGTATCTTTCTAATAAAATCTACCTTGGTGGAATAATCCAAAGGATTCTTTTTTGCGTCCTGGCTCATTGTGGTAAAGATTTTCATGTCTCCTCCTTGTGCCTTCATTTTTTTGAAAACTTCCTTGTGTCCCAAGGTAGGAGGATTGAACCTTCCAAAGCAGAAGGTAACGTGCTTGTCTGTATCTGCTTCGAATAGTTCTCTAATCTTCATAGTCGCCGCGCTCTATAAATTTTTCCTGCTCGCTAGCAATTTTTCTTGCCATGTTAATCAGTGTTTCCTTGGTAAACTTATTACCAGCATCTTCGACTCCATACTTACTGCAATACATTTCCTTGCATGTTTGTAAGGGTTTAATATAAATTTTGTATGCGTCTGGGTGCCCTGCATATTTTTTATGCTTTTTAATTGCAGGGAACATTACATTAGAAGTAACTTCATTATCATTATCAATAAAGAATTTTAAATCTTCAAGCCAGTTAATGTCTTGATTATCTTCAGGTGCGCCTATGGGTGAGAATAATTCGTTTAGTTTCATTGTTTACCATTTCCTACATGACCAGTATCTTGCTTTAGTGCGTGGACCTGGATTGTCACAGTTGTGTCTTGCTCTAAATGATTTTCTACGCTTTGGATTAGACTTCTTGATGCGCATGTTAGGATCACCAAAATTTACTTTTTTAATATTCTTAGTTTTCGGATCACGCACATATACCTTAAACTTCTTAACATCGCCTTGCATTGGCTTGCCTAGTTTAACTTTGCGTCCTCTGTATTCTGCTTCGTCTATTGGTAAATCTTCGTGCCAAGGTAGGTATCCGTAATACTCGTAGAACTCCTCACCTTCAAATGTTTGTTCGTCGGAATCGTCTATGCTTTCTTGTGGGACATCTATGTCTGCGTTCTTGATTTGATCCATAGCATCTTCAAATGCTGCGTCCATTGCTGCTTCATGATCTAGTGCACCTGGTTGGACAACGTCAGTTGCTAGTTCATCATCTAGTTTGTTATTGCCATCACCCTCGCATTCACCTCTCAGTGATTTAGGGTCTACTTCAGCATAATAACCGTGTTCATCACTCTGTTTAATTTGTGCTTTGTAATACAGTGTTCCGAAGCCCGTTTCACCGTCATCACCGGTAAATTCAAAGTCTTCTACTTCGCCGTCCATTTCCTTGGGCATGAACCCTTCATCAAGTTGTTTTAATTTGTCCAATAGATCTCGCATAGCATAATCCCTTTATAGATTTATACTGTATTTAGTGTAAAAGTAAAGTTTAATAGTTATAGCGAATTTCGCGGATGGTGCCGTTTTCTAGTGTGTATTTTGCTCTTATCCACACAAATTTGCCCGTAAAAGTAGTAGAAAAGTCATAATCAACAGCATCTGTGTTATTAGGTTGATTATAAAGTGTGCTATCACCACCGAAAGTAGTTACATCAACCCAATCTGTATCATCCGTGCTAGGATACTGTTCCAACGTTCCTTGTATGGTAATATCGCCCAAGAAAGCGTTAACTATCATATAAACAGTGTGTATACCGTCGCCGTTCTTGTAGTATCCACCACCTATTTTCTTATCGCTATATCGTGCAGAAGAGGATGTAGAAGTAATATTTTCAAGTAGTGTTTTGCTTTCGTTGATCATACTGTATTTATCGGTTGAGGGTGTATTTAAAAATCTTGCCCAGCAACTGTGGAGCACGCAACTGTATCATGAGCATGGTTTTCTCATCAAGTATATGAATATATCTTCTATCCCAATTCTCGCTGGTCTGTATCAACCAATTCTTAATGCTGTCTGTAAATGTTATGTTTGGTTGTTGCTTTTCCATCCAGTCAGCCACGGTTTTTCTAGTATTTGCATCAAGCCTGTGTGGTTTTAGATAGGCCCTATATTGATACTGTCCGTATGGTAATTCATTTACGAAAATTTCCTTTTCACTGTTAAGGATTGTGTTTTCGGTTCCTTCCTTTGGTTGGGATCTAGATCTCACGTATTCTGGAAATTTATTACCCAATTGTTCATATAATTTATAATCATTGGTGTAAAAATCTACGCTATCTCCTTCTATTCTCTTAGAAAAAGATTTACTTTCATATGAGCTCATCATCATAGCCAAATCTATCCACATCTCCTTGTGATCAATTACATCGCTGATTACTTTTTCTCTCCATTTGTGTTCTCTTTTTGAACTAGGTTCTGCTATGCATAAATCCATCAATTTCTGAAAATCGTACCAGCGAAGTGCTGATGTGCCTGGAATGTTTAAAGATATCTTATAGATATACTTGTTATAAAACTTCTTTTTAGTTTTCTTGGCTGTCGGCAGTTTCTTGGACATCAGAAGTTTCTTTTTTGGCTAACAGTTTGGCAGCCTTGCGTTCCGCCTTTGTGAGTGGTTTAGGTGCAGGCTTTATGTCAAAGCAGGGCTTATCATTTTCCATATTTATGGTAACTATACCACCGTCTATCAAATCTCCAAATAGAACTTTCCTACTTAGGGGAGTTTTAATTTCCTTGTCGATCAATCTAGCAAGCGGTCTAGCACCCATTTTTTTACTATATCCTTTCTTGGCCATCCATTTAATTGCATCAGGATTTGCCTTTATTGTGATATTCTTATCTTTAACCTGACTGTTAAGTTCATCTATAAATTTGGTTACTATTGTTTCAACAACGTTAATTGAAAGATTACTAAACTTAATAATTCCATCTAATCTATTACGGAATTCTGGAGCAAAGAAACTTTTAACTGCTTTGTCATCTTCGTCATATTTTTCTAAGTCGCTGAAGCCGATAGTATTTGATTCGTTGTCAGCAGCACCTAGATTTGAAGTCATAATCAAAATAGAATTGCGACCGTCTGCCTGTTTACCGTTACTGCCTGTTACGAATCCGTTGTCCATAAATTGTAGTAGGATGTTAGAAACATCTTGGTGTGCTTTTTCGATTTCATCTAACAACAGGATTGCGTTAGGTGTTTCCTGTAGTTTAGTTATTAATTGTCCTGCATTTTCCTCATAGCCTACATATCCCGGAGGAGCACCAATTAGTCGTGCAACACTATGTTTTTCCTGATATTCACTCATATCAAAACGTATTAGTGTCATGCCCATTTTATCTGCTAGTTGTTTTGCAGTTTCTGTTTTTCCACAACCAGTAGGGCCTAGGAATAGGAAACTTCCTATCGGCTTGTCTGGTTGTTTTAGTCCTGCTTGAGCAACAAATATTTTATCTAGTAGAGTATCAACTGCTTCGTCCTGCCCGAATACTGCGGCCTTCATTGCAGGCTCTAGATTGTTAAGATTTTTGCTTTCCTTCTGTGCAACGGTCTCTAGAGGCATCTTTATCATTTTGCTAAGTTCATATGTAACCTGTTCAACATCAACTATCTGCTGAATGCCCTCCTCAACTGGATCGTCATTCAATTTATATCTTGCTGATGCACAATCAATAATGTCTATGGCCTTGTCAGGCAGTTTCTTATCTGACATATACTTAATGGATAATTTAACTGCCTGATCGATTGCTTCTGGTGTTATAACAACATTATGGTGTTTCTCGTAATACTTTTTAAGTCCTTTTATAATTTTTACTGTTAATTCGGGTGTCGGTTCGTCAATAGTCACTCTTTGGAATCGACGCATCAAAGCACGATCCTTCTCAAAGTACTTGCGATACTCTTCCCAAGTGGTTGATGCTATTACTTTTAAACCACCCTTTGACAGTGCTGGCTTTAGCATGTTTGCTAAATCGTTTGAATTATGATTGGCTGTTCCTGCACCACTCATCATGTGTGCTTCGTCTATGAATAGAATTATTTTTCCTTTCTTTTCTAGAGCCATTAATACTGCTTTAATTCTTTCCTCAAAATCGCCTCTATACTTGGAACCCGCAACCAATGATCCTATGTCCAGGGTGTACACACTATGGTCCTGTATAAATTTAGGAACTTTCTTTTCAAAAATCTTTCTTGCTAAGCCTTCTGCTATGGCAGTTTTACCTACACCAGGATCACCCACCATTAAAACATTTGATTTGGTTCTGCGTGCTAATACCAATTCAATATCTTCTATCTCATGATCTCTACCAATAACAGGATCAAGAGCTCTCTGTTTTGCTTTTAATGAAAGATTATCGCAAAATTGGTTTATAATTTTATCTAATTGATCATTTGTCAATGCACCGGTACCTTGATCGTTCTCAAAGAAATCATCATCTTCAACAAAATGCTTTTGGAAATGTTGAACAAATTTTTCTTTTATTATACCGCCCTTGGTTAAGAAATAAAATGCAAATGAATTTTTTTCTGACAGGACGCTGACTATAACATCAGCAATTTCCATTTGATTTCTGCCACTGAATAAAACCTGTGTAAAGCATCTATTTAAAACTCTTTCAACAGAATTAGTTTTCTTTGGAAGAATGTTATCTGTTTCGGCTTCAATATCCTTTAAATTATTTTTTAAATAATGATCAAGATTTGATTTGATATAATCAACATCAGCGCCAAATGCCTTCAAACCTTCAGCAGAATCGTGATCACTCACAATAGCGAAAATCAAATGTTCAAGAGTAATGAGTCTATGTTTGTAACCTTTGGTTATCTCGACTGATTTATCAAAAATATTTTGTAACTGTTTACTAGGCTCAATCATTTTTTATTTTTTTCCTCAACTTATTTAATTTCTTAATTGCTAATTGTAACTTCAGTTTCCCTACTCTGTCAACAAAACAGATTCCATTTAGGTGATCAAATTCATGTTGGAAGCATTTGGCAAGGTAACCTTCTATTCTTCCTTCCTTAGTTTCGCCCTTAGCATTCTGCCACTGCCCTACTATCCAAGCGGGTCTTGAAACTTTTAATAATAATCCTGGAAAACTTAAACAGCCTTCTGTGTCCAATACTCTTTCCTTGCTTGCTTCTAGTATTGTAGGATTAAAAAGTGCAAAAGGTTTTGGAAAGTTTGGAAGATCTTGACTGCCCATAACAAATACTCTTTTCTTTAAATCAATTTGATTGGCTGCAAGTCCTATCCCCTTGTTATTAATCATGAAATTACACATGTCCCATTCTAGTTTTTCAGGATCATACTTTTCCTTGTCAAACTCCCAAACATCGCTTGATTGATTTAGTGCTTCGTGTAATCCTAACTTATAGTCTATGTCTAATTTATATTCCATTTTTTAAGTTTCTTATTCTCTCAATTTGTTCATTGTTATATCTAGTAACAGTTGCTTTAATTCTAATCTGTAGATTTCCTCTAATCTTAGAATTAATGTTTGGCAAACCCTCTCCCTTGCAACTTAAAAGAGTGTCAGGTTGTGTGCCGGCAGGAATATTAATTTCAATGCTCCTATTATCTAATGTAGAAATTTTTGCTTTAGTTCCTAGCATTAGATCCCATGCATCAACTTTTGTCTCACATAATATATTATCCCCGAAGCGTTGGAATGTCGGATGATTCCGAACGCGGATCTGAACATTTAGATCACCGGGTGGAACATTTGGAATATTTTGTTCGCCCATTCCTCTATATCTAATGTTCTGTCCGTGTTCAACACCAGCCGGTATGTCTACGGTAACTACCTTTGTTCTTCCTGTGGGTAGAGCTATTTCCATGCCAATAGTTTTTCCTGTTAGAACATCTTCTAATGTTACATCAACGGCAACATTAATTGGTCTATTAACAGCACGTCTTCTATTTCCGAAAGGTGATCCACCACCAAAAAACTGTTCAAAAATATCATCCATTCCTCCACCAAATGGAGATCCATTAAAATTAAATTCAAAGTCACCCGAACGGTATTGATGCTGTCTTGGATCAGCGGTTCCAAACTGATCATACATCTGCTTCTTTTGGGGATCGTTAAGGGTTTGGTATGCTTCGTTTATTTCTTTGAATTTGGAATCATCACCACCAGTCCTGTCAGGATGGTGTTGCATACTCATCTTCTTGTATGCTTTCTTTATTTCATCCTGGCTAGCATTTTTGTTTATACCTAGTGTTGAATAATAGTCCATAATAAAAAGGATCCTCCTTAAGCAATCCTTTATTATTTAACTGAGATGTTAAGGGGACAAAAATTTTTTATTTGTCAATTTTCTTGCTTGAGCCTGTGTATAATCCAAACCAAGCAGCACCAGCACCAACCACGATACTAATTAATCCTGATTGTTCCATTGTTGGATTTGGTAAATTCATATACCAAATTACACACTTGTATAACAGTATGATGTATGTGGTAATGAATACTCTTGGAAAAATTCTCCAACTATCCACTGCTCTTGCTAGATGGATTAGATTGGCGTAAGGATTTACACCAAGGTCCTTTGCTGAAGCATCCACTTCCAGTTCTAGGTTAACCTTCTTTTTGTGTTCTTCAGTTTTTACTTTTACTTCTGCATCTGCCATAATTCACGCTCCTATACTGTATTTATTCTGATTTAGTTTCCTCTGCAGGCTCATAATACTCGCGATACTTTTCTATGATAAGTTGTTGTTGTATCATGTATGCACGTATCTGTGCGAAATTTTTAGATAATATTTCATAGTCATTATCACTTAAACCAAACAGCACAGGATCTTTACCTTGCTCTTGCATTTTAGCGAATACTTCTTCTGCGTTTTCACTATGGATAATAATAAACTTCAGTTCCTCCATTTGAGGAGTAGCAGGATTCTCTAGATTCAGAGGTGCTCTTTTTACTTCTGTTTTAAAAACGTCTAACTTTGATATCGAACTACAACTAGTAAGGAACGTAGTTAGGATTAGCAAGGCTAGGACATTCTGAATTGATCTCAGATTTCTTAGTAGCATTTTTCTCTTTCTCCGTTAGTTCTGCACCCATAGCAATTTCTACACATCTTAATGCTTTTTTAGATGCATTGTTTATAACACGTTCTATTGCTTTATCACGTTCAATAGCAAGTTTTCCGATATCTCTAACTTCTCCCTTGCTGTTAATTTTATTAAAGCGTTCATCTAGGTTCTTGAATTCTGCTTGAAGAACTCTATTACTATCTTCAAGTGCTTTGTTCGCGGCCAGTATGGCTGTGAAATCTTTTTGCTGCTGTTCGATCACTGCTTTTTGTTCTGCAATGCCATCTTCCAGTTTGGCATTGTTAGCAGTAAGAACAGCATTATCTGCTTTTAATTTATAGATATATGCAGCGCCACCGCCGATGCCTCCTAGCATTATAATGATCATTACAATTCTAATTGAACTAAACATGGTATCTCCAAAACTCTTCCTTTGTCATGGTTTCGTATCTGTGCTGTTCACAGACAACTATTTCCACAGGCTTGTTATCACCATCGGTAAATGTTTCTATTAACTTACCTTCGTGTTCTCTACCGCAATTTTGGCAAACTTTGCTCATACCATTTTTAGTGCGGCTTCGGTTGTCTCTTCTACTCTGCGAGTCCATCCTCTACCAAAAGTTTCGAATGTGCTTAGGCTTTCGTAGTATGATTGGCGTGCTTCTTGAAAGTTCTTAATAGCATTTTCAACACCTTCTGAATCGACGTAGTTAGCCAATGCTCTTAGTGTGTTAGGACCAATGCCACCATCAGCAACTGTGCCGATCATACGCTGTAGATATTTTGCAGAACGTCCTGTTCCTGCATTAACTCCAAAATCAAATACACATAAATCTAAACCACTAGGA
>Ga0181568_10005363_pt1 | contig 11303 bp, 12 predicted proteins | sample 101ome_20_FD_133758 | JGI IMG/M metagenome (GOLD analysis project Ga0181568, IMG submission 133758) | Coastal salt marsh microbial communities from the Groves Creek Marsh, Skidaway Island, Georgia - 101404AT metaG (megahit assembly) | ecosystem: Environmental > Aquatic > Marine > Intertidal...
CCTGGTATGATAATGAGTGGGGTTTTTCAAATAGAATGTGTGATACAGCCACTCAGATAAATGAACTAATTTAATTTTTCATTTATTTTTATAAATAATTTTGAATAATTAAATTTAAATTTGTTATTACAGCAATGCGGGATTGTATAAGTAAACCCATATAGAAAAATTACCGTAAATAAAATTAAGGGTTTAAATCTAAATTTATTTTTAAAAAAAATTTTTTTCGAAATAGATAATACTAAAAGTTTATTTTTTAAGGAGACAATATAAATAATTAGAGAAGATAAGTAAGTCAAATGCAAATATCTACCGTAATCTACTCCTAAATAGTATAGCGGTAGTGTGGAAAATAAATATAAAATAAATAAATAAAGACAATTAATTTTACTAAAATTTAAAAACTTTGAATTATAAAATAAAAAAAACAGAGGGAAAAAACTTATTAAAAAAGCAAAAAAATAAAATAAATTGTAATTTTTTGTCATCCATAAACTCTCTTTTAAATGAAGATTATATTGTAAGGACCAACTTAAGGTGCTTATATAGCCCTCTGTAGCACAATCTTTTCTGACAAAATCTGAAATTGAATTACAAATTAATTTAATACTCTCAGGATAAATGGCTGAATTGTTATAAATTACTATAACAAATAGCAAAAGACTTAGTATTATAATTGAAATTTCTCTTATAATTATCTTTAAACTTTTTTTGGAGTTGCAAATAAAAAAAATTATTAAAAAAGCTGGAAGTAGAAATAAAAAACCAGTGTGGGAAAAAATTGTTATAGCAGAAAATAATATAATTACATATTTTTGATAATTAAAATTAATTTTTTTAAGATTTACAGCAATTATCGATAGTAAAAAAAGATAAAGAATATCTTTTCTTCCAGAGGCTTTTTCCTCCATTACAGGATAAAGAAAGGATAGAGGGCTAAAAATTACTAATAAATTTAAGAAATTTAATTTTAGATTTTTAATTAATTGTAAAAGGTTTTTGTAAAAAAAAACATACAACAGACTAACAAAGATAAAAACAATTACGTCTAATCTGATGTCTAACAAGGAGTGAATTTGAAAAAAAATTTCTCCAATCAATCCTCTTCTGACAAAACCACCTTGATAATTTATAAGCCAATCTGCATATTGATTTAATGACTGTTCTTTAACAAAATAAAAAAAATTAAAAATTATAATAATAGTAGTAATTCCGAATAAAAAATTTAATTTCTTTTTCTTTATTATCTCAATCATGGTGATTTTATATAATAGTATGAATTAATAAACTTATCTTTTAGTAAAAAACCATTTTTTTTTAGAGTGTCAAAAATTTTAGTTTTTTCTTTATTAATGAAAATATCATTATGAAATTCAAAAAAAATATATTTTATTCTTTTTAAAACAAGAATGTTTTCTATGTAATGTTTTTCAATACCCTCACCATCTATAACTAATGTATTAAATTTATCTATATTTTTGACATTTTTATAACTTATATTTTTTAATTTAATTTTTTTGTTTGATTTTCTATACATAGAGGTAGCTAAAAAATTTTCATTGGAGTAATAATATTTTTTTTTATCTTTATTGTTTAAAAGCAGGTTAAAATTCAAAATTTGGAATTTAATATTATTATTTAGTAAATTAGAATTTAAGTTGTTAATAATTTTTTTGTTAATTTCAAAAATTAAAACCTTATTTTTAGTTATTTTATTTACTATTGCAGGAACAAATCCAATTCCACCCCCGATTATTATGCATTTATGTTTTAAACTTAAATTTCTTTCCAAAATAATTCTGTCGTTTAATTCATATGTTTTAAAAATAAAAGACGAGAAAAAAGGCAAGGGAATTTGACAATCTTTTAAGTTAAAGATGAGTGTTTTATACTTGAATTGTTTTATAAAATTTTTGTGTATCCATCCAAAGAAAATATTACAGTGAAAAGTGTAATATAACGGAAACATAATCAATTTTGATATTAGGTTAAATGAGATCATTTATTAAAAAGTTTTCTCTTTAATTAAAAATTTTTCTTTATAAATTTTTTTTTTTAATAGTTTGAAAATGATTGAGGTAATAAAAAACTTGAGGAAAAATAGTAACATAAATTTAAATTTATTTTTAGGTCTTATTTTAATAATCATATTAGACCACAAAATTAAAAGTTTCTTAAAGGTATAATTTGTCTTGCCTTCCAATCTTTCTCTATGCATAATGTCTATAGTTTGAATTTTCTTTGAGTTTTCTACAATTAACCAATCTAAAAAAACTTCAAAATTTTTATCTTTATTGATTATTTCACAAATATTTCTATTTATACCTTTAAAAGATGAAGTATAAATTTTTGTAGATTTATCCGATAAATAACTCGAACTCAGATGATTCAAATTGCTCAAAAACTTTTTTAAAACCGTGTGTTTTCTCCTTAGGTATCTAACATAACATGCATCATAACCTTTCTTTAACTCATCAAAAATTTTTTGGATATAAATTGGATCATGTTGCAAATCATCATCCATAAGTATTAATTGTTTACCTTTTGAAAAATGTAAACCAGCAGAAATTGCATTATGTTGACCATAATTTCTTTCAAGATTAACACCTTTAATAAAACTATAAGAGTTTGATAACTTTTTAATAGTAATCCAACTTCTATCTTTACTACAGTCATTCACTAAAATTAATTCTTTCCTAATATCTTTCTTTAAGGCCTGATCGATTTCTTCAACTAATTTAGGTAAAGTCAATTCACTGTTATATACCGGAATAATAATTGATAAATCCATTAATAATTTATTTTAAAATCTAAATTAAACAATTAATTTAAAATCCTTTTAATTTTTATTTTTTTCAGCTTCTTCTATTAACCTCAATGTACTCTTCGGTATAGACAAATTTTGATTCAAATTATTATTAGCTTGATTATCTAATCTAATATTTTTTTTCTTCTTTTTGGAATTTTGGATTTCATCAACTGCTAATAGTATCTCTGCTATAGTATAATTTTGCTCCATTTAAGTTCCCACTTTATAAAGTCTAATCATATTTGTCATCCCTGCTTTACCAAAAGGTAAACCTGCCGTTATAATTACGAATTCATTTTTTTTTATAAATCTAAGTTTTTTTATAATTTCTTTAGAAATAGACATCATATCTTTCCAGCCGTTTGCATCGCGGCTATTTATTGAATGAACTCCCCAAAGCAAGGAAACTTGTCTTGAAACATTTATATTAGGTGAAATAGTAACGATTTTTGCAGCAGGTCTCATTGCAGATACTAATTTTGCAGATTTACCTGAATTAGAAAAAACAATAATTGCTTTAACGTTTGAATTATAAGCTATGTCTTTAACTGAGAGTAAAATTGATTTTACAGGGTCTTTACTAGAAATTATTGAATTTTTAAAATCTTCAATATGTTGTCTTTTATATTTTTCAGTTGAAAGAATAGTTTGGGCCATTGTTGAAACAGCTTGAGTTGGAAATTTACCAATTGCAGCTTCAGCAGATAACATAACTGTATCAGCTCCTTGAAAAATTGCTGTAGCAACATCATTTATTTCTGCTCTAGTGGCTGTATTATTTTCAATCATACTTTCTAACATTTGAGTAGCCACGATTACAGATTTAGAAAATTGTGAACATTTTTTTATAAGACTTAATTGAACTTTTGGCACTTCACTATGTCCGATATCAATTGCTAAATCACCACGAGCAATCATAATTGAGTCTGAAGCTTTAATTATTTTTATAATATTTTTTAATGCATGTTTATTTTCAATTTTTGAAATTATACCCATATCTTTTTTAATTAATTTTCTTGCTTCAAGTATTAACTTTTCACTTTGAAGATATGAAAGCGCAATCCAATTACAACCAAGTTTGATTGCGGTTTTAATATCTTTTTTATCCTTGGAAGTTAATTTATTAAAAGCGATATCAAAATTAGGAATATGAATACTTTTATTGTTTTTTATAAAACAGTTTTGACTTTTACAAATTGTAGTAACAGAAAGTCCTTTTTTACCTGTTACTACAAAAGTGAATTTTCCATCATCAATTAAAATCTTATTTCCTTTTTTTAATTTTTTTAAAATTTTTGGATAAGGAAAATTTATTCTAGATTTATCACCAATAATTTTTTTTGTGTCAAAAATAAATTTCTGATTGTATTTTATTTTTTGACAATTATCTTTGATATTTCCAACACGAAGTTTAACTCCTTGAAGATCAGCTATTAGAGCTAATTTTTTATTTGTAGATTTTTCTATTTTTCTAATTTTTAAAACAATTTTATTAATCCCTTTAGTATTATGGCTAAAATTAATTCTAAAGGCATCAACCCCAAGATTTACAAGTTGTTTTAGTTTTGTATTACTGTAAATAGCTGGCCCTAGAGTGGCTATGATTTTAGCTTTTTTTTCCATTACGAAATTTTTATGTTATAACATCTTTATCTCAAAAAAGAATATTTAAGAAAATTAAAATTTAATGACTAATAAAAAAATTGGAATTCTTACAAGTGGTGGTGATTGTGGAGGCCTTAATGCAGCAATAAGATCGATCTTTTTCAGGGCAAAAAACAAATATAATATGGACGTTTTTGGTATAAAAGATGGAACAGCTGGATTAATGAAAAGACCAGTTGCAGCTGTTCAATTAACTCATAAGACCTTCGGAGGATATTTGCTTAGACAAGGAGGCACTTTTTTAGGGTCTACTAATAAAGGAAATCCATTTAAATTCCCAACAAATGATGGAAAAAGTTTAGATAGGTCCAAAGAAATAATAGAGGGCTATCATCAATTAAAACTAGATGGTCTAATTATTATAGGGGGTGATGGTAGTATGCAAATATTAAAAAGACTTGCTAAAGAAGGTGATATGAAAATTGTAGCAATACCAAAAACTATAGATAACGATGTTGGGGCAACTGAAAGTTCTATAGGCTTCCATACAGCTGTAGACGTAGCTACTCAAGCTTTAGATAATCTTCAATCAACTGCAGCCAGTCACAGAAGATCAATGATACTCGAGGTAATGGGTAGGGATGCGGGTCATATAGCTTTAAACGCTGGTATAGCTGGTGGTGCAGATGTAATACTTATACCTGAAATAAAATATTCTATAGACGGCATAATTAAAAAACTTAATTCTATGAAAAAACACGACATACAACATTCCTTAATTGTAGTTGCAGAAGCTGTAAAAAAAGAAGATGGAAGCACGGTTTTACATAAGTATATGGATGGAGAACAAAGATTAGGCGGGATAGGAGACTATATTGCACAAGAATTAATGAAAAAAACTGACGTTGAATGTAGAGTAACTTCTTTAGGACATGTACAGCGTGGAGCACCACCAACTGCAAGTGATAGAATATTAGCAAGTGCATTTGGAGTTTATGCCGTAGATTTATTAAATCAAAAAAAATTTGACAGGATGGTAGCTTGGAAAGATAGAAAAGTGGTTGATGTACCTATTGATGAGGGTATTAGCACATACAAAAATGTTGAAAGAAAAGACTCTTTAGTAGAAACTGCGTTATCCTTAGATATATATATTGGAGATGATATTTAATGACTAATAAAAATTTAAATAAATATGCAAATAGACTTGTAAATGCATTTTTAAAAAATAAAATTATTTCACCTTTACCTGCAAGATATACTAAAAAAATATCAGAAGCTCAAAAATTAAGAAAATTATGCGAAAGTAAAATAAAAAAGCCTATAAGTGGATTTAAAGCAGCTGGAACTGGAATACCTGTTTTAAAAAAACTCAAAGAAAAAGAACCATTTTATGCATCAGTATATAAGTACAATGTTTTAAAAAATAAAATGAAAATAAAAATAAATAAATTTACAATGGGAATTGAACTGGAAGTTTGTTATTTCATTAAAAAAGATTTTTTTAAATTTAAAAATAAGATAAATAAAAAAAATATGAAAAAATTTATAACTCATATTGCTCCTTGCATTGAAGTTGTTGGTTATAGACAAAGAAAAAAAGGTATTAAAAGTCTTGGAGATTTATGCTCAGACTTTGGTGCAAATGTTAAATTTGTTGTTGGAACTAAGAGAAAATTTGTAAATCAAAATGTAAAAAACTTAAAAACGAAAATTTTTAATTTAAAAGTGGACCAATCTGTAGATGGAAATACTAATACTGTTTATGTTGATCCGATGAACTCCCTTTTGTTTGTTTTAAAAAAATTACAAAAAGATAAAATCTACCTATCAAACCACTTTTATGTTTTCACTGGCTCAACGGTTGGTGTAGTGCCAATATTAGGTAAGGGAATTTATAAAGGATATATAAATAAAATTGGATCGGTTTCAGCTAAAATTAATTAGTTAAAAAATATCCTCCAATTATAATAATTGAGGCAAAAAAAATAAATTTAATATTCTTTATCATTTTTATCTTTCTTTCTCCTTTCACTTTCTTTTGTGAAAGAAAATAAATATTTGCTTGCGCTTTATTCCTGAATTTAGGCCTTAACGGGCTAGGAATAGTTTTGTTTTTAATTTGAGCAAATTTTTTTGGGTTAATTTGGAGCATAATTAATTAAACTCTATTTTTTTGATGTTAGCAACAAGAACGCGTTTAAAAACTTATTTGAAGCAAAATGCGACAATATTGCAAATGATAATCATTATCAATATAATGTAAATGCAAATCATTATCAATCTAAAAAAAAGATGAAAAATTTAAAAAAAGTAACATTAACATCAGTTTTTTTGTTATTTGCATTTGTTTCTAGTTTATTTGCTAATGAAGTAAATATTTTCAGCGCAAGACATTATGACTCTGATGTTCAATTATATGAAAAGTTCACAGCCAAAACAGGTATTAAAGTAAACGTAATATCTGGAAAATCTGGTGCTTTAGAGAAAAGAATAATAGAGGAAGGTGCAGACAGTGTAGCCGACCTTTATATAACTGCTGATGCAGGAAGATTAGGAGCTTTTGATGCTAAAGGAATGCTTCAAAGTGGATTAAATACCAAAGCTATTAAATCTGCAGTACCGAGTAATTTTAGAACTTCTAAATGGACAGGTATAGCAAAGAGAGCAAGAATTGTTTATTTTGCACCAGAGAGAGTTGCAGGTGCGGAATTAGCAGGTTTAACTTATGAAAGTTTAGCTGATCCTAAATGGAAAGGCAGAGTTGTCATAAGAGCATCTAACAATATCTACAACCAGTCTTTAGTAGCATCTTTAGTAAAAAATAACGGCAAAGCAGCCACAGCAGAATGGTCAAAAGGTATGGTGTCTAATATGGCTAGAGCTCCAAAAGGAAACGATAGGGCTCAAATACTTGCGGTAGCAGCAGGAGAAGCTGATATAGCTGTAGCTAATACTTACTATTTAGCGCTTATGTTATCAGGCAAAAAAGGACCTGAACAACAAGCAGCAGCTAAAAAAGTAAAACCTTTCTTTCCTAATCAGGATGGTAGAGGAACTCACATGAATATTAGTGGTGCAGGACTTGTTAAAGCAGCACCAAATAAAGCTAATGCAATAAAATTAGTAGAATTTTTACTAAGTGAAGAAGCACAAAAACACATAGTAAATAATACTTTTGAGTATCCAATGATTGCAGGTGTTTCACCGCACCCATTAGTAGTTAATATGGGATTAGATTTTAAACAAGATCTTAAAACTAAAGTAGTTAACTACGGAAAATTACAAGCTGACGCTCTTGCAGCAATGACAGGCGCGGGTTGGAAATAAAATCTTTCTAAGGTGCTAAAAATAATGACAAATAAAAAACTTAATTTTTGGTACCTTAGCTCATTCGCAGTATCTTTATTTGTGGCAATACCTATATTAACTGTTTTCTCAAGCTATTTTAGTTCTACTAGCGAGTATATGGAACTTTTAAAAACAACTTTTTTAAAAGATTACATTATAAATTCTGCAATAATATTATTTGGAGTTTTATTTTTGACATTTATTTTTGGAGTGCTTTCAGCATACTTTGTATCATTTTACAATTTTTGGGGAGTAAATTTTTTTAAATGGGCATTGATATTATCATTTGCAGTTCCTGCTTATATTTATGCGTATTCATTAACAGCGTTTTTTGAAAATTATGGTTCTTTATTTTCGTTATTAACTTGGGTATTTGGCGAACAAAACTATAATCAATATATTCCAAAATTTGATGGAATGTTCGGAGCTATCATCTCAATGTCTTTTTCATTATTTGGATATGTTTATGTTTTAACTCGAGCTTCATTTTATCATCAATCAAATAACTTAATCGAAGTGAGTAAAAATCTGGGTTTATCTGCAAAAGAGAGTTTTTTTAAAATAATATTACCTTCCGCTAGACCTGCAATTGTGGCTGGATTATCCCTAGTAGCTATGGAATGTTTGTCTGATTTTGGAACTGTTTCTTTTTTTAGTGTTTCTACCTTAACAACAGGAATTTATAACTCTTGGTTAGCCTTTGATGATTTGAATACAGCCAACCAATTATCATTTATTCTTTTGATTATTATATTGTCATTATTTCTGGTTGAAAATTACTCACGTGGAGGAGCAAAATATCATCAAAATACTAACACAGGTTTTCGTAAAATACCAAGGATTGAGTTAAAAGGAACAAAATCCTTGTATCCAATACTCTTTTGTTCATTCATTTTTTTATTGAGTTTCATATTCCCATTAAGCCAGATGATATACTGGACAGCTAAATTTCCTAAATATTTTCAAGACACGAACATATTAGAACTAAATTTAAATACACTTTTATTAGTATTTTTAGCTAGCATTGTATTAATTTGTTTAGCCTTTTTGATTAACTTTGGAAATAGAATATCAAAAAGCAAAATTTTAGATAATCTAAGTATGTTCTCAATTTCAGGCTATGCAATACCTGGAGTAATTCTAGCTGTAGCATTTATTTCTTTCTTTTCTTGGTTAAGCGATATTCTTACAAATAATTTTAATTTACCTAGTATTAAAAGTATTTTCATAGGTTCAATATTTGGATTGATATCTGCATATTTCATTAGATTTTATTCTCTTGCGTTTAATGGAATTAAATCTAGCTATCTTAAAATTAATCAATCTATAGATGATAGCTCATATTTATTAGGGTATTCAAAATTTAGAACATTCAGGAAAATACATTTTCCTAATTTGAAAAATAGCATTTATTTAATTAGTATTCTAATTGCCATTGAAATTATCAAAGAATTACCGATTACTTTGATCCTAAGACCGTTTAATTTTGAAACATTCGCAACTAAAGCATATGCTTACGCATCACAAGATTTACTAGAAGCAGCAGCCTTGCCTTCATTATTTCTGATTTTTTGGTCGGCTATTTTAATATTTTTTACCTCTAGGCATATACTTTCTGAAAAATAATATTATATTGCATATATGTCTATTAACTTTCTTGAGATTAACAACGCAACTTTTGTTGCTAGTAAAAAAAATAAAGTTTTAGATTTTAATCTTACAATCAAAAATGAAGGTGACATCATTTGCCTCTTAGGGCCTTCTGGTATAGGAAAAACAACAATTTTGAGGTCTATCGCTGGATTACAAAAGATTCCTAAAGGTAAAATTTTTCTAAAAGGAAAACTTTTATCATCTGAAATCGATCATGTTGAACCTGAAAAAAGAAATGTAGCTCTTTCATTTCAAGATAACAGTTTATTCCCACATTACACAATTTTAGAAAATATTAATTTTGGTGCAAAAAGAAATAAAAACGCTAATTATAACTTTGAGACAGACGAATTAATTAAACTCCTGCATTTAGAGGGTTTAGCTGAAAAATACCCTCACCAAGTAAGTGCTGGCGAAGCACAAAGAGTATCATTGGCAAGATCATTAATGTCAAAACCAGATTTACTACTACTAGATGAACCATTTTCTAATGTAGATGAAAGTTTAAAAGTTGAATTGCAACAAAATATAAAAAAAATTTTAAAAGAAAAAAAAATCACCACAATTATAGTGACCCACGACTCCTATGAGGCATTTTATATGGCAGATTATTGTGGAATACTTTTGAGCCAAACCATGAAACAATTTGATACACCGTATAATATTTATCATTATCCAAATTCTATTGAAGTAGTTAATTTTTTAAATAGGGGAATACTAGTAGATGCAACAGTTTTAGATGATAGCAGTGTTGAACATAAGTGTTTAGGAGTTATTAAAGGAAATTTTGTAAAAAAATATAAAAAAGGTACCGCTGTAAAATTGCTAGTACAACCAGACGATTTAGAACATGATGATAAAAGTAATTTACAATTAGAAATAATCGATAGAAAATTTAGAGGTACTAATTTTATTTATACACTTAAAACTAAAAATGATGATTTAATACCTGTATTTGTACACTCTCATCATATACATCAACATGAGGTTGAAGAAAAATTTGGAGTAAAAACTCCGATTTATATTGACCATCTAGTGTGTTTTTAAGTAAAAGATATTATTCATGCGCCCTTAGCTCAGCTGGATAGAGCATCGGTTTTCTAAACCGAGGGTCGTAGGTTCGAATCCTTCAGGGCGCGCCATTTTATGACTGATAATCAAATTAGTAAATACGATATTAGTGAAATTGATGGTGTTATAACCTTCAAAAATAAAAATACCACAATAGGTTTCATTCGTTTTAATAATAAAGGTGAAGTAGAATACATTTTTGTAAACCCTGCCTTTAGAAAACAAGGTTTAGCTAAGAAACTTTTAAAACTTACAAAAGAGAGAACCGGAAAAGATTTGATACCACAACAACCAATAAGCCCTTTAGGTAAGAAGTTGTTTAATATAACTTAACGTATTATTTATGGTCAAAAATATTTTAATTACTGGTGGTGCCGGATACATAGGATCTCACGTGACTGAGATTTTGTTAAAAAAATATAAGAAAGTATTTTTATTAGATAATTTATCTACTGGACATCGTGAATTAATTAACAAAAAAGCAAAATTTTTTAAATTAGATATTCATAGAAAAGACAAAGTAAGAAAAATAATTAAAAAAAAAAAAATTGACTCAATAATTAATCTAGAAGCCAATTTAATCATTGGAGAAGGTCAAAGAAAACCCAAAAAATATTTCAAAAATAATGTTTTAGGAACTAAAAATTTACTCAAAGCTTGTAAAGGCACTACTGTAAAAAATTTTATTTTCTCCTCTACAGCAGCTATCTATAAAGAGGGTCAATATAAAGTTTCAGAAAAATCTACAATAAAGCCTAAAAGTATTTATGGTAAAACTAAAATTAAAGCCGAAAATTTAATAAGAAATTTTTCA
>Ga0181568_10005366_pt1 | contig 11300 bp, 6 predicted proteins | sample 101ome_20_FD_133758 | JGI IMG/M metagenome (GOLD analysis project Ga0181568, IMG submission 133758) | Coastal salt marsh microbial communities from the Groves Creek Marsh, Skidaway Island, Georgia - 101404AT metaG (megahit assembly) | ecosystem: Environmental > Aquatic > Marine > Intertidal zone...
CCGGGCTACCGGTCAGAGTAATGATAGGCGGCGCTGCATCCACCACAGTGACCGTACGGGTTACAGTCTCGGCAGCATTTCCGGAGGAGTCCACCGCAGAAAAGGTTAGCACATAGGTTCCCAGTTGAGTGACCGTGACCTTCCCCTCCACGACGGCCTGGAGACTGCTATCTATATTATCGGTCACGACAGATCCAGCATCATCGTAATCCGCACCGAGCTGATGCGTCAGGACGGAGGCACCATTAAGCGTGATAACTGGAGCTACATAATCAGCAACCTCAATGGATCGGGTCACGGGAGTGGCCTGGTTCTTGGAACTATCTTCAGCCACATAGGTAAGGGTGTAGAGCCCGGCTGTGCTGACGTTCACGGTACCCGAAGCGACCACCGAGACATCCGGATCGTAGTTGTCTACCAAAAGCGCTCCCTTGTCAGTGTAGGCACTACCAAGCTGGTGCGAAATCAAGGAATCTCCATTAAGAATGATCTCCGGAGCCTGTGTGTCAGCGACTCGGATGGTTCGAGTCGCGATTGCCCGATTCCCATGGCTATCAGAAGCCCGAAAGGTTAAAGTGTAGGTACCAAGGAGGCTGCTATTGACTGCTCCACTCGTGATGATCGACACACTACCTTCAACGGCATCAACCGCCGCCACTCCCTGGTCTGTGTAGATGGTATTCACCTCATGCACGATGGTCGCATTGCCAACTAAGGTCATCACCGGCGCCAAGGTATCTTTCACGGAAACCGTTCGAGTGACAATCGCCTGATTACCCGAGCTATCACTTGCCTGGTAGGTAATGGTGTAAACACCCTCCTGGCTACTTTTGACATCTCCCGAGACCTCTATCTCCAGTGAGTTGTCATAGTTGTCGCTTACCGTGTAACCAGGGTCAACAAAAGCGACACCCAGTTCATGATTGATGGCCGATGCCCCGCTGAGAGTGATGACGGGCTCCTCTTCATCCACTACCCTAATCGTACGCGTTTTGGGAATGGCTTGGTTACCCGAGCTGTCAGTAGCAGTGTAAGTTAGCGTATAGGTACCTATCAGATCTACATTCAGATTACTCAGCCCGGCCCGCTGAACCGTTACCGATGCGTCGTGGTTATCGGTGGCCGGCGGCAACAGATCAGCATAAACCTCGCCCACCGGGTGAGTCAGGGAAGCAGTGTCAGATCCCAGCTCAATTACCGGAGCCTGGGTATCGACTACGGTCACCGTTCGAACCACAGGAATCGCCAGATTACCCTCACTGTCCTCGGCCGTGTAAATGATGGTGTAGGTACCAAGAGTGCTCACATCCAAATCCGAAAGCCCTATGGGCGTCACAATCACAAAGGCATCAGGGTTGGGTTCGGTATCTTGAGCGCTGGCACCCTGGTCTTCGTAATCCGTTCCTACTTCATGCGTGATGCTACCCTCTCCCAGTAAGGTGAGCTCTGGAGACCCATTGCCTCCAGCGGCTTGTCTCGGCAAAAAGGCCTGAGGCCTGGAAGAGACAAGCGGCTTCACGTGAATGATGCGCACCACGGGCTTGGCAGCATTGCCCGCAGCATCGCTCACTGTATAGGTCAGAGGATAGAGACCCGGATGATGGATATCTAGGGTGTCCAAGCCACTGACTTGAATCTTTGAAGACAAATCCCGACCAGCAGCATCCGCAGCACTGGCTCCTGCATCAAGGTAAGTTTCTCCTTGTGCGAGGGATATGATCAAGGAGCCTCGAAGGTGAATGATTGGCTGGCTTAATCCCAAGGCGGATTCTTTCTTGGAAGACATAGAAACCCGCTGCAAGGCATCCCATTCATGAGCCTCGGATGATGATGTTTCTGAGAAGATCTGTCCGAAAAAATCGTTCTTATCGGATGGGATACTCCTTCTTACGGTGGATATTTCCACTCGGCGTGTGCGCCAAGACAAGTCGTGCTCGTTTTTGAACATGCTGCGGCCCATGGGCAACATATCAGTGGGTGGATGTTTAGCGAGACCATACGACTCAAGACTGCAAGAATCAGGAGTTGAACCAAGAGACAAGGTGGCGGAAAAAGCAGGAGTTGCCACAGCTCCGGTAAAGCAAGTCAGAAGTGCCAACAACAAAAACAGGTTGTACAAATAATCTCTGAAGAGAGGCATCATGCTCAATTTCGGGACAAGACGATAAATCAGTTCTTTTGGTTATGAGGTGATGATCTAGCCCTAAATCGTAGGGATTATCAAGGAAGTTATAAGTAACTTTAAGGCAATTTTGTTAACAAGATTCAGCAATCAAAACCACTGGCTACCTCTGAAATCAGGTCCAGGTGGTTTACCATGAATACGGAGACAGAAAGCCTGAGAGGCATGAGCCCGATTTAAAATGAACTAAAACGCAACCTGCCGAGCACCCCCTTTGCGCATGAAGAGTTGAAGCAACATGGGGAGCTCAAGAAACGTAGACCTGCCCTCTCGATAAAAAAAACCATGACAATTCCTGTTCTCGAAGAAAGATTTGCTTTTCAGCTAAATGATTATGATGGGCAAACTAAAATCCCTTCTTTTGATGATTATCAAAGGCAAAAAGGATACAATCTTCCCCATGCGTTTTAATCATTCGGCTCTTTGATTAAATACCTTGGGCTTGAACCAATGTGAAATTTTGAAAAAATTAATGTTTTTGAATCCTTATTTGGCTCTTTTGTGTCTTCCTTGGATCATCAAGGGTGCCGCGGCCGCGACTTTTCAACCCCGAATTGTCGGAGGTCAGAAGGCGGCTGAAGGCGAATTCCCTTGGATGGCCCATCTCAATGGGCGTTTGGATTGTGGAGCCACCCTCATAGGTGATGAATGGATCCTTACAGCAGCCCATTGTGTCGTCGACGAAGATGGCAAGTCCATCCCTGTCGAGAATTTGGAACTGGCTGTCGGGGCGTTCCGACTTGATCAGAGCTCGATCTTTCAACAGGTGGAACAAGTGATCATCCATCCCGGTTTTGACAATCATACCATGGAAAATGACATAGCACTGCTGCGGCTGGAAACACCACTCGGTGAAAATGTCCAACCCATTCAATGGAACAGTGATCCAAGAATTCCAGCTCCTTATGCTGAGGCAGTTGTCATCGGGTGGGGAAGTCTGCTTCCCGGAGGCGACAATACTGACATTCTGCATAAAGTCACGCTGCCTGTCGTCAGTCAGGAAAGGGCGAACGATCCCAAAGCCTATGATGGTTCAATCCTCCCATCCATGTTGGCTGCTGGACTTGTACAAGGCGGAAAAGACTCATGCCAAGGAGACAGTGGAGGCCCGTTGATCCTTGATGTGAACGGAAAGTGGCTACAGGTAGGGATCGTTAGCTGGGGAAAAGGTTGCGGTGAGCCATACGCTTATGGGATCCACACTCGCCTTTCGAGCTTTGCGAACTGGATTGAGGGAATCACGGGGCTGGTTGGAGAGATACCTATTCCTGAACCAAAACCACTTCAAATCCTGTCACAGCCCGAACCTGTAACGTTATCGTTGAACGATTATGCTGAATTCAGGGTTGAGGCGATAGGAGAAGAACCCATCACCTACCAATGGTTCCTGAATGGCGTGCCATTGCCAGGCGCACAAAACGCTATTTACGCCATAGAGCAAGTTGGTTTGGAAGATGCCGGAGACTACAGTGTTACCATTGCTAATGAGGAAACCACTCTTCTGAGTCACCTAGCCACTTTGGTCTTATTGGAGAAAATTGATTTGGCAGAGGCAGTCGATCAGCCGACTTGGGCTTTCGGCGATGCGGAAGCACCCTTTTCTTGGATAGGGCAACGTGAGATCTCTCTCGACCGCGCAGATGCCGCTCAATCCCAAAGGATCGAGGATGGACAAAAAGCCATCTTTTCAACCGAAGTCGTAGGCCCCGGTTCTTTGTATTTTTTTTGGAAAGTTTCCTCCGAGCCTCATTGGGATCGATTGGAATTCTGGGTGGATGATAAAATAATGGGTGCCATCTCCGGTGAACAAGCTTGGGAGATGTTCCACTTATTGCTACCAGAAGGAACTCATCTTTTGCGCTGGATCTATCAAAAAGATGATTGGCTGAGTAAGGGAGAGGATAGTGCCTGGGTTGATAGAATAAGTTTCAGTTTAAAACCGGAACTGCAGATCATCCTCCAGCCCATCAGCATGACAGCCTCAACGGGAGACTCGGTCACTTTTGAAGCGTGGGCAGTCGGCAAGCCTCCCCTGACCTACCAGTGGTATTACAACCAGAGGCCTATTTCAGAAGCCTCATCCAGGGAGCTGAATATCAGTTCGGTTGGGCCGGAACACATTGGCAACTATCACGTTCAAATTAGTAGTATCGAAGGTAGCGTGATGAGCCAAAACGCCATCTTGGATCTACTAAACCCCGATTCAGCCAATCAACCCCCAGGAAGTGATCCATCCGACCGGGAAACGCTGAAAGTTAGCGGCCTTGTCTCGTTCCAAGGAAACAAAGGGCCGGTATCTCTGAGTGGCGTTATCGTTAGTCTCCTTCAAGACGGGCAGCGGTACAACACAATCAGTGATGCCCAAGGAGCGTTTTCTTTCAATGCCATGACCGTTGCTCCTGCTGCGCTTTACCCTTCCCTGGCATATGAAGGCGAGGAAGCCAAAATGGGCGTTGATATCAGTGATCTGATACGAATACGTAACCATATCGACCAGCGAGAACTTTTTGATCAGGATATCCAAAGGCTTGCAGCGGATGTGAATCGTGATGGAGCTATTGACTCGGAAGATCTCCTGAGTGTCAGAGGCGTCATCCTTGGGAAAACCAAAGGATTCTCCTTGAACAGCAGCGGAGAAACAGATTCTTTCTGGCGATTTGTTTCGAAGGAATTAACCCAAGACGCCCTCAGCCTGATTGAAAGTCAGGGTATTGAGGTTGATGTGGGTCAAACTCATCTTCCAGACATGGTTTTAACAGCCATACGATTGGGAGATGTGACCGGTGACTGGGCAACTTGGAGCCATGTGTCGTCCGAGTATCCCGAAATCGATGACACGACTACTGAGATTGTCCAACTGGAAAGATCCGTTCATCCACAGACTGGCTGGTTGGAAATCGATCTATGGGCAAAAGGGAGGGAAAGTCTTCTTGGTATTCAAACCTCCGTCCACTGGGATCCTGGAATCCTCACTTTGGTGGAAGTCAACGGCAGTCACCTCAACGGATTCACTCATCAAATCCACTTGCACCAGCAAAGGCACAACTTGTCGATTGCGTGGGATGCCCCATATCGGCAAGGCGTGTCCTTGGGCGAAAAGACGACGCTTTTGAACCTTAAATTCGCCCCCTTGGAAGGGGCACCCCATGGAACGGCCATCCACCTTAGCCAGCCTTTGTTGATATGGAGCAATAGAAGGAGCCTGCTACCCGAGAGCGTGATCTACTACCATCCAAATGGGCTCCCCGTCATTTCGCACGAAGGGCCAATCCGGTATCTGATCGCAGATGCAGATCAGATCACCTTGGAGTACGAGACGGAAGCGGCCCAACCATACCAATTGGAATGGACACACAAGCTGCTTGAGCCTGATTGGAGAGTCATTAGCGAGATTCAAGGCAATGGACTCATCCAGCGATCCAGTCATCTGATCTTATCGGGAGGAGATGCCTTCTATCGCCTGAGGCCAGTGGATCCTGCCCTCCCTTGAGACTCCCTGCAGTCACCGAGCATTATTGGAGGCAAAAGAGGTGAAGGAGGGACCAGCCTTCCCGTAGCAGTCAGGTCGGGCATGTTTCCGGCTCGAGGGCAATCGGTAAAATGCCTGACTACCGTGGCCTTGCCATACCAATTTCATGGCGGCCATTGGCTGCTGGGTGCGGCCGCAAGTTATCGAGCTGAAAGGTCAAGGCTAAGCACCATTGCGACGATCAAATCCCAAATCCCTAATGCTGATCAAGGTTGTCCCTGACCCATTGCTTGACCACTTGCCGGTCTCCAAAAAAATTCAATTCACGCCTCAGACTGTAGACGAACATGTTTTCGGTCAGACAGGTTGCAAACAAGTCGACCCGATCAATCAAATAAGCCTTCAAGTCACTCACATCATGGAGGCGGCCCCCGTCAGCCAAGGTCACGGAAACATCAATGTCCGAGCTGACCGCCACTTGAAAGCGGTCTTTGGCGAGTCAGAAATTTGGTATGCACAGAGTGATGGCCTGGTGCTTGAGAGCCGAATCCTCAAATACTGATAAAAATTTCGCGTCAAAAAGCCCTGGTCACGCCGTGATGGCGGCACGCTCGTTGCCGATGAAATCGGTCTTCTCCAGGAAATAGTCATAGTCCCCTGCATAAGCCTTGAGTTGACCGTTGTTGACATGAAGGATCTTGGTTGCCAATCGACGGATGAAGTAGACATCGTGGGAAATAAACAGCAACGAGCCTTCGTAACGTTCTAATGCGATGATAAGGGACTCAATGGTCAGCAGGTCCAAATGCGTTGTGGGCTCATCCATCAGGAGCAAATTAGGGGGATTGACCAAGAACTTGACCAAATTGAGTCGACTCTTCTCGCCTCCACTCAAAACGGTGGTTTTCTTGTAGATTTCTTCCCCACGGAACATGAAGGATCCCAAAAGCCCGCGAGCCTCGTCCTCTCGCATCTCGGTAGCGGCGGCCAGCACCTCATCCAAGACGGTGTTTTCAGGATCCAAACTGCTGGATCGATGTTGGCTGAAATAGCCAAGTCGGCAATTATGACCCTCTGTGCGAGTGCCTTGCTGGAATTTGACTTCGCCAGCAAGAATCTTGAGTAAGGTAGATTTCCCTGCACCATTGGGTCCGATCAGAGCGGTGCGATCTCCGCGTTGAACTTCAAAATCAATGCCTTGGTAAATCTTATTTTCACCATAGGCCATGTGAATGTTCTCAAGAGATATCGAACGCTGACCTCCCCTAACCGGTTCAGGAAATCTGAATGGGTAGGGCTTTCGAGGAGGAATGGGTTTTGGGAGTAACTCCATTTTATCCAGCATTTTCAGCCTGCTCTGGGCCTGGGCCGCCTTGGAGGAAACATTGCGAAATCGACTGACGAAGTCCTTGATTTCCGATATTTCTTTTTGCTGATTTTTGTAGGCGGCCGACTCGCGGATAAAAGACTCCTTCTTCTGGACCTCGTATTGAGAATAATTGCCCTTCCATGAGAGCAGTTGCTTGTTCGAGAATTCAAAGACCTTGTCGGTGATCTCATCCATGAATTGCCTGTCATGAGATATCAACAGCACCGCACAGGATTGAGCTTTTAAGTGCTCTTGGAACCAAAGCAAAGCACTGAGATCAAGATGATTGGTCGGCTCATCAAGCATGAGCAGGTCAGGCTGCATGGCCAACAATCGTGCAAGGTGGGCTCGCATCACCCAGCCTCCACTGAGATCTGAGGCCGGTCGGTCAAACTGATCATCAGAAAAGCCCAAGCCATGGAGCATTTTCTTGGCTTTTGCTTCAAACTGAGGATCGTTCAGCGCATCAAACTTGGCTTGAGCCTCATAGTATTCCAGGCACTCGCACGTGCCAGCTGCTTCCAGCTGGCGAAGGGTCTTCTCTAATGAAGGAATGGTCCCAGCCCGGCCAGTGGCGACTTCCATGACTGTCTCATCTCCCAGGGCTTCCCCTTCCTGAGGCAAATAACCTACCGTGGTCCACTCATCTCGGATGATTTCCCCAGCATCAGCTTTCAGGGCGCCAAGAATGAGCGAGAAGAGGGTGGTTTTCCCGGAGCCGTTGGGACCCACCAGCGCCACGTGTTCCCCGTAATTAAGCGTCAAGGATACGTCCTCAAACAAAGGGGTGCCTGCAAATGATTTACCTAAGTTTCGAATGGTCAACATAACTGAGAATACTTACGAACAGAACCATGAAGCCCCGTGGTTCAGGGAGAAAACAGCCTCATCGCAGAAGGGCAGATCGGATCACAACCCAATAAAGGGGTCGCCTGCAAGGGTTCGACTTACGTGTGAATAGTCAAAACCGTTCCGTTTCCAGAGGGAACCTAGCACAATCCTCATCAGGGGCTCAACCCATGAACTTGGGCAAATGCCCAAAACATCTTTGAAAAAACTGATCATGGCGAAGCTTACCGATAGGAACATGGTAATCATAGAACCCCTCAGACTTGATCAAAAACGCAACAAGCCCTCTAACCCTGTAGGTATGCAGAAGGATCCTGCTGATAAAAAAGCTGGAGCTGATCATAGAGAGCTGGTCGAGCTCGTTTGAGCTGTTCTGGCTTTTCAAAGAAACACTCTGAGGCCACCGCAAAGAATTCGGCTGGATGAGTCGCACCGTAGGCATCCATGACCGTACGACGCCCTGCCTCGACCCGATCTTGAAGACGCTCATATTCCTCACTCATCACCCTTTTCCAGGCAGCATACCTGGAGGCAGATCTTAGCTTAGGCAACCCATTGGCCTGCCCTGTGGCCTGATCTAATTGGTGAGCAAATTCATGCAGCACCACATTGCGCCCATCATGCATGTTGGCAGCGCCACGCTGGGTGGATTTCCAGGACAGGGCCACGGTGCCACGTTCCCATGACTGCCCCAAAACAGATTGCTGGGTTTCGGTCACTACCCCACCGGGAGCCATCTCAGTGCGCTTGGCTTGGTAGGTATCCGGATAAACAAGGATTGATTTAAGGGTTGTATACTCGGTGTTTTCCTTGCCAAGCAGAAGCAGGCAGGCTTGCGCGGCAATCAAAAGCTTCACTTCCTGTGTCAATTCAAACCCCATGCAACCCTCGAAGTGCTTTTCATCAAGAAAGACCTTGATGTGGTTCTGAAGTTTTTCCCTCAAAGGTTTTGGTAGGCAGCGGTAAAGCGGGAAACCCTCAAGCAAGATGGACTCATCGCTAGCTGGGAATTCGGCAGCCTGCAAGCGAGCCCTTCTTCTTTGTCTGAACCATTTAAATATCATCTTATCCCTAGCAATGCATGGGGCATTTCTATGACAACCCTGAACCCACTATCAGGTTAAGGATCTCGGCAGCAAACAAAAGTTCACACCCCAGCGCTTATCAATTGATTTGGCCTGAATCATGAGCCTCTCACATCAGAAGCGAACCTTACATGAGCAGGGTTCAGTTTAAACTACCTCATGGGTTTGAAGCCAGCCAGTCTCGAACACTTCTTCCCTTTTGGTCCTTTATTTCCAAATTGGCTCCATATTGCTGAAGCAGTTCAAGTATTTCACTGAAGGTCGCCGACATGATGGCATCAGGAAGGGTGGCCTTGATGGCTGCCACATGCGCGGCGGTGTGACCATGGTGGTCTGCCAGATTAGGGTCTGCACCTGCCATGAGCAGTTGCCTGGCATCGTCGACCTTGCCTCCTCGAACAGCGATGAACAGAGGAGTACGGCCCATCTTATCCCTCGGGTCGACATTGGAAAAGTGATCTAACAATACTTGAATAATGTCATAAGCCCTGACTTTAGGATCCGTCGCAACCGCCAGGTGTAGGGCCGTTTTACCATAGCTATTAACATACTGACTCACATCTGAGTGCTTGGCATAAAAACCGGGTTCCTGAGCAATTTTTGCTTCACTCAGAATATGACGTCCTTCCATTCGACCCTGGTACGAAAGAGCCATACCAATACTATGAACAAGCAGCAGCCCCACCAAAACGGGCCGCCACGTCCTACCAATCAGCCAAGCTGTGCTAAGGTGTTCAATCGACTGGGAGCTGTTTCTTTGCTTACGTCGCCCCATGAAAAAATCTCCAAGGAAACTGTAACGTACCATGAGGTTGTAGCTTCCCCACAGGAGGTATAAGGAGAGCACCACACAAATGTAAGCCTTGGTAGCACTGTTGAGAACTTCAAGTCGCATGCAACACATCGCGAGTCCGAAAGAAACCGGCAGGTGGGCATAGTAAATCCAGTATGATGAATCCGATATATACCGCACAATAGGATTTTCCTTGCGGAAAACGCGCTCAGCCAGCCCGATAAAACCAAGGCAAAGCATCCAGGTACCACAAGATCGAAGAGTCGCTACGACGAGCTTAAATAGCCCCCCTTCCCAGAATGCTTCCCCTACCCAATGAAAACCCACGACTTGCCAACGCTGAAGATCGCTCACCACGCTGGGGGTCATTTCCGAAACCCAGACGGTCAAACCATTGAGAAAAGGAACCATGCAAAGGGCCAGCACGATGTTAGGCATCCAACAACGCTGAATCGTCTCAATATGATGCCGCTGTCGATAGATCCCAACCCCTACCAAGTAATAGAAAAGGTAATACAAGAGGACATTGATTTCAGGGTTTACCATTGTCGCGTCCACCCCCACCTGTTTGAGACTGAAATGGACGGGAACACAAAGAAGCCCAAGGATCAACGCAGCCCAACGGCTGGAGAGTATCGTGCCAAGCAACCCACCGCAAAAGACTGCTACCCTCGTGCTTCCTAGAGCATAAAAGCATAGCCAGTGAATTAGGTAACAAAGCACGAGATCATAGAGGAACCAAAAATGCCAAAGGAAAATTTCCGGGAAAGGATAGGGGCGTCCCGTCAAACCGTATGTAGCCAAGGCAAGAAAGGAATCCAGATAATTGCCCCGCTGAATCTCCGGCAGTAAGGGATTGAGCATTCCCAACCAGCAGAAAAAAAGGTTTAGCACCGGAAGCAAGAACAAAACCCCCGCGAGCAAAGGAAGCACGATTCGCTTGAAACGGTCTCTGAGAAACACATGCATCCCCCTTCGCTCAATTACCAACTGGGCGAAAAAACCAGCCAGCAGAAAAAATAACTGCATTCGGAAAAAATGAATAGCCTCGGTGGCCAGCAGATTCAGTGAATCAGTCATACGCGAGCCCGCTATCCATCCCCAGCTGGATTCTCGATAAAACATGGAAACATGCATCACCAACCCAAGTAGCATGGCGACGGCTCGCACCAGGTCCAAACCGTGGTATCTTTTTGATGATTTCATATCAGGATGAGACGGCATGGCACCGTAGCCAGAGGGGTTAGTCTTAAAATGCTAAAAAAATAGCCTGATTTGAACACTTTTTTTCAAGGTTAAGCCTTGGACTTCCCCTTCAGAAAAAGCCGATGGTTCAATGGATAGTTTTAAAATAACCCGAAGGGTGTTCGAATCGGCATGCAATGGTTTGATTCGATCAGCATTTCAGGCTAATGATGGGAGGTAGATAATCGCACTCATGCAATGTATGCCCCAGCTCCTTTGGCCTTTGATCCTGTTCAGCTTGATCGGATCGCAAGTCATTTCGCGAGCCCAGGACTTCAACCGGCAAATTCGCCCCATCCTGGCCAGTA
>Ga0181568_10005378_pt1 | contig 11292 bp, 11 predicted proteins | sample 101ome_20_FD_133758 | JGI IMG/M metagenome (GOLD analysis project Ga0181568, IMG submission 133758) | Coastal salt marsh microbial communities from the Groves Creek Marsh, Skidaway Island, Georgia - 101404AT metaG (megahit assembly) | ecosystem: Environmental > Aquatic > Marine > Intertidal...
AGATCCATCATTTGCAGATCCAAGTATCACATTTATAAAAAGAGAAGAATCAAAAAGGAAATCGGAGCCCCCCCTTAGAAGGCACTACAGTAGATCAGCAAAATCCTCTCGTAATCGGTGAAAAACCCATGCCCCCAACTGAAAAATCACAATTCCGGCAATCCAGACAAAGAGAAGGCGATTCCAGTTGGGCTCCAATCCCCAGAGTAAGACACGGCGGAGTTGATCGACTCCATGGAGGACCGGGTTCCATTTCAGGACAGCCCAGAATCCTGGAAGTTTCTGGATTTCAGAAATGGGGTAAAAAACAGCGCTGGAGTAAAGCAATACAGATCCTAGAAATGGTGATAACTGGCCAACATCCCTGATAAACACACCCACTGCCGATAATAACCAAGCCAAGCCCACTGCCATAAAAATCATAGGTAAGACTACGAGCGGTGCCCAAACCCACGAAGAGCCGATCCCGGGCCCCAACAATGCCAAACCCAGTAAGCCAAGCAAAAGACTCATCAAATAATTAAAAAACAACTGACCGATCAGAGCTACAGGTAAAACCTCCAGAGGAAAAACCACCTTCTTCACAAAATTGGGGCTGGAAACAATCAGGCCTGAACCAGCTCCCAGCACTCCTGAGAACACATTCAATATCGTTAACCCCAGAAAAATCCCTAATGCATAGTCCATCCCCGTGGCATGCTGAATTCCCTTCTCGGTTGAAATTGAAAAACTCCCACCAAAAACGGTTCCAAAAACAAAAGAATACAGCCCCAACATCAACAAAGGCCCAATCAAAATCCAGAATGATCCCAAGGCACTCCCTCGAAACCCCATCTGCACATACCTCTTAGAAAACTGCAAAATGATATCCCGATAATGCCATATGTCCCGAATCGTCTTTAAAGGATTGAATGCATTCATTTTGAGAAGGTATTTTCCAAAATTAAAAAAGCCGCCCCATTACGCCGAAAAAGCCGTTGACCGCAATCCTCAACCCCACAACTTCCACTACCGCAAAAACTATCACTCATCATGATCCTCCTTCTCGGTGCCACAGGCTACGTAGGCCAAGCCTTTCAACAATACCTGCAACAGAGTGACTTGGCTCATACAGCTCTGTCCAGGTCACAGGTGGATTACACAAATCCACAGCAATTGAGGGATTACCTGAAATCAGAAAACGTCACCTTCCTCATCAACGCAGCCGGTTATACGGGAAAACCCAATGTAGATGCCTGCGAAATTCACAAAACCGAATGCCTGGAAGGCAATGCCACCTTTCCCGGCCATCTCAGAGAAATCTGTGAAGAAAGAAAACTGCCCTGGGGGCATGTATCCAGCGGATGCATCTACACAGGGAAAAATCCGGACGGTTCGGGGTTTTCTGAAACCGATCCCCCCAACTTCTCCTTCCGACAAAACAATTGCTCCTGGTACAGCGGCACCAAAGCCCTTGGAGAAGAAATCCTGGAAGGTGCGGAAAACTGCTACATCTGGAGACTCCGCATCCCTTTTGACAATAGAGATAACCCACGGAACTATCTCACCAAACTCCTACGGTATGAAAGATTACTGGACGCAGAAAACTCAGTCTCCCAGCTCCATGAATTTGTCTCAGTATCCTACCAAACCTGGGCTCGAAAATTGGAACCCGGGATCTACAACATCACTAATCCCGGAAGCATCACCACCACAAAAGTCACTCAATGGATTGCAGAAAGTGGCATCGCTCCGGGACAAACCTTTCAATTCTTTGAGAACGAAGAGGCATTTTTAAAAATAGCCGCCAAAACGCCCAGATCCAACTGTGTACTGGACACAAAAAAGATTGAAGCGACTGGCATTGAAATCACTCCAGTTGAGCAAGCCATCAAACAGGCCCTGGCAAGCTGGCAACCCGAATCCTGACCACCGCCTCCACCAAACCAAGAACTAGAAAACAAAAATACCAAGAACCCCAAAAACATGTCCCATCAAAACCTACTGATCACTGGCGGCTGTGGCTTTATCGGCTCCAACTTCATTCGCACACTCCTGGAAAAGCCAAACCCACCCACAACGGTTCTCAATTTAGACAAGCTCACCTACGCAGGGAACCCTCAAAACCTGGAAGACATGGCGAGCCACCCAGCCTACATCTTTATTCAAGGAGACATTACAGATGGCGAGTTGGTCTCCAACCTGCTTTTGCAACACAAGATTGATGCCATTATCAACTTCGCTGCCGAAAGCCACGTAGACCGCTCAATTGAATCACCTGAACCTTTTCTCGAAACCAATACTCTCGGCACCCTACGTCTACTGGAAGCCGCCAGGCACTATCACAAAAGCCTCCCCATTGAACGGGCTCAAATCTTTCGCTTTCTTCAAGTCTCCACCGATGAAGTGTATGGCACACTCGAACCTGAAGATCCCGCCTTCTCCGAAACCACACCCTTTGCTCCCAACAGTCCCTACGCCGCAACTAAAGCTTCCAGTGACCATTTGGTTAGAGCCTATCAACACACCTACCATCTACCCACCCTAACGACAAACTGCTCTAACAATTACGGTCCCTTCCAATTCCCCGAAAAACTACTTCCACTAATGATTTTGAACGCCCTCGAAGGCAAAGATCTCCCAATTTATGGCGACGGCATGAACATTCGGGATTGGCTCTATGTTGAAGATCACTGCCGCGCCATTACAACGGTTTTAGAAAATGGATTGACCGGCGAAACCTACAACATCGGAGGCCACTGTGAAAAAACAAACATCAGTATCGTTGACACAATTTGTGAAATACTTGACCGACTCCGCCCACGGGAAGACGGAAAATCCTACAAAGATCAAAAAACATTTGTGACAGACAGACCTGGCCACGACCGCCGCTATGCGATCAATTGCTCCAAGATCGAAAATACACTCGGCTGGAGACCCCTGGAAACTTTCGACACAGGTTTGGAAAAAACCATCCACTGGTATCTCGAGAACCGCGAATGGTGTTCCCAAATTAATGAAAAGAAATATCAGCGACAAAGATTAGGGCTGAAATAATTCATCCCTTATCACCACCTACCCCACCCCCTTTCATAATCATTTAAGTCTCAACGGCTTAAGCCCTAACCCCACGTATCGATCATGCAAAAACCGCGTAAAGGTATCATCCTGGCTGGAGGCTCAGGAACAAGACTACACCCCCTCACTCTGGCCGTGAGTAAACAACTCATGCCAGTATACAATAAGCCGATGATTTATTATCCACTTTCTGTGCTTATGCTGGCAGGCATGAAAGAGATATTAATCATCTCAACACCACATGATCTCCCTATGTTTAAAAAACTACTGGGAGATGGAAATAACCTTGGGATGAAATTCGATTATGCCGAACAACCAAAACCGGAAGGGCTTGCTCAGGCACTTATTATTGCAGAATCATTTCTAGATGGATCTCCTTCTGCATTGATTCTTGGAGACAACCTGTTTTATGGGCACAACTTTACAGAATCTATCATAACTGCAAATAACCGTCGTAATGGAGCTACCATATTTGGCTACCAAGTATCCAACCCTACCGCCTACGGAGTTGTCGAAATGAACAATGAAGGAAAAGCGATCTCCCTGGAAGAAAAGCCAGCTCTTCCTAAATCGAATTATGCGATTCCTGGAATCTACTTTTATGATGAACATGCATCTCAGTATGCCAAAAACCAAAAACCCTCCCAACGAGGTGAATTGGAAATTACAGACTTGAACCGGACTTATCTGGACAGCAATAACCTTTATGTTGAACTACTTGGGCGTGGTACTGCATGGCTAGACACAGGGACTCACGAAAGCTTAATGGATGCAGCAAAGTTTGTAGAAGTTATCGAAAAAAGGCAGGGCCTCCAGATCGGATGCATCGAAGAAATCGCTTACAGAAACAAATGGATCACACAAAGCGAACTCAAAGGCAACCTAGACCGACTAGGGAAATCAAACTATCGAGAATATCTCGAAAACATCACAAATTTCAAAAAAACATAACCCTAACATACCAAACATAAAACAAAGCCTCTCGAATTTTAAAAGGATCAAGGCACAACAAACCCCACCCACCTGAATAGCCTCACAAAACTAACCTCATCCCATCCCAAGCAAACCCCACCCCCTCTGGCAAACTTACTGAATCTCGTTCATGATCAACTTCGCAGCACATGTGCACAAACCAAGTCTGACCTCCACTGATTTCACGAGCAACACTCAAGGCTTCATCTATGCTCATGTGGGAAAAATGCTCCCTATGCCGAAGTGCGTCTAACACAACAATATCGGCACCTGTTGCCATCTTCATTGCGGGAATTGGAACGGACTTGCAGTCTATATAATAAACCAACTTCTTTCCACTACCCTCTTCCTCAAATACTAGCCCTAGTACGAAGAAGTTACCATGGGGAAGAATAGTTTTGTAGACTTTCCCTCCAGGAAGAACCAGACAGTCAGGCATAGGGTGTAATTTAAATGCAGGATAATTCCCTTCAGCTTTATCTCGTATTGCATATGGGAATATATCACGAACCCTATTGAGATCACATTCCTGACTATATACCGGAATTGCTTCACCATTTCGCATTCTACAAAACCTGCGAAGGTCATCCATACCAATAATATGATCTGAGTGGCTATGTGTTAAAATAAAACTATCGATTTTCTTAATATCATTATGGATGCATTGCAGGCGAAATTCAGGCCCTGCATCGACTTGTATATGATGATCATTCATCACAACATGAATTGACGTACGAGTCCTCCAATTCTTTTTATTATGAACATCAAGCTGAACACTTTCAGGCTGTAGAATTGTTGGCACACCCTCCGAGGTGCCAGTACCTAAAAAGGTGACTTCCATTTTACTCTACCTTCTAATCTTTCGATATTAGTGATGTTATAACTGTATTCATAACACTCACTAAATTTAAACTTGATAAAGACCTTTGGCCATAGATTCCCAGGAAAACCCAGCTGCAAATGCCTTCGCCTGCTCCCCCATTTTCTTCCGAATTTCCTCATCAAAAAGGAGCTTTTGCAGGGCCGCCGTCAGGGCAGCAACCTCATATGTACGACAGAGAATTCCAGAAGTTCCATCCGAGATGGCTTCATCCACACCTCCGATCTTATGTCCAATGCAGGGTGCTCCCCTCTGAGCAGCTTCCAAGTATACCAACCCAAATCCCTCAACACTCTTTCGATAAGGCACACTCGTCATAACAAAGACATCTGCCCTCTCGTAAAGTGCAGGCAAATTCCCGTCCTCAACATCCCCCCAAAAGCGTACCGGTACATCCATTCTGCCTGCATGCTCACGCAGCCTGCGATTATAGTCACGATTCACAACCGGCCCAACAATCCAGTATTCGATGTTTTTGCGTAGATCTCCAGGTAATGAGGCCAAGGCAGATAGGCAAACATGCTGCCCCTTCCTCGGGTGAATACGGGCAACCGTAAGGCAGATTTTTTTTCCTGTAGTATCCGGGATATCCAGTGGCTGCTTAAGTTTAGAGTCCAGGCTTCTACCTGCTCCGGGTAACACAGTGATCTTATTCTTGCTGACTGGAAAATGCTTCAGGAGCAATTGCTCAGTTGCATACGAGAGCACATGTACTTTTGAGGCTCTCTTAATTAGTTTGGATAATAAGAATTTCCCCAACGGAAATTTGGAATAATTCAAAATCTCCGAACCATGAAAAGTCAGAATCAGGTTTTTTACTTTCCGCAAAGCACCTGTTAACTGGCCATACATACATGCCCGAATGGGTCCTGCTTCAACCAAGTGTACCACAGAGTTAGACAAATCACCCCGCAAGGACTTCAGTTTTTTGAGAGTTTTAGCACAATCCGCCCAGCCCAGTGTTCCTTGATTGGGAATGGCCCCCAGTGAATAAGGAAGCTTTTGTTTCTCGGCTAATACTGCCCTGGGAGCCCAGACAAAAACTTGATGCCCCAAATTACAAGCCGCACGGGCAACCTCCTCTGCAACCACTCCAGCTCCCCCCCTTTTAGGGTAAAACTCATGTGTAAAAATATGGATCTTTTTCATGTATATTGAAGCAAGGAGTAGACATAGGAAATGAAATCTCTAGTCCTGTTTATCTGGTTATGCGTTCCCTCCGAGATTCACAAGAATGAAAGTACTGGTTATTCAGGATTACCTCCGTTGTGGAGGTACGGAAATCCAGTCTATTGCTCTCGCCGAAGGCTTCCTCCAGTATGGCTGGGAAAGCTCCCTTTTAACTTTTCGTCCTGGAGGCTCCCTTGCACACGTTGCCATGGAGAAGGGATTCATGTGGAACTACCTCCAGAAACTGATCGACTTGAAACTGAATTGGTATGCCCCTGGTTTAGTGAAGTATATTCATAAACTAGCCCCTGATTTGCTTTTATTAATGGGTCGAGAAGCCAATTCGAAAGCAAGCCTGCTCCGAAAGCACTTTCCTCAACTGCCAATCATTGGCACATTTCGTACCGGAAGAACAGTTCCTGATCGCTATAGCAAATCTCTGTCTGTGTGCAATCATGTGGTTGCCAACAGTGCATGGGCTTCCGAGAAAGTGAGAAAGCTTGGAGTCGTTGAGCAAGATCGGCTATCTGTCATTCTCAATGGAGTAATTCATCCATTCAATCACTCTAATAGAGATAAGCTCCGGGCTGAAGTCAGGGCTGGACGCAATCTCTCTGACACAACCGCATTCCTCATGGTTGCTTCATTTAGAAAAGGTAAAAATCATACTGAACTATTCCGCATATTTAAAAACTTTCCTGGGAAATGGGAGCTTTGGTTAGTGGGTGAGGGTCCGGATAAAAGGGCCTTTTTGAAAACATTGAATAATTTTAAATTTCGGGACCAAGTGAAGGACTTCGGTCAAATATCAAAGTTAGAGTCGCTTTATTTTGCTGCGGATGTTGGGATTTTACCTTCGAGAGAAGAATCTCTACCAAACTTTCTGATCGAATGCCAAATGAGCGGGCTACCTGTTATTGCTTACGATTGTGCAGGAGTTGGAGAAACTTTTGATGATCAGAAAACTGGAATCCTCATCCGTCAGGGAGACACAGAGGGTTTTCGTGACCAATTACTCAATCTCATGGAAGATGAGAATTTAAGGTCAAAGATGAGCAAGGAAGCCAGGGCTTGGGCTGTCGAACGATTCGACCCTAAGAAAAGACTGCAGGATTGGGTTAATTTAATCGAGTCTGTGATCAATTAAAATAACTCCATCTGTCCATCGCCAGCGGCTCCAGGCATTCCAATCAGTTTCCAGGCTTTATCAGTAAGCACTCGTCCTTGAGGAGTCCTTTGCAAATAACCTTCTTTGATCAAAAAAGGTTCATACACTTCCTCTAGCGTATGCTCCTCTTCTCCAACAGCAACAGCGATGGTCCCTAGCCCGACAGGTCCTCCTCGATAATTTTCTGCCATGAGTCGCAGGATCTTTTTATCCATTTCATCAAGCCCAAAGGAATCAATCTCCAGTAGCTCCAAGGCCGCTGAAGCCATATCCTGAGTAATCCTACCTTCCCCTCTTTGCTGGGCATAATCCCGAGCAAAATTTACCAGATTATTAGAGATTCTGGGTGTCCCTCGGGCTCTTCCTGCAATTTCCTGGGCACCTTCCTCATCCACATCGACTTCCAACAAGTTACATGTTCTCAGAATGATGCCCACCATATCTTCAACTGAGTAGTAATCCAAACGAGCCTGCAAGGTGAAGCGAGTCCGCAACGGGGCGGTAAGTAGTCCTGCCCGAGTCGTGGCACCAACAAGTGTAAAGCGGGGAATGTTCAGCCTCACACTACGGGCATTAGGCCCCTGATCGATCATGATATCGATTTTAAAATCCTCCATGGCGGAATAGAGATACTCTTCAACCGTCTTGGGCATGCGGTGAATTTCGTCAACAAAGAGAATATCAGCCTGCTCCAAATTTGTTAAAAGGCCGGCGAGGTCTCCGGGTTTTTCAATGACTGGGCCTGAAGTGATGTGTACTTTGGTTCCCATTTCACGCCCTAGGATGTGAGCCAGAGTTGTCTTTCCAAGTCCTGGTGGGCCATTGAGAAGGATGTGATTCAACGCTTCCCCACGGTCCCTCGCAGCCCCAACCATCACCTGTAGCTTTTCCACCGTCTTACGTTGCCCCCGGAAATCTGAAAAAGACGGAGGCCGCAGCTCTTTCTCATGTACATCTTCAGTCTCTAAAGCTTCCTGAAGATAATGTGCACCTGTGCTCTGCGGGTCCATCGGGAAAACTCAAGAATCATGTTGAAGGCTGCTAGGCATTTTCTTGGCAGAAAGCCTTTCTACATTGGCACCCAATTGACAAAGCTTTTTGTCAAAATTTTCGTATCCTCTGTCGAGGTGATAAATTCTTTGTACCCAAGTCTCGCCCTTGGCTGCAATTCCGGCCAGTATCAGAGCAGCGGATGCCCGAAGGTCAGATGCCATTACTGGAGCGCCAGAAAGCTGGCCCACTCCCTTGATGATTGCACTGGCTCCTTCAATCGCGATGTCCGCTCCCATTCTCTGAAGCTCAGGAACATGCATGAAACGATGTGGATAGACTCTTTCGGTAATAATACTCAGACCAGGAGTCACTGACATCAAGCTCGACATCTGTGCCTGCAAATCCGTAGGGAATCCAGGAAAAGGCAAAGTGATGATATCGGTCGGATTTAAGTGAACATCACTTCTCCTTGTGACTCGAATCGAATCAGGTCGACCGGAAACCGTCTCCGTCTCAACGCCAATCTGTTCCAACTTGTCCAAGAGTGAATTCAAATGCCGATCTCTCGCTCCATGGATCACCACGTCACCACTGGCCAGTGCTGTCCCAAGAATATAAGTACCAGCTTCGATCCGGTCAGGCAGCACACTATGAGTACACCCTCCCAATTCACTGACTCCATGGATATGAAGTTCGTGAGAACCAATTCCATCAATTTTGGCTCCCATCGATACAAGCATCCGGCAAAGATCCGTTACTTCAGGTTCGCAGGCGGCACTATCAATAATTGTAGTACCTTGGGCCAGCACCGCAGCCATAATCAAATTCGAGGTACCCGTAACCGTACTACCATGACGACCTCCAAGAAATAAACGCCCACCGTGAAGGGAGCTTGCATCGAGGTGCAGATATCCACTGCGAATATCAATTTTGCAACCCAGTTTACGAAGTCCTTTCAAGTGAAGATCTATGGGGCGGGGACCAATGACGCATCCTCCAGGCAAAGAGATTTCTGCACGTTTAAAACGGCTGACAAGCGGCCCCATCAGACAAATCGACGCACGCATTTTACGCACCTGCTCATAAGGTGCGACGGGATCAATCGACTTCGCCTGAATCTGCCAGGTGTTGGGCGATTTCCTGACTACGGAGGCTCCCATTGACTCAAGAATCTCCCCCATAAACCGAATGTCACTAAGATCCGGGACATTCTCAATTGTACACGGTTCGCTGGTCAGCAGGGTTGCCGCAAAAATGGGCAATGCTGCATTTTTCGCACCATTGACTTGTACTTCCCCATTAAGCGGAGTACCACCTAGAATTCGGAATACTTCCACTTTCTAGATCAATTGGATCATAAGGTAATAGTACAGCCCCTGCCTCAGGGGTTAAGAAGTAGAAGATTTGCGAGACTTACTACTTTTCGAACCAGAACTACTACGGCGACGGCGACCTCCACTTCCTTCAGAGGAAGAGCGGCTCTTTGATCGATTTTTGGCCTCGCCACCTTTTCCACTGCGTCCACCACTGCTTCTGCGGCGATTACGTTGGCCACCTGAAGAAGAGCGTCTCCGGGAGCGACTCCGGGGTTGAGGCTCCGGCTCTTGTTCAATTTTACCACCAGTCACCAGTTTGCGAATCCAGTTTACAATTTTGTCCGAAAATGTCTCTGGCTCCTCCACAACTTCAGGTTTCTCCTCTACAACTTCAGCTTTCTTTCTAGGGGAAGATTTGGAGCGGGAGCTTGTGCGTTTCCTAGATTTTGGCTGATCCGATTCTTTCTTGGGCGAATCTTCTTCTGTATCAGCGGAAGTCGAGCGGCGGCGACTGCGGCGCTTCGGTTTTTCCTCGGCCTTTTCGTCTGAGTCCTGGCTTTTCTGGCCCACGGAAGTCTTGCTGGACAAAGAATCCGTCAATGCTCCTGCGGAGCTTAGATCCACTTCTCCAGCAGGGACTAGGTCATCTGCGTTGGAGGCTCCGCTGGATTCATCGCGTTTTCCCCAGCGAGACTTTGTCGGCTGGGTTGCGGCAGTGGTAGGAGTAATTACAGATCCTGCCAGTTCAGAGGCAGTTGATTTGGAAGGCTCGTAAGTGTAGGGGGCGGCTTTGGTTGTATCCTGGTTATCTTCGAATTCGGGCATAATATTAAATCTATTAAGGGAGAAATAAGGCATTCAGCTAACAAGCTGTCTGCATGGGTTGGTTGTGTAATTGAGCGAAATGAGCGTCTCTACATGTGCTTTGGGAGTGTCATTCTCTTGAGTAGAAGACTTAAAACACATTTTCGTTAAGATCATGATGGGCAGGCCAGAAGATGACAATCCAATTTTTGAACTAAGAGCAAGAAAAGGGCTTGCCAGTTTTCATTGATGCGCCATTGGATCAATCCATGGATAAACTTGAAGAAATTTTTCAACTACAAGAAGCACTAAACAAGCGGATTGGGGTAAACATGGCGGAATTCTCGGATGAAGAGAAAGGCAAATGGATCCTCAATTACACAAGAGCCATGCAACAGGAGCTTGCCGAGTTGGTCGATTCTGTACCTTGGAAATGGTGGGCAAAATACCAAGAGTTCGATGAGCAAAATGCCCGTGTCGAGGTCGTAGACTTATTCCACTTTTTAATATCTCTGGCCCAAACGCTCGGCATGTCAGCGGATGATGTTTACCAAGCCTACACAAAAAAGAATAAGGTAAACCACGAGCGGCAGGATTCTGGATATACTCAGAAAGACAAAGAGGATTCGAAGCATATCTGAAATTCTTCTTCCGATCCTTTACGGTCTTTCCTCCTAAAGGAATGCTTTAAAAATCAAAAAGGCCGCAGCTGAGAAGCTGCGGCCTTTTCGTTAAAGAACTTATCTAATTCAGCAATTAGAAAGTGAAGGTGGTTTCAACTGCGAAGTAGTCGTAGTCGACACCTGCATCTTCACCAGTGCTGTACTCGATGAGAGCCCAAAGGTTGTCAGTGACAGCATAGCCTGGGCTGATGGTGAACTTGTCGAACTCAGCTCCGCCGTCCCACTCTTGCTCACTGTAACGAACGGTGA
>Ga0181568_10005379_pt1 | contig 11291 bp, 7 predicted proteins | sample 101ome_20_FD_133758 | JGI IMG/M metagenome (GOLD analysis project Ga0181568, IMG submission 133758) | Coastal salt marsh microbial communities from the Groves Creek Marsh, Skidaway Island, Georgia - 101404AT metaG (megahit assembly) | ecosystem: Environmental > Aquatic > Marine > Intertidal zone...
AAAACCTTAAAAATTGCTGTAAATACTTAAAATTGTGGTAAATCATTGTAAAGCGCGGATCTTGAATTGCATTTTGAACCGCATCTGAATCCTGATCAAAAGAAAACAAACGCCCTTGATCACCTATACCCTCAATAATTGCTCTAGAAAGACCTCCACCGCCAAAAGTAACATCGACATAAATCCCGTTAGGCTTTATATTCAGCCCCTCTAAACATTCATATAACATGACAGGATTATGATAGTTCATCAGTCGTTGTTGTCGGTGGTTTGATTATTAATATTACCCATTACCTCCTCAGCTAAATCTGCAAAGTCTAATGGTTCATCTTCCATTATATCGTTATAGCGGCCTTTAGACCAAACTTCTATTTTATTTCCATGCGCAAAAAGCACAACCTCCTTATCTAAGCCTGCAAAATCCATAAGCTTTTTAGGCAAATTCAACCTATCATTAGCATCGAGTATTAACTCGGTAGCACCTCTTAAAAAATACCTAACAAACTCTCTATTCTTTTTTACATATGGATTAAGCTTGTTAATCTCAGCCACCATTTTATTCCATTCATTTAGTGGATATAAATTCAAGTGCTCCTCAATACCCCTTGATAAAACAAACTTATCCTGATTATCAGGATGCAATTGCTTCTTGAGACCTGAAGGCAACTTTAATCGACCTTTCGAATCGACCTTTACATCATATTCACCTAAAAATGATAACACGCGTCTTAAATTGAATTCATATTAAAATTAGAAAATAATTCCCACTTTTGTCCACTTTGATACACTATGTTACGCCATTATGTATAAAAAGATTACTATATATTTTTAATATGTTGATTTTCAACACATTAAAAAGTGGGAAAAAGTGGGAAAGTTTTCCACATATCAATGTAAATATTAATAAAAGGCTTGTTGAAAAGGACTTAAAAGACATGTAGGATGGTATTTAGGAACACCATACAAACCAGAAAAAAGATGCTAAATGGAAGAACAAAAAAAAAGCCCTGACCAAATGGCCAGGGCTTTTTTTGATTATACTTTAATATAATATATTAGTTAATTCCGTGCATCCACTTTCTTAACAAAGGAATTAGCATTAATAATAACACGCCAGCTCCAAGAGCCACATAACCAATTGGAGCAAATACAGAATTATAAGTAGCAAGCGTATCAAAAGAACTTAACAAAGTTTCATTATACCCTTCAGAACCGTCAATTAAACCAGCTTTTAACGCAATATCACCGGTAGCACCTCCAGCACCCTCTGCCGGACCAGAGGTCATCATAGCTATAACACCTCCAATATGATGAGCTAAAGCAGAAGATAAAAACCAAGCTCCCATTACCATAGCTCCAATCCTTTTAGGAGCTAACTTAGTTACCATTGACAAACCAACAGGTGATAAACAAAGTTCTCCAGTTGTATGCAAGAAATAACCTAACACTAAAAAGATAACTGGAATTAATGCCGCATTTCCATATTCACTAACAAATTGAGAACCAAATACCATCACTAAAAAGCCTAAACCTAACTGAAAGATTCCTAAAGCAAATTTTAAAGGTGTTGAAGGTTCTTTACCTGCTTTATTTAAACGAACCCACAAGGACGCAAACAAAGGACCCAATATAATTATGAAAGTTGGATTGACTGATTGGAAAATAGAAGCAGGAATATCAAAAATTCCAAAGAAATCTCTATTCACGTTAGACTCTGTAAACAATGTAATAGAAGAACCTGCTTGCTCAAAGAAAGCCCAGAATAAAGTTGTGAAAAATAATAAAATTAAAATCACAAACATTCTCTCCCTTTCTACCTTTTCACTTCTTAGCGCAGTAATAAAAATAAAAAGTAATATACCTATTACAAACGGTGTTAAGACATAAGACATTACTTCATAATGCTTAACAAGTAAAGCAAATAAAGCAACTGCTACAAAGCTCAGGATATAAACCCAATATTCTCTTGTAAGACCTACTACCTTAGTTTTTAATTTATCAATATCTGGAACAGCTCCATTTTCGCCTAAACCTCCTTGACCTCTTGAAAAAACGATTAAACCTAATAACATTCCAATTCCTGCCAAAGAGAAGCCATAAAACCATCCATAAGTTTCTCCAATATATCCACAAATTAGAGGAGCTAGAGCTGCACCCAAATTAATACCCATGTAGAAAATAGTAAAACCACCATCTCTCCTTGGATCTCCCTCTTTATATAAACCTCCAACAATAGAAGATACATTTGGTTTAAAGAAACCATTTCCAATTATTAAGAAAGATAATGCTATATATAGCATAAACTCTGTCTCAATAGCCATAACAAAGTGACCGATCATCATTAAAACAGAACCCAACATTACGGACTTTTTAAATCCTAACAACTTATCTGCAATGATACCTCCTAAAAATGGCGTTGCATATACCAAAGCACCATAAGCGGCGTAAATACCGAAAGCCTTTGCTTTCTTTTCAGGATCAGACAGATCCTCAAATAATTGTAACGTTAAATATAAGGTAAGCAATGCTCTCATTCCATAAAATGAGAAACGCTCCCACATTTCAGCGAAAAACAACATGTACAACTCTTTTGGCTGCTTTGTTGAAACTTCTTGATTTTGACTCACTTTTATATAGTTTTGGTGATTAAATTAAATTTTTAGGAAGCCCTAAAATAAGAAATATTATTATAAATTTTCCTTGATGAAGTTAGTCATCAATGTATACAAGTGATATCTTGTATTTCCACCATATATACTATGATTTTTATTAGGGTAATACATGGTTTCAAATTGCTTATCTTTTTGAATGAGCACCTCAACTAACTCTACAGAATTATGAAAATGAACATTATCATCCGCCGTACCATGAATTAATAAATAATTACCTTTTAAAGAATCCGCATAAAAAATTGGGTCATTCTCAAAATAACCTTTCTTATTTTCCTGAGGAGTTCTCATATATCTTTCCGTATAAATTGTATCATAAAACTTCCAGTTGGTCACTGGCGCAACAGCAATTGCCATTTTAAAAACATCATTACCTTTAAACAAACATAAAGAAGACATATAACCTCCATAACTCCAACCAAAAATTCCAATTCTTGAAGCATCTACATAATTCAACGCCCCTAAATATTTGGCGGCTGCAATTTGATCATCTGATTCTTTTTTACCCAACTCCATATAGGTACATTTTTTAAATTCCTGCCCCCTTGCACCCGTTCCTCTATTATCAATAGAAACAACAATATAGCCTAAGCTAGCTAAATGACAATACCAAAAATAATCACTATAACCCCAAGCATTATTAACAGTTTGGCTTCCTGGTCCGCCATATACATACATAAATACAGGATATTGTTGGGTAGAATCAAAATCTATTGGCTTCATTATTTTACCATTAAGCATGGTACCATCAGCACCAGGCACCCTAATAAATTCATAATTACCTAATTGATAATCCTCCAGCTTCTTTTTTAACTTAGCGTTATCAACCAAAACATTTAGTTCTTTTCCTTTTGACGTATACAAACTCACTCTAACAGGTTGATTTAAAGAGGATTGATAGTTAATAAAATAAGTGAAATTCTTATTAAATAAAGCATTGTTAGTTCCATTAAGCTTTGTCAGCTGAGTCTTTGTATGTGTCTTATAATTATAAGCATATACATACCTGTCGGTTGCACTGACTTGAGAAGATTGAAAATATATAATAGACTTCTTTTCATCAATACCATAAAAATCAGTCACATCCCAATTACCCTTTGTTAACTGCTGAGCTAAACCAGTTTCTTTACTCACTTTATATATATGATTAAACGAGTCTCTTTCACTTAACCAAATAAATGAATTACCGTCTTTTAAGAAAGTAGTGTAGTCATTTACATCAATATAATACGGATTCTGCTCTTTCATTATAATTTTACTAGATCCATCATCTGTATTATAAACCAATATATCTAGATGATTTTGATATCTATTCATCTTTTGAACACTCAATTCATTAGATTTATTAGTCCATTGTATTCTTGGCACATAATAATTATTGCTTCCTCCTAAATCAACTTCATCTGTCTTTTTAGTATTTAAATCATAAACATGAACAGACACTTTTGAATTATCTTCTCCAGCTTTTGGATACTTGAAAGAATAATTAGAAGAATATAAACCCTGATACATAGCCATATCAAGCTGACGAACAGCAGACTCATCAAACTTAACATAAGCTAATTTAGAGGCATCTGAAGACCATTCAAAAGCTCTTGTAAGCACAAATTCTTCTTCATAAACCCAATCACCTGCACCATTTATGATTTTATTCCACTCACCATCTTGAGTAATAGCCTGTTCTTGACCAGACTTTAAATGCCTTACATAAATATTATTAGCTCTAACAAAAGCTACCATCTTGCCATCAGGAGAGAAATGCGCATACATCTGTTTTCCGGCCTCAGACAAACGGACAAGTTTTTGAGCCTTAATATCAAAAATATAATTATCTGACCAATAAGAGTGCCTGTATACTTTTTCCGTGGCAGTTTCCAACATTATTAAAGATTCATCACCGTTAAAACTATAACCCTGTATAGTCAGAGGTTTGCCATCAACTAGGTATTGCTGAGCATCAAATAAAACTTTTAAAGGCTTTCTTGTTTTAAGACTGTACTTTATAATTTGACCCGCTAATAAATCTGCATAATTACCATCATTTAAAAAGGTCATTGCATAAACAGATTCAGATCTAAAAGTACCTTTTTTCCATATATCATCTAACTCAACTTTTTTTTTGATCTGTGCATTTAAGCCCATCAAAGCACAAATAATTACAGTAAGTAAAGTCAGTTTTCTCATAATTTATAATTTGCATCTAAGTTAAGTAAAAGGTTCAGTACTATATATATTTAAAAAGAAACAATATCGAAATTCTAACAGAGTTAATTATAGTTCGTACTTTCATTGTGGTATAATGAACAAACACTTATACATATTACTTGTTAGTTTATCAATTTCTTGGTGTATTCATGCACAATACAGAACAGGACTATCTACCTCAAATTATGATGGAATTCAAGGAATTAGATATAATCCATCTAAAATGGTTGGCGGCCCTATATCATGGGATTACAACCTGTTAAGTATTGGTTTATTTCTTGATAATAACTTTGCTACTATTCCAAATAATTCAATTCCTTCTGCCTTAGGCAAAACGATGATTTTCACACTTACAGGAATTCCAAGAACCAACTTAAATGAGTTTGCTTATATTGTAATGAATACAGATAGAAAGAATAATAACTTTGGTACAGATATCTTTATTCAAGGACCAGCATTTTCCGCCTCAACTCATGATAAAAGTTTTGCATTCTTTATAAATACAAGAATTAATATTTCACTTAAAAATATTGACGATGATATAGCCAACTATATGGCCTCTCAATTTAACTTACTCACTATTTTGAATGGAATTAACATCGAAAAAATGAGAATAAACCTCATGGCTTGGAATGAAGTTGGTGTAAGTTATGGATACACTTTAATGGATGAAAGCAACCTCAAAATTACCGGAGCCATAAGCCCAAAACTCCTTATCAGCCCATTTGGCACCTCTTTGAGAATAAATCAACTAATGCTTCCCAAACCCGATATTGATGGAGATGAAACAGAGGAGGAATACCTAGATAGAGCAGATGTAGACTTAAATTTAGGCCTTAGAAATTACCAGACAATATTGGCAGGCGGAGGACTTACTAGCCTACTTCTTGGTGGATTTGGACTAGGGGCAGATGCAGGAATTACGATTCAAACCAGCAAACTATATCAGTCAAGAAGAAACCCTTCCAAACAAAAATACTTATGGCAAGCAGGTGTGGCATTAATTGATTTTGGAGGCGTTATTTATCCGGGAGGCGTTCAATCAAATATTGATTCTTCTAGGCAGGTATCTAAAGGAGTAGATGATGGCGGCTATCAAGTTTTACTGGACAATATTGTAAGTAACAAAGGTGTTCCGGCTGTTATATTACCCACAGCAATCACCTCTCATATTGATCTGAGTCTCAAAGACAACTTCTACTTACAAAGTAGACTAGTACTAGGAACTAATCTACTACCTAATCAATTAAGAGCCCCTCATTCTTTCACTATTGCACCAAGATTCGAATCCAAACTTTTTGATATAGCCTTTCCTGTTACACTACATGACTTTTCTAAACCTAGATTTGGATTTAACTTTAGAGCTTCCTTCCTAACTATTGGAAGTGACAATCTGTCCAATTGGTTTATTCCATCAAGTACAATTAGTGGAACAGATTTTTATATCGCCATGCGCTTATATAAAACTAAACGCTACAAGAAAGCAAACACAATATTTCATAGAGCCATGCGTAAGAAAAAAACAAAATCAGCAAGAAAACGATTTAGAATGGCAGCGCCAAAATTCTAATGATCTATACAAAAAAAAAGCGCCTGATCAGGCGCTTTTTTTTTTATTCTGTTTAAACATTATACATCAACGTTTGCATATTTAGCATTCTTTTCAATGAAATCTCTTCTTGGAGGTACTTCATCTCCCATTAACATTGAAAACACATGGTCAGCTTCTGCAGCAGATTCAATTGTAACTTGCCTTAGTGTTCTAGTTTCTGGGTTCATAGTAGTTTCCCATAATTGCTCAGCATTCATCTCTCCAAGACCCTTATAACGTTGAACGTTAACACCTTCTTTTTTACCAGTACCAGCCAATTGACTTATAGCTTCATCTCTGTCTTTATCATCCCAACAATAAGTTCTATCCTTTCCTTTTTTCACCAAGTACAATGGAGGTGCTGCAATATATATGTGCCCGTTCTCTACAAGCGTTTTCATATACCTAAAAAAGAAGGTTAAAATAAGTGTAGTAATATGTGATCCATCTACATCGGCATCAGTCATAATTACTATTTTGGAATATCTTAATTTTTCTAGATTAAGCGCTTTAGCATCTTCTTCTGTACCTATAGAAACACCTAAGGCAGTGAACATATTTTTTATCTCTTCATTGTCGTAGATTTTATGCTCCATAGCCTTTTCTACGTTCAATATCTTTCCTCTCAGAGGTAATATAGCCTGAAAATGCCTATCTCTACCTTGTTTGGCAGTACCACCTGCAGAATCTCCCTCTACCAAATATATTTCGCATTCATCCATATTTTTGGAAGAACAATCCGCTAACTTACCAGGCAAACCAGACATAACAGACATGGCGCCTTTTCGCTGAACCATTTCTCTGGCTTTCTTTGCAGCGTTTCTAGCCTGAGCGGCCAAAATAACTTTATTAACTATAGTCTTTGCCTCATTAGGATGCTCCTCTAACCAATCATATAAAGCAGGTGCGAAAGATCCACTAACAGCCGTTGAAACCTCAGAGTTACCAAGTTTTGTTTTAGTTTGACCTTCAAACTGTGGCTCCGCTACTTTTACAGAAATAACAGCCGTTAAACCCTCTCTAAAGTCATCTCCGGCAATATCAACCTTAACCTTATTGAGTAATCCAGATTTATCAGCAAAGTTTTTTAATGTATTTGTTAAAGCTCTTCTAAATCCAGAAATATGAGTACCTCCCTCATGTGTGTTAATGTTATTAACGTAGGAGTGCACATTTTCAGAATAGGAACTATTATAGTTAAGTGAAATCTCAATTGGCACTCCGTCTTTTTCTGTTTCCAAATGCATCGGTTCTGGAAGTAAAGACTCTCTACCTCCATCTAAATATTGAACAAAACCAATTAAACCGTTCTCGGAAAAAAAGGTTTCTTGAGTCGGATTACCTTCTTCGTCTTCTTTTCTTAAATCCTTTAAATTGATAGAAATTCCTTTATTCAAGAAAGCCAACTCTCTCATTCTTGCAGCCAAAGTATCATAGTTATATTCACCAATTGTGAAAATTTCCATATCTGGCTTAAAATGAACAATTGTTCCAGTTATATCTGTGTCTCCAATAATTTCTACAGCCGTTTGAGGAATACCCTTAGAATAGGTTTGTTTATGTATTTTACCATCTCTGTGAACAATAGCATTTAATTCAATAGATAAAGCATTAACACAAGAAACACCAACACCGTGCAAACCACCTGATACCTTATAAGTATCTTTATCAAATTTACCACCAGCATGTAGCACTGTCATTACAACTTCTAATGCAGATTTATTTTCTTTTGGATGCATACCTGTTGGTATACCCCTACCATCATCCTGAACAGTAATTGAATTATCCTGATTAATTGTTACAAAAATATTACTACAATGTCCTGCTAGTGCTTCATCAATTGAGTTATCTACTACTTCATATACTAGATGATGTAAACCTTTAACATTCACATCTCCGATATACATCGCTGGACGTTTTCTAACCGCCTCTAAACCTTCTAAAACCTGTATATTACCAGCGCTGTAATCTTGTTGTTTTTGCTCTTCACTCATATACTTAAATTGTTCAAATTTATATACCTTTAAAAATACGAAGAATACCCTCTAATACAGCGAATTTAAGCGTTTAATTTATCCACAAATAAAAAGCTCTATTAACATCAGTTTTTATTTTCATTAGCATATTATATTTTTGGCTAAACAATTATAATTTATATGTCGTTAATTCTATGTTTATTAATGCTTTTTTCACCAGAAGAAAAGAAAAAAGAATTAGTTGCATTACCCTTGCCTTATGATACTCTAACCAATACACTTTGTATTGAACAAACTATTCAATTAGCGCACAAAATAAATATAGATAGCACTTTAGACACCATCTCTCAGGCTGAGGTTTACCTTAGAAGTTTAAACTGGTTTGAACTGCATTTCCCAAGTCCAAAAAAAGTAATTCAAAATTATAGTCAACCCGATAGTGTAACGGGTAAATATAAGTTTAGAATTTACTACATAAATCCTAAAACTGAAGTAAGAAATATTATTAAATATTGGATTGTATATGATATAAAATTTGAATGTTTCAATGGCCAATACAAATACATAATTGATAACTTTAGAACAGACGAAGCTACTCCTCAAAAAATAGAGCGCTGGCTAACCAAAGATGGGAAACCCAAAAAAGAATACATTATGTATACCAACCAACTTGTAGAATATCTTAAGGAACTAGAAAAATCTATTATTGAAAAGATGAAATTAAGCCCTAGTAAATAAAAAAAAATGGATAATAAAATTCATAAATCATTTATAGACTTCGACAATGCATTAGAGAGAAGTCTTTCCATAAAATGGAAAACACTAGAACAATTAGATAATTTTCTTAGCACTTTTGAATCTAATATTGCTCAAAAATCCAATACCAAAATAGCTTGGACAGATACAGCAAAAGACACTTGTGAACAACTAAAAAAAATTATAAGTTCAGCCAAGCCAGAATGCATTATAAATTGGGCAAATAGTGCAAGTATAGAATTAGATATTAATAACAAAAGTATAGATTTTAAAGGACCTTACTTAAAACAAGATTTTTTTCACTTGAATGAGAAAAATAAATACGCCCCTAACCAACAAATAAAAAAGCCGAAAGACTATGCACTACCTCAAAAATTAGATAAATACTTAAGTAAATCGAACACTTTATCTATTGTTGGAGCTTCTTATTGCAGTGCAGATGGTAATCTGATATTTAATACAAACAATGCTAGCACGAGTCAAATTCTAGGTAAAAGTAAAAACCTAATAATTTTACTCCCCTTAAACGCAATTATCCCATCTTTAGAGGATGTAGAACTCTTTAATAGTCTAATCAGCAGCACTGCGCTGGGTAAAGTATCTAATACACATCAAATAATCGTGCATCAATTTGATATAGAGCAATCTGTATACATCGTCTTATTCAATAACGATAGAACAGATGTTTTAGCAGATAAATCATTTAGAAGTATCCTTTATGATTACACCTATGGACAAGATATAAATGAGAATACTGCTGCGGCTGTTAATCCTAATTTTGTTTTTGACACAAAGCATTTTCTAGACCAAAAATCTGTGTATTACAACACTATGATTAAAAGTCAAAAATTAAAATCTCTTCGATTCATTCCTTTTATATTTCAATCTTCAAGATCAAAAGAATTAATGGCCGAAAATTGGAGTAACTATATTGAAAAATCGATTTATTTGGATCTTGCCCAAAATTCGAGCAATAGAACAAAATGGAGCGCCTATTTCTACAAAAAATTAATGAACAAAAGAAAAACACTTGACTTTGTGAGTGCTAAGGCAAAAAAATCCGCCATTAAAATACTGCATAATAATCCAAGTATAAATGGTGTTTCTAAATTTAAAATTCAAAAAAAATCCTTTGCTAAACAATGGCAAAATCAATTTAAATAAATATGAAAAATTATCTAGCAATAATTTTAGCTTTAAGTACCAGTTTAATAGCGCTTGCAGGAGAATATAAAAGTATAGAGGAAGGACTTAAAAACCCTACTGACGTTACCGTACTTGATCTTTCATTTAGTGACCAGATATTTATCGATGATGGTATTTATCAATTTGAATATTTAGAAACTATTATCCTTAGATGGAATAGAAATCTCAATTTAGATAATACTTTTACCAAATTAAGTAAAATTGCTAATCTAAAAACAATAGATCTAAGTTGGTGTTATTTCTCAAAAATCCCTGAAACCATTGAATTACTGAAGCAAATTGAAACTTTAAAGCTAAGTAATAATAAACTATTGAGTATTCATGAAAATATCCAATACATGGAAAGCCTCAAGTCTTTAGAGTTAGATAAAAATCCCTACATACAATATGAAAATCTATTTGAACATTTAGCAAAAATTAAAACGCTTGAAGAAATTAATTTAAGTTATAATTATCTAAGAGATGTTCCGGCAAATATTGAACTCATTACTTCTTTAAAGCACATTGATTTAAGTGGCAATGCAATTGTTAGCTTTGAGAAATCAATCAAAAACCTAAAACAACTCGTATCTATCCGCCTAGATAGAAATTTTCAATTAGCCCAAGATACCCTCTTTGACCAATTAATTGAATTAGCAAATCTTCAATATTTAAGTTTACGAAATTGTGGTTTAAGCAATATCAATGATAAAATATGCAAAATACAACAGCTAAAATCACTTAAACTAAATGGAAATCCTATTGAAAATATTCCTAAAAACATCGGTAATCTTAAATATTTAAGACACCTAGATTTAGGATATAATTTTGAGCTCAGCGCTCAAAATAAACTTAAAAAGATACCTGCAAGTATTGGTAATTTAAGCCAATTAGAATATTTAAATATCA
>Ga0181568_10005380_pt1 | contig 11291 bp, 12 predicted proteins | sample 101ome_20_FD_133758 | JGI IMG/M metagenome (GOLD analysis project Ga0181568, IMG submission 133758) | Coastal salt marsh microbial communities from the Groves Creek Marsh, Skidaway Island, Georgia - 101404AT metaG (megahit assembly) | ecosystem: Environmental > Aquatic > Marine > Intertidal...
CCGCGATTGAATTAGTATGGGATCTCGTCATCTAGCTCTTTGGACAAGTTGACCTCGTCCTTCCGAGACTTGAGCTTGATCTTGTACTCGACCACTTTCTCGAAGCGATCCTTGTCGTACTGTGTGTTCGTGTGCATTGACTCGAACGCTTGAGTTAAGATCTGACGGATGTCCCGATGAAGACATTCTTCGTATGACCAGCCGTCTGAATCGACGTACTCAGTCAACACTCGATCCAGAACCTTGAGGTCGTGGACAGTGAACTCGCACTTGATTGCGATGTCTTCAGTTGGAAGGTATGAATACTTAGCCATTGTGTATCTCCTATATTAGCTAACAAAACGCACCACGCACATATTTGTGGTGCCCCGGTTGTGTCCAGGAGGAAGATTCGCACCAAGTCCCAAATAGCTAAAAACTAAAAATGTGGGACTTGGGAATGGTCAAGGCGGCGACATGCACGGGCGTAAGTCCCGTGCCACTAAAATGTGCGAAGCTCTACCAGTAGCCGTTCAGCTCAGTTTTTTTGATAAGCCCATCGGGCAAAAAAACTGGCACCTTGGCGATGCAATCTTCCGCATGGCCTCAACGGGGTTATAACCACAAATCATGTGTGTGTGTGTAATAACATTAGTATCTGCACCTGTGTGCCGCGAATCAGCCAGTCGAGCCGCTGCACGACTGACCTGATCGTGAATAGCACACAGACAGCAGTACGGGCATACCTAGAGCATTGTGGAAGCCTGAAGTCGAAGCGACCTTCGTGCAACGGAACTAACGACTTGTCCCACGGTTGCAGGGAGTCGGAGCGTAAGGCTGACTCTGGGCAAATCGCGCACCGAATAGGAGCAAGGACACGCACGGGCGTAAGTCCCGTGCCACTAAACTGCTATTGCTATACTTGCGGTGCGCCCTCCGTGAGAGGTTGATTTGCTTAGAACATCGGTAAGTCAGGCCGTCTGAGGCCATACTAGGTCAGTGCATAAGTGGTCGAGCTTTTCGTAAGAAAAGTCGTGAACGATTGCATTGACCAGTGAGATGTTCCCTGGGTGCTGGTCTCTCCTCCTGACAGGTTCAGCGTGCCGCAGTCATCAGACCCTTCTCTATCGCAACGGGGGTTACTATGCCTGTTTGCAACGGTTCGAAGGTTCGGGTGCAACCCCCAACCCCCCTAAGAGCGGGGCGCATCGCTCTCGTCTCTCCTATAATGTTAGTTTCACAGATTCATTCGTCGGTAGTTTCATTGCACTTGTATGTAGACCACAAGTAGGAGTCCCTAGCCCCCAAAAAATGCGGGGGTGTATTTTCATTTGGGTTTTGTGTAAACTGCGGCAAAGACTTACTTGGAGTTATTTATGGCCTTACCTCCTTTGACCCAGCCGATGTTCCTCGGGGACCGAGACCCGATGATCCGCGATCCGTTTGCCCCATCGACTATTGAGCCTGGATACATACGTGACTCGGACCTTGGGTCTGCGTTTGTTCGTTATCCGAAGGCGGGAGGTAGGTTGGTTGAGAAGGGCATTGGTGCGTTGATGGACGACCCGTTGGGATTGCTTACGGGTGCGGCGACTGGTGCTTATGATTTCATTCGAGAGAGTGGAGATCCTGCTACGTTTGCTCAGAATCTGGGTATGAGTTTGGGGTTACCTATTGTTGAGAGTGGTCAGCGTTTGGCTGGTGGTGAGTATCCTGGGATGTCTCTTGAGGAGGAGGAAGAGGCTCGGCTTTTGGATGCGTTGACGGTTGCAGAGTTAATTCCGATGGTTGGGTTGGGGATTAAAGGTGTGACTGGTGCGCTGCGTCGTCGGTTACGCGCTGAGAATCCTGACGTGACGGATCCTGAGATTGAAGCTATGATGGCTCAGATGGAGTTGGAGGCTACGCGCCCTGACCCAGGGGGCGCGGACCTTGGACCTCGGCCTGCGGAACTGGGTTTGGAGGAGCTTCCGGAGACTCCGTTGGCTACGCTTGAAGATTTGCGTGACACTTATGAGACGATGGATGCGGAGGAGTTACCGTTTCAAGAGGCGGATTACGCGGACATTGATGCGACGTTAGATGAGATATTTGGTCCAGAGGATGAGTTAGCTGCGGTTACGGCTCGTTTAGATACTGAGCTGGATGAAGCGGATTACCTTGAGGCGCGAGCCACTGGTGGACTGGATGAGGACTTAGTTCCTGACGACGACACGGACGCTACATATTATGCGAATTTGGCGGCACGATTGGATGACGTATTGGACGATCAGTTACCGCGTTATTTTGGTGACACTGATCAGATGACGATAAGTGATGCGTTGGTTGGCCTTGGTGAGGATTATGTAGCTGAACTGGAGAGCATGGGTTACGGCCCTGGGGATATCCTTAATGATTTAGACGAAGCCATGACTGCGCGTGGTTATACTGCGGACCAGCGTCAACAGTTGATGGATCAGTTGTTTCCGCCTGTAGCGACGGAGCCAGGTCAGCCGTTGGATCCGTTTAGGGATGTTGCGGACGCGGATGATATAGAACCTGTGATAGTTCGTGATCCATTCACTGGGGATTTTGAGGAGTTAAGTCCGAACAATCCATATATTGCGACGTTAGAGGACACAGGAGACATACCTCAAGCGATTCAGTGGGAACGTGAAAATGCGGGTAACGTATTGCAGATTCCTGAAGGCGGTGCCCCTCCAGGACTTCAGGCGTTAGCGAATGCGGTTCAAGAAAACATGATGGCGGATGATCCGTATGGTCCTCCAGGAGCAGGTCCAACCCCGATGAATCAGCTTGAGGCAATGGACTTCAGCATGACGGGTCAGGACACGGCGTTGAACTCTCGTTTTGAGGAGGTAGTGCTTGCTCCTGGTGCGCCGAAAAAGTTTAAGAACAAGCAGGAGTTTATTAACTATCTGACAAATAACAAGAACGGTGTGACAAACGCGGAGTTAGAGGCTCGTGGTATTGAGGGTTTGAGTGACGGCCCTATTGACTTGGACGATCCACTCACTCGTGCTTGGCTTTTCCGTGATCCGTTGAAGGTACGGATTTTGGAAGGTCCGGATACTCAGTACAAGGGTTACTTTTTACCTAACGCGCAGAACTACCGTGAGACGGTTATCACGCTGTCTGGGTCGCCTTTTGATGCTGACGCGGTTAACAGTGGCATTGTGGGGGACTCACAGCACTTTGGGGCAACGCAGTATTCTATGGGTGGTCCGTCTCTGGTTCACATGCGGACGGGGCAGTTTGACGTTATCGATCCTCCGACAGAGAACAAAGGTGCGACGATAGCGGGTAAGACGTTCCACGTTGGCGAAATTCAGAGCCAAGCTACGCAGGACGCGCGAAAGTATCGTCAGGCACGTAAGAATATGGAGTCCTTAGAAAATAATTTTGTTGGCGGGGCAGATAAACTTTCTGAGGATCTAGAGCTTATTGGGGGGGTTATTAAGCGTAAGAATAGACTGGACTATCTAAGAGCCGAAATAAAATCAGCCAAAGCATTTCCTGACGCTGTCAAGCCAGAAGAGTTGGCGAGACTTGAAGCTACGGCTAGAAGAGTAGATTCGGGGCTGAAGGACGAGTTGGAGCGGATAGGTTATGATTCTGTGGACGAGGCACTTGAGTTTCAAGACGCTTTCATAAAGCGCATGGAACAAATAGACGAGAAAAGTCATAACTATAATACAGCGCGAAATTCGTTGAATTATCTTTTGAGTTTTGCGACGGATGTAAACGTTGACGATCTAGGCGTTGGCTCGTTGTACCAGACGGACCGGATTACGAATATCGCGGTAAAGCAGGCGTTGGAGCAGGCCATTGATTCAGGGGCCGATTTCATCACTTTCAACCGAGGGGACTTGGTCCACGGTATGACGGGCGGTAAGCTAGAGGGTCATCAGGAATACTACGATAATATCTTGCCGAAGAACGTAAACAAGTTGATGGAGAAACTTGAGAAGCAGAACAAGGTTAAGCTGCCAAGGTTGGAAAAGTTGCAGTTGAAAACTGAGTCTGGCCCCGAACTTGGAAGGGTCAATGGTTTTGCCCTGACGCCGGAACTAAAGGAACTGTTCAAAGGTACGGGAATCTCGGCCTTTAGAGAGGGTGGACAGGTTAAGATGCGCAGTGGGGTTATGGCGTTGCCAGGAAATGGAGTAGTACGATGAACTATCTTGAGATGGCGCAGGACATTGCGAAAGAGTATGGGATCGATCCTGACATTTTTACACGACAGATTCAGATGGAAAGCCGTTTTGACCCTGATGCGGTAAGCGACAAGGGGGCTGCGGGTATTGCTCAGATTATGCCGGACACGGCGAAAAAACCTGGTTTTGGCATAGCAGCTATAAGTTTGGAAGATCGCTTTGACCCAGAGACGGGTTTAAGGTTCGGGGCACAATACATGAAGGCCATGCTAGATAAGTATGACGGGGACTATGCGAGGGCACTTGCTGCGTACAACCGAGGTCCAGGGAAAATACCTTTGACTGGCAAGGCTGAGTTTAATGAAGAGTCGTATGATTATGTGGGGAATATTATGGACCCTACTGCTGCGATGAATTTGTTTAACGTAGGGGACTATCCTGTTGGAGTAAACGTACGGGATGACGTACAGTCTTTGGAGCCGACGATTATGGAACTTCTTGAGGAGCAAGATGCGAGTAGTCAATTAACGTCTTTGCTTCGTGCGTATACGATGTTGGAGCCAGAGGTTTCTGAGCCAAAATCTCTTCCTACCCTTGGTTCACGGGAAGAGATCAACCCGCTACGTCGTGTGGGTATAGGGAGCATTTTTGAGTAAAACGATTTACCGTAGAGCCACGCCTTATGATTTGACTGGGATTGTCAAACTTGGGGAGGAGATGCATCAGGAGACGGCGTTTTCTAACATTAAGTTTAGTGTTGAGAGGACAGCTTCTGAGGCGATGCGCTGTATAATGAGCGGAAATTATTTTGCCAACATAGCGGAAAAAGACGGGGAGATTGTTGGTTTACTGTTCGGATACTTGGAAAAACCTTTTTTTACGGAGCAAGTAGCGGGATACGACTGCGTTTGGTATGTTAGTCGTAAGGTAAGGAACACGATGGTTGGACCTCGGCTCTTGAAACAGTTTGAGGCTTGGACAAAAATGCATGGTGGGAGTATAGTGTTTACAACGCTGGGGTCTAATTTCAAACCAGAAAGGGTTGGAAAGATGATGGAACGCATGGGTTTTGAGCATCAAGGCGGGTTTTACCGGAAAGACATATGAATCTACAGGGATTACCAGAGGAAGCGTTAAAAGAAATCTTGGCACTAACGGAAGCCAAGAAGCGGATGGAGTTGCGTGAAAAAGCGACGGAAAAGTTCATGCCGTTTGCGCATCATGTGTATGAAAATTTCATCGAAGGGGCGCACCATAGAATTATTGCGGAAAAACTTGAACGCGTTGCACGAGGAGAACTCAAGCGGCTTATAATTAATATGCCTCCGCGTCATTCGAAGTCTGAGTTTGCAAGCTACTTGATGCCTGCTTGGTTTCTAGGTAGAAACCCAAAGCTCAAAATCATTCAAGCTACGCACAATACGGAGCTTGCGGTACGGTTTGGACGCAAAGTAAGGGACTTGATTGATGATCCACAGTATAAAGAAATATTTCCAGACACGATTCTCAAAGAAGATAACAAAGGTGCAGGTAAGTGGGGCACTGACAGAGGCGGTGAATACTTTGCTGCGGGTGTTGGAGCCGCCGTTACAGGCCGTGGTGCGGACTTGTTCATCATTGATGACCCGCATTCGGAACAAGATGCGTTAAGCGAAACGGCATTTGACCACGCATATGAGTGGTACACTTCTGGTCCACGACAACGTTTACAACCTGGCGGTGCAATCATCTTAGTTATGACACGCTGGGGTAAGAAAGACCTGACAGGGCGATTAGTTTCTAATCAAGCAAGCGACAAAATGGCGGATCAATGGGAGGTTGTGGAGTTTCCAGCTATCTTGCCGAGCGACAAGCCGTTGTGGCCTGAGTTCTGGGAAAAAGACGCATTGTTGTCGATTAAGGCATCGCTGCCTGTAGGTAAGTGGAATGCGCAGTGGCAACAAACTCCGACCGCATCCGAGTCCGCTATTATTAAGCGGGAGTGGTGGCAACCTTGGGAAAAGGAAGAAATCCCTCCTGTTGATTACATTATACAAGCATATGATACAGCGTTCTCGAAGAAAGAGACGGCGGACTATTCTGCTATCACAACGTGGGGCATTTTTCACCCAGAGGATGGGGGACCAGAGCAGATTATACTTTTGGATGCGCGACGTGGTCGATGGAATTTTCCTGAACTAAAAGAGGTTGCGTATGAAGAACACGAATACTGGGAACCGGATATGGTGTTGGTCGAAGCGAAAGCGACGGGGATGCCACTCATTGACGAGTTGCGGTTACGCGGTATTCCAGCACTTGGCTTTTCGCCTGGTAAGGGCAAGGACAAAGTAACCAGAATGCACATGGTTGCCCCATTATTTGAAGCTAGTGTAGTATGGGCACCAATTGACAAAAAGTTTGCTGACGAAGTCATTGAGGAAGTAGTTTCATTTCCTAATGGCGATCACGATGACTTTTGTGATAGTATGACGTTAGCTTTGATGCGTTTTAGGCAAGGAGGGTTTATTTCTTTGCACAATGAACGCGAAGAGGAAATAGAAGTTCCTCGTATTAAGGAGTATTACTGATGGCGTTGCCACCACTTGTAGATTCTGGGATTCGTCCTGAAGACATGATGCCGACAGAGGCTTCTGTTGAGGTTCCCGTTGAACGCCCTGAAATGTTCGAAAACGGAGCGGAAGTCATACCGGACGGTCAAGGCGGAGCAATCGTACAAGCTCTGGCGCAAGCTCTAAGCGGACAAATGAACCAAGAGGAGTTAATCCCGTTTGATGCTAACTTAGCAGAGTATCTTGACGATAGTGAAATGGGAGAGATTGCTAGTGAGTTGTTGGCGTCTTACGAAGACGACAATGAATCTAGAGACGATTGGGAAGAAACGTACACCAAAGGGTTAGATCTTTTAGGTCTTAAAACAATTGAGCGTTCAGAACCATTTCAAGGCGCAAGCGGTGTAACCCATCCTTTGATTAGTGAGAGCGTCACACAGTTTCAGGCGCAAGCCTACAAAGAATTACTTCCTTCAGGTGGCCCTGTAAGAACACAAGTTATTGGTTTGCAAAACAAAGAAACGGAAGCGCAAGCCAAACGTGTCAAGGATTATATGAACTATTTAATCACAGAAGAAATGGAAGAGTTCGATCCAGACTTGGATCAGCTTTTGTTTTATCTTCCTTTAAGTGGGTCAACGTTTAAGAAAATATACTTTGATTCCGTTCGGAATCGCCCTGTGTCTAAGTTTGTACCTGCTCAAGATGTTGTTGTTCCATATTCTGCAAGTGACTTAGCAACTGCGCCACGTATTACGCATGTTTTAAAAATGTCAGACAACGATTTGCGAAAGCAACAAGTTGCGGGGATGTATAGGGACATTGAACTTTCTTCGGCAGGAGATGACGAAGAGAACCCTGTTAATCAAAAAGTAGATGAACTACAGGGCACATCTAAATCTTATACGGACGACATTCATACAATTCTTGAAATGCATGTTGATTTAGACATTGAAGGCTTCGAGGATGTTGATGAGAGTGGAGAACCGACAGGAATTAAACTTCCGTACATTGTTACGTTAGATCGAGATAGTTCTACTATTTTAGCTATTCGTCGTAACTATATGGAAGGAGATCCCTTCAAACAAAAGATTCAATACTTTGTTCACTACAAGTTCATGCCAGGTCTAGGTTTCTATGGCTTTGGCTTAACCCATATGATTGGGGGTCTTGGTCGTGCGGCAACGAGTCTCCTCCGACAATTGATCGATGCAGGTACTCTTGCCAATCTCCCAGCAGGATTCAAGGCCAGAGGGGTGCGGGTTCGTAATGATGACGAGCCACTGCAGCCTGGGGAGTGGAGGGACATTGACGCGCCTGGAGGCAATATTAGGGACTCGATTATTCCGTTGCCCTATAAGGAACCTTCTGCAACGCTCTCACAGCTTCTAGGGGCACTTGTAGACGGCGGAAGACGCTTTGTATCTGTTGCGGACAACCAAGTTCAAAACATGAACCAGGAGATGCCTGTAGGCACTACTGTGGCGATGTTGGAACGCGGGATGAAAGTTTTATCTGCGATACACAAACGTTTGCATTACGCTCAGAAAAACGAGTTCCGTATTTTGGCTCGAATAATTGCGGAAAATTTACCAGAAGCGTATCCGTATCCTGTTGCAAATGCTCAGTCTGCAATCAAAGTCACTGATTTTGACGGTCGGGTAGATATCCTGCCCGTCAGTGATCCAAATATTTTTTCGATGGCACAACGTGTGTCGTTGGCTCAAAGTCAACTACAACTGGCTCAGTCGAATCCTCAGATGCATAATCTACAGGCAGCCTACAGGCGTATGTATCAAGCCTTAGAAGTGCAAAACATTGATGAGATTTTACCGCCGCCGCCACAGCCACAGCCTACAGATCCGGCTATGGAACATGCTGCCGTACTTAAAGGCAGTGGTGTACAAGCGTTTCCTGGTCAAGATCACAATGCACATATTGCGGCTCATGTTGCGTTTATGAAAACGCCAATGATTATGGCAGCGGCTCCTTTGCAAGCTGCATTATATGGTCATTTACAAGAACATATATCTCTCCTTGCTCAAGAGCAGGCACAACAGCAGATGCAACAGCAGATGCAACAATTACAGCTTCTCGTTCAAAGTGGTGGAATAAATCCACAACAAGCACAACAGCAGATGCAACAATTACAGCAGGATCCTGCGTCCATGGCTCGTACAGTTGCTCAAATTGAACAACAGCTTGTACAGCAGATTGCTCAGATGGTTGCACCGCCTCCACAAGATCCAGCAGCAGACCCTCTAGTTCAGATTCGTATGCAAGAATTAGGTTTAAAGCAGCAAGAGCTACAGTTAGATGCTCAATCGGATCAAAACAAATTGATGCTAGAACAAGCTAAACTACAACAACGCGCAGCGACAGATGCCGCAAGGCTCGAAACGCAAGAGGAGATTGCGGACGAGCGAAACGCGGTTAACCGTGAACGTATTGATGTGCAACGACAGAGGAGTAGGTAATGCCGTTAAAAAAAGGTAAATCTAATCAGACTGTTAGTGATAATATCAGCACGTTAAGAAGCGAAGGGTATGAGCAAGATCAGGCTGTAGCCATTGCATTGAACCAAGCGGGTCGGAAAAAGCAGAAGAAGTATGAGGGTGGGGTCATTAAAGACTTCAGTCCTATTGCGCGACCCCAAAGGTTTTCGGGTATCTTCTAATGGATCCCGTTAGCTGCGTTGCTTTAGCGTCAGGGGCGTACAAAACGCTCAAGGCGGCTATATCTACGGGCAAGGACATTCAAGAAATGGGTAATACCATTGCGACTTGGGGCCAAGCGTTTAGTGATTTCAATAGATTAGAGGAACGTCAGAAAAACCCGCCGTGGTGGGAAAAGACGTTCAAAGGTTCCGATGAAGAAACCGCGATCTTGATTTGGAATCAGAAGCGCAAGATGGAACAAATGCGCAAGGAGATAAAAGACCACATTTCTTTTGTTTATGGGCCTAGTGCGTGGGACGAAGTCTTACGAATTGAGGCAGAACAGCGACGTATTCGCAAAGAGGCGGCTTATCGCAAACAAGAGTTTATAGACAATTGCATTAACTGGGCAGTTGGTTTGACAGCGTTTGCTGTTGGCGGTGTTATTTTGGCGTTTGCCATTTACATTGTTGGTAAGGTTAGGGGTCGCTGGTGATGTGGGTACTTGTGTGGCTCAGTTTTATAGAGGGGCAGTTTGAGTATTATCAGCTTGGATCGTATGGCACAGAAGCTCACTGCAACAAGGAAAAGATAAAAGCAGAGGTCATGGTAAAAAATGCCGGACAAGCCGTCCATTGCTTTGAAATTAGTCGAAATTAAGCCGAATGTCTGGTGTGTGTACAAAAATGGAAAAGTGGTTATAATTACGACGCATAAGCGGATAGCCGAAAGGTATGCTGATGAAAAAAGATGATTACGACCTTAATGGAAACGGTAAGATTGACCCTGATGAAAGGGAAATTATGCTGGAAGATCGCCGTCGTCGTATGGAAGACGCAGACGCCAAAAGAGACGCACAGAGAGGCATGACGTGGTTTGCCTTGTCTGGTATGGTTTTATACCCTTTGGTGATTCTGGCGGCTTCTCTGATGGGCATGGAAAAAGCAGCGTCACTAATCGCGGACATTGCAGCGGTATATGTTGTGTCAGTGTCGGGTGTAACGGCTGCGTACTTCGGGTTTAACGCGATGGAGGCTAAGAATGCTACAAGCTCTAATCGGACCAATAACTGAACTGGCAGGCGGATGGCTTAAAGGTAAAGCTGATGCACAAGCGGCGGCAGCTAACCTCAAGCTAGTCGAGGCGGAAGCGAAAGCAACCATAATGAAGAGTGCCGCTACGTCGGAAGCGGAGTGGGAGAAGATCATGGCGCAAGGCACCATGAACTCGTGGAAAGACGAGTATCTCGTCCTACTCTTCTCGATCCCGTTAATTCTCTGTTTTACAGGGGATTGGGGGCGCATCACAGTTGCTGAAGGCTTTGCGGCTTTGGAGCAAATGCCCGAGTGGTATCAATATACGTTGGGTGTAATCGTAGCTAGTAGCTTTGCCGTAAGGTCAGCTACCAAATTCTTTGGAAGGAAGTAAGATGGCTTACAAACTAGGAAAACGTAGCTTGGCAAAACTAGAGGGCGTAGATGAGCGTATGGTAGCAGTTGTTCGCCACGCTATTACGGTGACGAAGCAGGACTTCTCAGTGATTTGTGGACTCAGAACTATTGAAGAGCAACGTGCATTGGTTGCCAAAGGTGCAAGTCAAACCATGAAATCAAAACACCTAGACGGTATCGCTGTAGACCTTATGGCCTATGTGGACGGAGGCCGTTGGGAGTTGAATTTGTATGATGAGATCGCAGATGCGATGGCAGAAGGTGCCCGTGCAGTTGACGTTCCGATCCGTTGGGGTGCGGCATGGACTGTGCCAAACATTGCGCAATGGGATGGCGACATGGAGTCAGCTATGAATGATTACATCGACACTCGTCGCTCACAGGGCCGTCGTCCGTTTATCGACGCTCCACATTTTGAACTTATGGTATAGGAGACGGAAATGGCTGGTAAAAAGAAACCAATGACTCAAGAACAACTTGATATGTTTATGTCTGGAA
>Ga0181568_10005383_pt1 | contig 11291 bp, 6 predicted proteins | sample 101ome_20_FD_133758 | JGI IMG/M metagenome (GOLD analysis project Ga0181568, IMG submission 133758) | Coastal salt marsh microbial communities from the Groves Creek Marsh, Skidaway Island, Georgia - 101404AT metaG (megahit assembly) | ecosystem: Environmental > Aquatic > Marine > Intertidal zone...
TCCAAAGGTCGGTAGAAGACCCTTCGATGACTTTGATATTTTTTTCTTTACAAATTCGGATTATCTCCGAGCAGTCTTCATCTCTATCGACTAAAACTAGCTTGACATCCTCATCATTTCCTAGCGCTTTTAGCACTGCATCCTCACCGGTGATTTGAAGGGACACAACCCCCCGAACACGCACTAACAAATGAGTCAATCCCTCATTTTGCACGGAAAATGCGCGTCGCGGTATTCAAATATGAAAGGTAAGTGGCCAAAACGCTCCAAGGAGTAGGTGATGTAAAATGGCTAAGGGTCTGTACCAGCATGTTCGTGCAACATGGAATCGCCCAAAGGATACTCAAACACATCAACAGAGACAGGATAGGATGGTTCAATGGAGAAGAGAACCAGTCAACTGTCGAATTGAAAAACCTACCAGAATCGATGCCGCTAGAAGACTTGGATACAAGGCTAAGCAAGGAGTAATCATGGTTAGAACAAGAGTTCGCCGTGGTGGTCTAAGGAAGGGTAAAATTCACATGAAGAGAAAGCCATCAAAAGCTGGTATTTCCAAGATTACAATGGCAAAGAACACTCAAAGGATTGCTGAAGAGCGTGTTAACAGACACTTCCCTAATCTGGAAGTTTTGAATTCGTATTGGGTAGGCCAAGATGGTAAGCACAAGTATTACGAAATTATCATGCTAGATCCTTCACATCCTGCAATTAAGGCAGACAAAGATCTCGGATGGATTGCTGAATCCCACCACAGAGGTAGAGCATACCGTGGTAAGACAAGCGCAGGTAAGCGCGGAAGAGGTCTTTACAACAAGGGTAAGGGTGCAGAAAAACTACGCCCATCTCTAAAGGCTCGTGGAAACATTGGAAAGTAGTTTGAATTTTCATTCTACGTTGAATTCATCCGTTGGGTTCATTGGGTACCAGTTATCCAGCCAACATTGGGGAGAGTCAAATGCCGAGTGATATGAGTGTATCACAATTAATTGACAAAGAAATTTACCTTCCCGATGGCAGGTTACTTGGTTTTGTTGCTGAAACGGTTATCGATGGAAACGATCTTTGCGCAACTCATCTTTTTGTATCAGGCTGTCCAGAGGAACTTGTCGAAAAAGGAGTCCACCTAACCATACCTTGGAGATGGGTTCGCTCGATTGGCGATGTAGTGATTCTTCGCTGGTTCCCCAAAACGCCTATTCCATACGAACATTGATGTGATACAATGCCAATTGAAATTCACGTCCTCGGAACATCATCTGCTAGGCCTGCACAGGGGCGTTCAGTATCAGGTTCCCTAGTAGAAACCGAGGATGGAATTTTTGTCGTAGATTGCGGTGAAGGATTTCAAAATAGACTTGTGAAACACCGGGCGAGATTAAAGAAGGCCGAATCTAAAAAACTCAAGGTCTCAAAAATCGCTGCCATCCTTCTGACGCATGGACATTTAGACCACACCTGGGGAGTTCTTCCTTGGCTCCAAACGATGGCACTTGATGGCAGAAAAGAATCACTTTGGATAATAGGTCCTACCTCTGAAGAAGTGATCGATGTTCTATTGGGACAGGAAGGCGAACCAGAGGTCGGCCCATCAGATTTGGTAATTCAATATGATATGTGGATGGATTTAGGTGCTGTTTCTGAGGAACTTGGATATGATTTACTATGGGTCCTTGGAGACGGAAAGAGGTGGGTAGATATGAATACTGGAAAGCAAATAGAGTTGCCTCAGCCTTTGAAAAAATCTTCAATTGGTGCAATAAAGACCCAACATACCGTGCCTTCTTTTGCTTGGAAAATTTCAACCAAATCGCGAAAAGGCAAATTTGACAGAAATTCTGCAAAAGACCTACCGCAAGATGTGGTGATGAAATTAGCATCAGGTAATGATGCGGAGTATGATGGAGTCACGCTAAAATCTGGCGATTACAGGGGCCCTAGTTATGAACCGATATCGGTTGTAATTTCAGGAGATACTGCTGAACAAGCGATTGAAACAACTTGCGACCTACTTATTCATGAGGCGACTTTCCTGCAAGAACATCAAGATATCGCGAATGAACATTTACATTCAACAGCGGCAGGAGCTGCGAGAACAGCCATAGAATGCAGTGCAAAACATCTCGCATTGACACACTATTCTGCAAGACTAGACAGTGGAGATATGTCATTGGAAGAAGCAATGGAGATTCATGATTCAGTTTTCGCATTATCTGATGGAGATAGACTAGTGCTGGGAGATGATTGCTCCTTAACTCACCTTGTAAAATCAGAAGATGAATGGATGGTCAATGCTTAGGCAATTTGAAATTAGATAGGTATGTTGGCGTTTCATGGGTCGACACATCTTGGTGGCATTCCTACTAATCTCAGTCGTCTTTTCTACGATTAATACTGCTACTGAAGGTAGAGCAGCACCTCAATGTGCAGAATTTGACTTGTCTGATGTAATATCTTCAACAGCCGGAGTCGCAGTTGAACCCGATGCCTGTCTGATTGTTAACCTAGGTTCTAAGGAATCTGAAACAAAATTATCCATTGATATAGAAATCATGGATGATGAAATGGATGTTTTGTTATTCGACCAAAACGGAATATCAGTTTACAATAATGGACAAAATTACCGCTCATCATTTGTTCTCGAAGGAAGTTTCGAATCACTAATCGGTGAAAGATGGTTTGATTGGACTACTCCTCCCTCGATATCAGATAGAACATGGTATCTTGTCTTCGATAATACTGCCCATGATGGAGACCAAGGAATGGGCGACCAAGGAGGCATGATTTCCAAATTTACTATTGATGTTCAACCGGCTGATGAGGTAGATTTCCCTCTGATTTTAGATACGTTTTACTTGCAACCATCTGAACGATTGAATATGGTAGATTTCACTGTAGATTTCGGAACCGAATTAGATTATTGGGTACACCCTCTATCAGGTACTGGGGAATTTTTCATACAATCAGATAATCAGTTAGGTGGAGATTTGAAAATATCAGGGTCAAGTTTTAGTCAGTTAGTTGATGACCAAAATTATGCTACATGGACAGTTCCTGAATATTTGGATATGAAGACCTTGAATCTAATTGTTGATGCAGGAGTTGATGGTTTTCATTTTTCAATCGGAGCATGGTTTAGCCCAGTGCTCTCTCCTAATGTCGTCAATTACGTTAATGGAACCACAACAATTGGGGAATCAATCATCCTAGATGCAAGCAATTCTCCAAATAGCCTAAATCAAATCTCTTCTATTTCATGGGATTTCGATTCAGACGAAGTATTGGATGCTCAAGGTTTCATCGTAGAAGCTTCATGGAATACGCCGGGTCTGAAAACAGTGAATCTTACAGTTGAGTCATCCTCAGGCGAAGTTACCATGGTATCACATCAAATTACGGTTAATGATGTATCCAATCCAGTCGCTGTGATTAGTGGTTCTGGAACAAGAGGCATAGATGGCGAATGGCGTTTGTTGAGATTATCTGATTTGGTTTTGCGATCATCAAATTCTTACGACGATCATCAAATTGCATCAATGACTTGGAGTGTTGATGGCACACCGGTGGCATCAACTGAGATTTTTACCGTAAGTTGGTCTGAGATAGGGACCTACAAAGTTATCTTAACCGTGGCTGACCCTACTGGAAATACTAATTCAACTGAAGCCATGATTGTAGTTTACGATTCGACAATTCCTGCGTTAGAGATGGGTTCAATCAAAGAAATATCACAAGTAAATCAGGGAGAGAATGTTGAATTTTCAGCAAATGCAGTAGACCTTTGGGATGACGATGAAGATTTGAGATTCACTTGGGATTTGGACCTTGAAAAAGATTCCAATGGAGATGGAGATTTGAGAAATGATGCTGATTATACAGGCAGAATTCTTTCTATCTCATTTGAAGAAACCGGTCAATATAGTATTGGTCTCACAGTTTATGATGCCTCAAACAATACAGATTTTGAGATATTTACTTTCCAAGTGGTTGAGGGGCCATCTAGTGCAAACTTATTCGCAATTGTTTCAGTGATTTTCTTTGTCATAATCATAGTATTAGGTGTAGTTTTATTCGGTTATAGAGGAGCTCAGCGCAGAAAAGCGATAGAGATGCTATTGCAAAATAATTTCACTTATGAACAAGCAAATGCGAGAATAAATGAAATCGCAAATACCACAAAACTTCCATCCTTTGCAAAGGCAGAACAAATAGCAGGAATTTTAGACGGCGGTCAACTAAGGACTCCGGACCAAATTATGACAGATGCCAAGGCTGCAGAAATGGCTCAAATCTACGGCAATGATTCAACGAATAATTTAGATCCAAACGCAGGATTTAGGCCACAATATCAACAAACAGCTTCAGTAAATCAGGCTGCACAAGAAGCCCTCGCAGCATTTGCGGACGAGAGTACAGTGCAAGCACAACCAACGCCAAAATCAGCGTCTGGAAAGGTGAGAAGTGGAGGGGTAGCATTGCCTGGGCAAAACTCGGTATCAACTCAACAAACTCCTCAAAAAAATACTACTCCACCTCCAGCACAGAATCACAATTTGATTGGAGATTGTACTTCTTGTGGTCAAAAATTCTCGGTTAATATGCCACAAGGTGTCAATAGTGCAGTAGTATCTTGTCCCGGATGTGGCTCTGACCAATTATTTGAGCGTTGAAAAACCCTCTAAATTGATACTAACAAGGGCTAGATTCATTTGGGTTAAGAGCCTGAAGTATCTTGATGTCAGCAGAAAGCATCCGCGTACTTCATGCTGGCGTGCCGCGACCTTTTGACTCTAAGAAGGTAGCAATAGTTCTAATTCTCGTAATGATGATGCCAATTTACAGTCCAGTACATGCAGACCAAACAGTCGGTAGAGATGACTTCGGAATTTTGGCTGCTATGGTTGAAGCCTTAAATGAGGAAGAAAATTCAGGAGAAGATGAATTGGCAAAAAATTCCGCTGAAGGAATTTTATCAGCGTTAGAGTCTCGAGGTAGAGAAATAGCTGATGGTGATGCGTTATTAGCAACTGAGGATATCATTGGTGATATCCAAATGCGGCAAACCGATCCATTAGAACCAATGCATCCAAGGCCGTATGTCTACCTTACAGACCCTACAACGCACCCTGAAGGTTGGCCAAACAACTTATTGGATACTCTATTTGACCCACCAACTCTTTCTGACCCATTAGCAATAGGTATCAACACATATTCACTTTACATCAATTACTCTGCTAGAAATAATGGTCCACAATATGAGGCATGGGATTATGGGACCTTCACTGGTGACGTGCTTTCTTTTAACGGAGCAGGTTTGTTCGAGAATGCTGTTGATTTAGATGGTGACACAAATCCGGATGTAGCAGTAGGCCTGTCAATCCTAGGGTTAGGTCAACAAGGAGAGGGCTGGGACGTAAACTTCGGCGGTGGCCTTATTCCAACCGTCGAATCGATTTGGATAAAACCTAACTTTCAATGGCGCGTTCGTGTAATGGATTATTCAGACCCACTATGGGATGATATGGCAAGCATGGAAGTATCCTTCATCAAGGGTGTAGCATATGATTTGGCATTACCAACAACCGAAGCTGAATCATATGGGCTCGTTATTGATTCAAGATTCACACAACCACCTAGCGATTTCCAGGTCAGAGTCGGATTAGATAAAATGACACTTAATGTCGTTGGAACGGTACTGTCCCTAGTAGATGTAATCAATATCTTCAACGGTGGGGATGATTCAGTATTCGAGGTGACATCTGTTACCGCCCCATATTCTGTATTAATGTCAAATCCAAATGAGAATTCTGCTAATGAACAGACTGATTGTGAAGATTCCTCTTGGTATGACCCCATAGCAGACCATGATTCATCAAGTAGGGAGCATAAGTGTGGATATTCCATAGGCATAGGTTATGTTCATTTTTCCCCAGCGGATTCAAATGGTGATAGGCCAGTAGATGAAATTGGATACATAGATATTGGACTTCATCCAACTTTAGGCAGTACGTTACTTCCTGAAGAAGTAGATTTCGTAATCCGTAATGATAACGCTGGAGATAATTCGTTTGATAATATCGAAATTTTCACTGATACTGATTCAGATTTATGGTTCCATTATTATGAAGATCGTTCTAACCACATGGAAGCAGGAGGTCGATTTGGAAATATTACTGACTCACGTGGATGGGTACGTGATTTGCCAAAAGGAACCTTGCCGCAAGAAGAAATTAATGCTATTTTTACAATGATAGGGGAGGCACCGGGATCGGTCAACTTACCTGGAGATATGCCAAATCGCCTGTCCCTAATTATCTCTATCAAGAATTTCACGGCTGATAATTCAGTCAATCAAGCGGGCTCAAATCTAATTATTGACCCCTCTGATAGTAGGTGGAACAGCTTAATACTGATTGCAGGAACTGAAAAGGTTCCTAAATTAGAATATGTATCAACATTCCAAAGGCATGGATATGAAAACGATGCCTCATCTCTTTCAGTTGAAATTACAGACTTGCCAGAAGTAATTGCGATTTTTGGAACATTTGAGATACCGGCATCTAATCGCGTCAGAGTTGAATTTGGAACTGCACCAGATCTGTTAAGCGAAGTATTGGATAATGTCGTATTGAACCTGGTAGAAATTGTTCTCGATATTGGAACGATTCTGAATGGTTTGCCAAATGCAATTGTTGGAACAGCAGGCGAATCAAGTGGTGAGATATTCCTACAATGCTACTCTCAAGTGAAGAATTCATGGTCTGATAATTCCCAAAGATATGTGGAAACCGTAGGCTCTATTCGATTAGGACTAGGTAGTAATCCTCACCCTGTAATGGACAGGAGTCACATTATTCTGGCTGAAGATTCAGATAACTCAAATGTAATGGGGAGATACGGCCCCGCACCAACATTAGTTCCAGTAGCAATGAGTTTGAGAGTTGATGATATTTCGGGATTATCATATTCCTATGACCAAAATTCTGACCTTAGAACAATCTCTTTGAATGGAATTTCAGGTGATGAATTAATTATTGGTCATTTGAATCATTTTGAGAATACCACTGATGGAGACGTTCAACAATTTGCATCGATATCTAACAGGCCAGAGAACCTAACAATTGCTCAACAAGGGTCAAAAATCAGTTATTCAGCGACAGGAGAAATTGGAACCATTACTTACAGTGGTGAAGGAAATGGCCAGTATAATGCGTTGAGGCTTATCGATTTGCCCTCGGAGTTCGACTTAGAATTAGGCGATACGTTAAGTTTGAATGCGCCCGCAGGAATAGGTGCTATCGAGGTACAGATTTCTAATGCTTCAACTCCTTTGACGATGGATGATGACCATGCAAGATTTTGGATTAACCAAAATGAAGCAGAGGCTAGTATGTCATTTAGATTATCTAATCTTACATCTGTGTATCTACTTCCTCCAGAACAACCAGGTGCCGTTGGAGTCGCTGGAAATAGTAGATTGGTAATGAACAGAACAGGTTCGTCACCATTTAGCATGCTATTGGAGGATGTTAGCGACAGGGATGATGAATTCCTAGGATTAAATGGGAAAATATTCCTAGACCCTCTACCCGCAAACGCTACACTATCTTTGCCTTCAACTGAAAATTCCGAGATGATAACCATCCCTCAATTTGGCCAACAAGATGGAATTTTATCACTTTCCTTCTTCTTATCTGGTATGATTGATTTCGGTAGTTCAGTTAACGATTTCGCATTGGAAAGCATGGTTAATCTTGGGGATGCATCCAATGTTATGGACAATGTTAGTTTAGGTTTAGATTTGTACACTGGCGAAGAATTTGATCTTACTCTCGACGTTGAAAAAGGGGTTAACATCGAAGAAACACCTCAATGGGTCCATGGAATCTCTGGCGAAGTTTTGGAAGCAACAGAACTTGTATTCAATTATTCAATAATGGAGAATTTTACCGCGAGTTCAAGATTTGTGGTCAGTGAGGCATTCAAAGATTGGACCATTACAGAAGAAGAGAGAGAGAATGTAATCAATGCATTATCTTGGGCAGGAATTAGCCAAAGTGAAAAATTAGTAGATGTTATGTCTGATGGTTATCTATCGGAATTAGAATTAGCAGAAATCGATACAGCCAAGCTATTTTCTGAGGGGGTTGATTTTGACCAAAGAAGGTCTTGGCATGTGAAAATTTGGTTGCCTCAATTGCCGTCTGGTAGAATTCTACTTACCTATGACTTGACTGTGAACGAAGATATACCTACATTTGATATAAAATCATTAATGGAAGATTGGACTCCAGCAAGACCAGTATTCAAGATACAGGTTAATGGATTATCTGGAACGGATACTCTTCTAGTTCTGTCTGGATTAGATACAGAATTAACTAGAGATATTAACATTGAAATGTCGATTACAACCGAATCGGATATGATAATTCCAAGAACAACAATAGATGCGACATACGATATTGGTGAAAGAATCGATAACGCACACATATTGCAAAACAATAGAGTTCGAGGCATTCGAACTGAAATGGTGCTTTTCGATGCACCAGCCAGCGCTAATTTGTATTCGAAAATTGGAGACATATTGCAAGCGAATCTGAATGTAACTCCAATGGATAGAATCGGTGTTAATGCGGCTGACTCCCTGATGCTTCAACAACTGAGAAAGGTTGACGGATTGTGGTGGCCTTCTACCATGTTCATCAAAGACGTTCCAGGTGAAATGTATCTCAGGGCCCAACCTTCTGATAGATATGATATTCACGAAGTAACTTCATTCCAAGGTATGTTTGAATTGAATTATTATTCAAACAGTGATGAAATGGATTTGTTTATTGAAACAAAGGGTAAGGCCCAAAATGCAAGAAGGAGCAATTTGATGCTTGCAGAAAACTTGCCGACTAGTTTTACTATGGAAGTCACAGAAGACTTTGGTGCAAGAATCTCCGCTTCGGGTAATGGTGTTGAGCGTCTTTACATCAGAAGCGGAGACTCAATTCCTGCGGAAGGTGTAAAATTAATTTCAGCAGAATTAGTTGGAGAGAATTTACAAGGCGCCGAAGTACATCAAAACATGATTTTTGGATATCCTATAATCGTCGTTGATGGAATTACTGGTGGAAGAATAGTTGCCACAGCACATGCCGAAGTAAATGTCTTGGGCATGGAAATAGACGGAAGAGGCGTCCTACTCGACGCCCAATTTACAGGTGGGATACCCACTGCATCCAGTGTAGGAGTAAACGGAGTAGTCACCGACTTATCTTTGATTGGTGGATTAACTGGGGGTAAGATTGAAACTACCCACATCATGATTGTAGATCCATTTTCATCTCTAATAGCAACTGGTATTGCGGGGGTGTTTGGATGAACGATGAGCTCGATGACCCTGAATTGCATGAAATATCCCAAGAAATGGGTCAATTCGTGAAGGATTTATCTGAGAAAGTCCATCCGCTTCGTGTCGCTTTAGCTGGCATAATTATGCTAATACTAATCGGGTCACTAATTTCAACATGGTACTGGGTAATTCCGCGTGATGATGTCGAAATCAAGACAATGTATATTCAAAGAAATGGCCATGTTGTGATGGTCGAATTGATTAACGACGGAAGCAGACCTATCAATGACGTAAGGTTGCTCGTCGAATTTATTGATTCTGAAAACAATGTTATTGGTGAAATCGATGAATCTTTCAGTGAAATAGATAGTTTGACCAGTGTTTCAGGAGACCGTATGGAAATGATAATTTTCGGATACAGTGTTTGGGAGGAATATACGATTAGTATCATGATAGATTGGGTAGATTTCAGAGGTCAAGAAAATTCACAAACATTTACCCACAAAGTTTCTGAAATCCAAAACATGCGCTTTGTTGATGATTGTAAAGGCGCAACTTGGTTTTTATGAGTCTTCTAGTAATAATACCTAAAACCCACTCTCCACGCCCCAATAATGTGCGTAAAGCAATCTTGCTCTTGTTTATTCTACTTCTTTCAAGCGCCCCTATGGGCTCTTTTTCTGAAGTTCAAGATGAACAGGAAGACATAGAATGGATTAAATTTGATTTACCTAAAGACACTATTCGTAACTTTGTTGGCACCTTAGACAATTCATTGGCATTAGAAAACAGGTCTGTAATTGCCCATTCAAGACTAGGAATACATGATTCAAAAGGTACCTTGTTCAACCTAGAAATTCCTGAAGAATTATTGGTGACTAGGCCAGATTTGGCTCTGATTTTAGTTTCTAATGACCATCGGTTTGCAGAGGTTAGATTCGAAATCGATGAATTACCTGGTGTGGAAGTTAGGGAGTTTATCGCTCCATCAGGTCTATTGGTTCAAGGAACACAATTTGGCTTGAATTCAATAAAGGATATTGTGGGTGTATCAGCAATTCAACCAGTTCCGATTGCGATGATGGTGGATGAATATTTGATGAATGCTGATGTTGGAACGGAAGTGCGAATAGAATCTTGGAGAGGAGATGGATTACTTCCAGGGGTTGATATTTCAGATAGTTGGAATATGAGATTACATCAGGGAATAGAATCGGTAGCAGATCAGATGCTTGAAGACTCTAAAATTGCTGAAACCGGAAGATATGATGGAGTCACTCTTGCAGAAATAGCAGAAATTGTTGCAGAGCCTTCAGTAGCATGGATAGGCGAACAACCTAAACTAACAAACTGGAATGACCAAGCAAGAAATCACATGAATATTAACGCAATGCGATCCTATTACACAACAGACCTTGATGGTTCAGGTCAAATCGTTGCTGTCGCTGATAGCGGTCTAGATGCAGACCACGGAGATTTCGGTTCAAGAGTTATCGCTAGTGTTGACCTAATTGGTGATGGTTCAACTGCAGATGCTCATTCAGGACATGGTACTCACGTTTCATGTACAGTGTTAGGAGACGGCTCGAGGGGAACCTATTCAGGTGTAGCGCCTGAAGCAGAATTGTATTTTCAAGCGATGGAGAATGATAACAACGGAAATTTCCAATGGAGCAGTATCAACAATATGCTGAATACTGCTTACAACCAAGGTGCTCGTATTCACACAAATAGCTGGGGGTCTTCCTCATCTAATGACTGGGGGAGATATACTGCCTCTTCTGAAGATGTAGATGATAGAACAAGATACTACGACCAATACTACAGTGGTAGAGAAGGATATGTCGTATTATTTGCAGCAGGAAATGATGGCCCAGATAGTGGGACAGTGGGCGCCCCAGGTACAGCGAAGAATACTATCACTGTAGGTAATTCTCAGAACAGATATCAA
>Ga0181568_10005387_pt1 | contig 11287 bp, 10 predicted proteins | sample 101ome_20_FD_133758 | JGI IMG/M metagenome (GOLD analysis project Ga0181568, IMG submission 133758) | Coastal salt marsh microbial communities from the Groves Creek Marsh, Skidaway Island, Georgia - 101404AT metaG (megahit assembly) | ecosystem: Environmental > Aquatic > Marine > Intertidal...
CGGCGATGGCCATGGGCAAACGGCTAGGTAAGGTCAGTGTCATGGCGGGTAATTGCCCTGGATTTATCGGTAATCGCATGCTCGGAGGTTATACAAGGCAAGCAAATTTGATGATTTTAGAAGGCGCTGCGCCTGAGCAAGTTGATCAGGTGATGTATCAATTCGGACTGGCGATGGGGCCTTTTGCCATGGCAGACATGGTCGGTTTGGATCTGGGCTGGCGGGCGAGAAAGATGCGCGGAGGGTCTAACGAAATCACCGCAAGAGTGCCAGATGCGCTGTGCGAGCTCGATCGTTACGGGCAGAAAAATGGTCTGGGTTACTACCGATACGAAGAAGGGTCTCGGACCCCGCATCCCGATCCGATCACAACTGAAGTCATTGAAAAAGTCTCTGAGGACTTGGGCTACAAGCGTAAGTCCTTCTCGGATGACGAAATTCTAAAACGCTGTATTTATCCGCTGATTAACATTGGCGCGCAACTGCTCGATGAGGGGCATGCGCTTCGCGCAGGGGATATCGATACGGTCTACGTCAATGGTTACGGTTTTCCAACCTACGTGGGAGGGCCGATGTGGTATGCCGACGTTGTGGGGCTTGATCAGGTGCTCGCAGACATGGAGCGCTTTCACGCAGAGACGCAAGATGAGGCCTGGAAACCCGCGCCGCTGCTCAGAAAGCTGGTCGAGGAAGGAAAGAACTTTGCGTCATTGGGATAAGGTGCTTGGCTTGGGAACCTCGATCCCTGGAGGTGGGTCTCGAAAGATCCTCGCGGCTGGCGCCGGCGCCAATCCTCGTCGGTGTGTGGGCTCGTCCGAATCCGCGCGCCCAAAGGTTTTGATCACTGATGCCTATGGCTCTAACTAGTTACAAAGAACGCTGGCAGACAGCGCTGGCAGCCGCCGATGGTTCGAGACTGCAGGCCGGCGCGCAAACTGTCGGGAGTCTGGCCGAAGGGTTTTTGGCAGGCTATCAGCTCGCGATGAGCAGAACATTACCCCTCGATCGTCCTGATTGGACTGCGTTAGCAGTCAGTGAGGGATTCAATGATTTGCCTGCATTAACGCGAGATGAAGAGGGGGCGCTGACCGGCAGTAAAACTTGGATTCCAGCGGTGGTGGATATGGATGCGCTGGTTGTGCGCGTGGGCCGCGGTTCGGACGCAATGTTTTTCTGGATTGATTTACCGCATCCCGCCTGCGCCAGCGAACTGAGGCCAAAAGAAGGATTTCTCGACGATCTTGGTCTTGGCATGATGCATTTTGATCATCTGCCAGCGAGTGGGTACCGAGCACTCGAGCCATTTCCCGTTCGAGCCTTTCCGCTGATGGAAGCCACGAGTTTTTTTGCAATCTTGCTGTTGGCGAGCGAACGTTTGGGTCTGAAGTTAAGCGCTTCAGCGTTGGAAGTGGCCTATGCCATGGGTCAGGCATCCCCGCTGGATATCGAGGTTGGAGAGGCAAAAACATTTGTCGCTCACACGGCGAACTGGCTCCAAACGCACGATGAGGCCATGAGGCAGTCGTTTCAGGGTTGGGATCAAGATCAGCGTTTGGTGTCGATGTACGCGCAATTGGGCGCATAGGCATCGAACGCGCGTTGATTTACAGCCCAAAGACTATGCTGTGGCAAGCAAGTCAGTGGTCGAGGGCTCTCTCGCATCGGCCCTTGAAAACCGTCATGGTCCTGGCGGCTTGTTTGTCGCCCTGAGCCTCAGCCACCTCGATGCCGCGTTCGAAGATCTCTGCTGCGCGGTCATAGGTTGCTAGGCTGATCAGCGCTTGTCCTAGCTTCAAGTACGCTGCGGAATAGTTGGGATCTAGCGCGATGCACGCATCCAGGTGATGAACAGCTTGATCAAGACCAGTGCCGTCAGGTAAGGCGCTATAGGCAGCGCCGAGGCCATAGCGCACCAGGGCATTGTCCTTTCCCTGACTCAGCATCTTCTCAAGCGCGTCGATTTGGCTCATCACGGCATCACTTTGTTTAGATTGATCGTTCAAATCGCTCGAGCAAATAAGAGCAGAGCTTCGTTTTGCACCGATGTTGACGATGGCAAACGTATGCTAGCAAAAAGGAGATCGGATCTTTACAACAGTTGTTAAGCCCGTGGCTGACGACTCTGACGAGTGGTGGTGGCGCGCGTCACCCGTGTCAAACGGGTGGCGACCAGTTTTGAACTCGTGACGTCGAGCGATAGACGGCGAAGGAGAGGCTTAGGGACTAAGAATCCTTTGAGTTTGAGCTGTGGCTTATGAGATTCCTCTTGATCGGATGGCGTATCATGACGATGGTCCCTTGACGTGGTCGAAGCGGCGCAGGGTTTTGCTAAGGTCGAATGCTGGGGCTTGATCATCGAAGCATGGGCGTGTGTGCGCCCGTTCGATGCTGCTGGAGACCTCACTTGGGTGTGTTGGCATTTAAGGGGTTGACCGAGTGAAAAGGCTAAAAGACTAAACAGCGACGTTTTCAATTGTGGAAGATGGATTCTATGCAGCGAGTGCCTCGAGCAAAATTCGCAATCCAACCAATCTCTCTGCCGATGATTGGGTCGGTTTTGCAGCTCAATAACGACAATACGCCCCATGTGAATGCGTTGACGCAACCCCAGCTCGAAGCGTTGGTTGATATGGCCGACGGCGCCTGGTCGGTCGTCGACGAGGCAGACCTCCTAGTGGGTTTTGCGCTCGTGATGGGACCCGGAAAACCCTACGATAGTTTGAATTATCGGTGGTTCGAGCGGCAATTCGATACGTTCCATTATTTGGATCGCATTGTGGTAAGCCCGACCCATCGAAGGCAGGGCGTCGGGACGATCTTGTACGAACGAGTGTTTGCTGAGGCGCATGGCGCCCAGAGGGAGCGAGTCTGTTGTGAAGTTAACTTGTCACCCCCTAATCCTGGATCCATTGTGTTCCATGAGGGATTAGGGTTTCAGGGTATCGGGGAGCAGGCAACCGAGGCCGGCCAAAAGCAGGTGTTGCTGATGGCGCGGTCGCTAGAATCCGAGGCGGATCGATGAGCCACGATTACCAGGGCTGGATTATTGCTGCGATCGTCGCATTGGTGGGCGCAGTGTATTTTTGGCTTCGTGATCCCTCTCCTGTGCAGGAGGTGAGTCACCTTGAGCAGGCCCCTGTTCAACGGGAGGTCGTCCGAACCCGTGTTACCGCCAACATGATGAGTTGTACAAGGCAGGGGGAGACCATTGAAATGCAGGGCGAAGTTCAAAATACGGGTACCACACGCGTATCACGGGTGGTTTTGGAAACATTGTGGAAAGACGACTTCGGCCTCGTGATTGAGCGAGGTACGGTGCTCGCCATTGGTGAAGATTCGCCTTTGGCGCCTGGGGCTCGGCGGTCGTTCGCTGACACGAGTTCTAATTTGAGAGTCAAACGGTGCAATGTTGAAGTGATCGATTACTGGGCGGACGAGCCGAGACCATGACGGCACTGTCTCAAGAGGAGCTTGATCGCTATCAAAGAGACGGATACCTCGTTCGGCGTCAGCAAATTGCGTCAACTGATCTCCAACGGATCAATGAGGCGTTGGATGCCGCTGAGATCGATTTGGTCGAGGAGAGCCGGCATTTTGGTCGGTCTTACACGCTCGGCGATCGTCCTTTTATGGATCTCGCTCACCGGACGCTGCAGTTCGAGTTTGAGTGCCAAGCAATCTCGCCGAAGCCTCAGCTTCGGGTGGTCGAGCCGATCTCTGATTACGTGCCGGCGATCGCAGCGTTAGTGCGCCATCCATCCTTGGTTGCCGCGGTTGCGTCCATTTTGAAGTGTGATGCACTCTCGCTGTGGACGGACAAGCTGAATTTCAAGGTCGGGTATGGCGGGGGTTTCGATTGGCATCAAGATGCACCTTATTGGATGCATGATGCCGATGACGTGCAGAACATGCCGAATGTGATGGTGGCGCTCGATGACGCGCCCCGAGAATCCGGCTGCTTACGCGGGATTCGAGGAAGTCATTTGTTAGGTGCGTTGCCCGGCAAGCAAGATGGCTCCGCGCTTGCTGGTTTTTACACCGATCCCCAATGTTTCGATTTAGCGTCGGTCGTTCATTTTGAGATGAGCGCTGGTGATGCGCTTTTTTTTGATCCATTTTTGGTTCACGGCTCCGATCATAATCAAACAGCGAATCGGCGGCGGGCACTCATTGCGACCTATCAACCAGCGCACCGGCAGACGTTGAAATCTAAAGAGGTTGTGAATATCTAGCCCCCGTTTCTGTGTGTCCGTGGCGGGCGACGCATCAGGGTTCAAAGCCCGAGGACTCGAGCGTCATTCCGCGCGCGGAGCTGCTTGACGCCAAAGTTCGGACGATGGCTCATCTGCCGCCCTCATCACATGCGATGGCGATTGGATGGGCGTTGATGGGGCGGTCTTGAAACGTCTTTAGCTATGAGTGCGTAGACTGCGAGCCGACGACGAGCGTAATTCGTCTAGAGCGCTTCTCGCAACGTATCAGTAGGATGCATGCATCTACCCCTACATTGCGGTTGATCCTTGGCGACCAATTGAATGCCAATCACTCTTGGTTTGCTTCGGTTGAGGCTCATGTGCTTTATCTGATCGCCGAATTACCGCAAGAAGCATCGTATGTCACCCATCATGTGCAGAAGGTTCAAGCCTTCTTTCTCGCGATGGCGCATTTCGGTCAAGTGCTTAGTGATCGCGGGCATCGAGTGTGTCATCTCACCTTAGATCAAACCGTGCAGTTCGATGATCTTGAGGCTCTCGTCAAGCAGGTGATGACAGAGCATAGGCTTGACAGGTTTGAATACCAGCGACCTGATGAATACCGATTGCGAGTCCAGCTGCGGGCGATGAGCGAAGCGTTAGGTTGCCCTAGTGATGGCGTTGAGACAGAACACTTTTTGCTCAGCGAGGCTGAAGTTGAAGCCTTATTCGCCGATGGAAAATCCCGACGCATGGAGCAGTTTTACCGATCAATGCGAAAGAAAACGGGCATTCTGATGTCGGGTGGGCAGCCGGTTGGAGACCGCTGGAATTTCGATCAAGAAAACCGCAAGAAGTTGCCTAAATCCTGGTCGCCGCCAGTACCTCTGTTATTTGAGAATGATACACAGAAAGTCGACGAACGATTGGCGAGGCACAGGATTCAAACCTGGGGCGTGGCGCAAGCGCAGCTCGTTTGGCCAGTGACGTTGGCTCAAGCCGAGGCGTTGGTTCAAGACTTTGTTGCACGGTTGCTACCTTTGTTCGGTCGCTATCAGGACGCGATGACGGATCGAGATTGGGCGCTTTACCACGCGCGGATTTCGTTCGCTTTGAACTGCAAGATGGTGACCCCCCAATGGCTGATTGGGGAGGTGTTAAAAGCCTATGAGCAAGACCCTGTCACCTATGAACTCGCGTCCGTTGAGGGGTTCATCCGTCAGGTGATGGGGTGGCGCGAATACGTGCGAGGTATCTATCTCTCGCAAATGCCTGAGTATGGGCAAACGAATGCGTTGGCCAATGATCGCCCCTTGCCTGCCTTTTACTGGACCGGCGAGACCAAGATGCGCTGCGTGGCCCAAGTGGTCGAGCAGACGAGGGCATACGCCTATGCGCACCACATACAGCGTCTCATGGTGACGGGAAATCTCGCTCTGCTTCTGGGAGTCGCCCCTGATGCAGTCGATGAATGGTACTTGAGCGTGTTTATTGACGCGATCGAATGGGTGGAGATGCCCAATACTCGAGGGATGAGTCAGTATGCGGATGGTGGCTTCCTTGCGAGTAAACCCTATGTCAGCTCGGGCAAATACATTCAGCGGATGAGCGATTATTGTCAGGGCTGTACTTACAATATCGATGAGAGAAGTTCGGAAGATGCCTGTCCCTTTAACAGTCTTTATTGGGCTTTTCTCCACCGTCATCAGTCAACCCTCGGGAACAACCAGCGCATGGCCATGATGTATTCGAATTTAAAGCGCATCCCTACGGTCGAGTTGACCGACATCCTGAATCGCGCCGATGCCGTACGTCGAGATCCAGATACCTTTTAGGCGGGGGTGAGGCGCGCCCCCTGCGCATTCTTTGCGTCCCTAGTTGGGCGCGCTCCAAGGGGAGTGGCTGATCAGGGGGCAGTTAGAAGTCCTCCGATCAATGTTGACGTTCCAACGGGTGGGCACCAAAGCTGCTTTGAGATGCGATTCACCGCAATACCCTTGGTGCTTGGGCTCCCGGCCTTCTTCAAAAATGATCAGAACTGGCAGGCTTGGGCTTCCGGGGGATTGCACCTTTGATCGAGCCGCGAAGTGGGGCGCTGGTCTTGTGGACCCGCAACTGCCGCCCACCAAAGCGCCTCAATCAGGCCCGCGGCTGATGCGTCTCATCCTCTTTAGGCTGAGTGTGTGGTCTCGCTAGACCTTGCGGCTCGGCTCGCAGGTCGAGCGCCTCCACAAGGCGCGTGTGAGTGAATATACTCCGAGCTCGGTTGCAAGGGAGGTGAGCGGTGACGCAAAAACGAAGAGCCAGAAGTCTTGAGGAATTGAGTGAGATTCAGGGCAAGACATTTAACTTGAAACAAATCACTGACAGCATCAAAAGCTACAAGCCCCGCCCAACAGACGTCATTATTTCGCCTTTTGGCAAATCAGGCACCACTTGGACTCAGCAAATATTCCACACGCTGCGAACTCGCGGCGATATGGATTTCGACGATATCTCTCGAGTGGTCCCTTGGATCGAGATGGGCGGGCGGTTGGACATTGACCTTAATGCGGAGCAAAAGGCTGTCCCCAGGGGCTTTAAAAGTCATCTCGAATACGATCAGTTGCCCGGCGGCGCCCGATACATCAATGTCATTCGAGATCCGCTCGACGCTGCTTACTCAGCCTTTAAATTCATGGAGGGCTGGTACCTTGAAGTGGGTGCAGTGGATCCAGAGGCTTTTGTGCTTGCTGGCACCAAAGAGGCGCGATACTTCAAGCACTTTGCCAATTGGTGGCCACATCGAAACGATGAGAATGTGTTGTTACTCTGTTACGAGCACATGCGAGACGACCACGAGGGGACGGTTCGCAAGATCGCGGAGTTCTCAGGGATTGCAGTGGACGACGAACTCATGGCGATCACGCTTGAGCACAGTTCGCTCGAGTTCATGCAACGGTATAAAGATCGATTTGATGACGCCATGCTCCGGGCGCATTCTGAACAGGAGGGGCTGCCAGAGGGCAGTGACAGCGCGAAAGTCAGAGCCGGTCGAGTTGGAGAATTTCAGTTCAGTGAGACCGTGATCGAACGCTTCAACGCGCTGTGGCGTCAACATTTAGAACCTGTGACCGGCTTCACAAGTTATGCTTCGCTGATCGCGTCGCTGCGACCCAGCGAGTGACCTGAAGGCTTTACCCTCGGCCGAGTTGTGGATGACGCACTAAGCCATTCGTGAAGGTCGGCAGTGTTTTTAGCGGCGATGTTAGTGAGGGTTGTTGACGCGGAAAACGCCAAATCAGGGCGCCAACTGCACGCGATTTCTGCCTGTTTGCTTGGCTTGATAGGCCGCAGCATCTGCGCGTTGGCGTAGAGATGATAAAGCTTCGTTCGCATGACTCACCGCAACGCCTAGGCTGGCAGAGACTTTGGCGCCTTGTTCGAAGTGCAGCGCCGATATTTTTGTACGAATCGCCTCAGCCAATCGAACGGCGGCTGGCTCATCGAGTCGTCGTGCGACGATTTCGAACTCTTCGCCTCCCGTTCTGGAAATGAGATCTGTCTCGGATCGAAATTCTGCGATCGTGTCTGCGAGCTGAATGAGGACTTGGTCACCGAAGCCATGACCGTGGACATCGTTGATGCGCTTGAAATGGTCGAGATCAATGGCAATCACGGTGACCGGATCACCTGAGGCCGCTGACTGCTTCAAGAATTCGCCTAGTCGGCGCATGTGGTAGCTTCGGTTGTAAAGTCGCGTTAGTGGGTCGAGATTCGCCAGTTGATTCGTGAGTCGCACAAACTGAAACACGACGAATGCCAGGAGGATCTCACCAGAGAAGGTGAGTGCGTCGCCGATGGCCCAATAGCGGTCGCTGGCGTTTGGGAAAAATAAATTGGCGGCATCGAGTAGGTTGCCAAGTTGTAGGGTAAAGAGAGCCACGAGCAGCGTTGAGCGCGCCGCCAGCGTGACCTTGACTAGGGTTGCGCCAACGAACATGAGAAAGACCGATACGAACGACGCAGTCTCAAAAAGGACTGTGAGTCCATTGGTTGGCACGTTGAGTGGATAGTGGGTCACCAGGTGATGGATTAAAAAGGCGGACATCGCAATGTTCAGCACCAACAACAAGAGCGCACGATCTGTGCGCGCGAATTTAACCTGTAACGAAGCGTTTGATGCGTCAGTGCTCAATGGGCACCTAGAGTCGGTCGGCTGAACAGAGCATGAATTTTGGAGGCTTCAGACCTTTTAGTAACTAGTGGAGGTTGATGGTAACAAACTGGTTAGAAGAGCCCAAACCAATCGGCAGGAGTGGTGGCAGAGGGTGGTGACAGAAGGTAGTGACAGAGGGTGGTGAAAGAAGCCCTCCATGTCGGGTGTGGCATACAATGGCCAGCAGAGTGAACGAGCGAACAGACTATGGATCAAGATCTTCGAGCCCGCTATCAATCGTCGGAGTACGTAATTGAGGATGACCCTCCGATTCGCTTCGAGATTGACGAAACTCATCAGGGGTTAGGGTTACTTTTACTCAGCTTTGGCGTTGAAGAGGCCATCTGGTTAACCGCTTACAACCCCGGAAGTCAGCGTCGGGATGAGGGGGAAAATTTGGATGATCAAATGCGCCTCCTCAGCCAGATTGAAGCGGCAAGACTGAATTATTTTGTGGGTCACAGCATGGATCAGCACGGAGACTGGTACGAACCGAGCTATTTGGTGCTTGGGTTGAATCGGGAAGAAGGGGTTCGTCTGGGGCAAGCATTTGGCCAGGTCGCAGTGATCCGCATTGATGTTGAGGGAACCCCGCGACTGATAAGCACCGAAGCGACGTAGACAGGCTAGGCGGGCCTGCTCGAAATGTGGCCCTCGACCCTCGGGGATTCATGAGAGCCTGCGAGGGACTGACTTTGAATGGCTCTGATTGGATGTTGGCTTTCGCCTAAGACCCAGAGTCCGTAGAATGCGCGGGAGCTTAGCGCCAGACAGTCTGTTACAACTGGTCTCGCGTTGCTTTCGAGCCCGAGCTCGCTCGAACAACCTTGGGCCCAAATGTGCCCTGTGAGGCAAAAGGGAACCCAAGGCTGTGTTCGAACGCACCGGCGTATCGATAAAAAAGATTGAAGTCTCAGCTGCCAGTGTCTGGTGATATGAGTCTGACCCTCTGACCGGAAAATTGTTGGCCGTGAGAGAAGACCCAAAACGAGTCACGTCTCGTATCCGAATATAGCGTCCAATCCATCGTCAGTAAGGGGGCATGGGTGTTCAAGTTGCAACTCGTCAAGGACAAGCTGATTCCAGTCTTTATTAGTGTCTTCGGGTTTTTGATCTGTTTTGCGCTGCTATCGACCGGGCCAAAGATCAAGCCTCAAGCACCCGATGCTAAGCCGCCCCTGGTTCGCGTGCTTCAGGCATCCCCGAGCGACCATGAATTCAAAGCCTATGCCCGTGGGACGGTCATGCCGCGCAGCGAGACAGAACTCATCGCCGAGGTGTCGGGTCGGGTCATCGAATTATCGCCGGCGATGGTTACCGGTGGATTCTTCAATGAGGGTGAGGTGCTCCTAAAGATTGATCCATTGGACTACGAAATCGCTCTTGAGCAAGCCAAAGCTCAAGTTCAGCGATCAAACAGTGAGCTCGCCACCGCGAGGAAGAACTATCAGCGGCAGCTCGACTTGTCGAAAAAGCAGTCCACGAGTCAAACGCTGGAGGATGACGCCCGAAACCGATTGCAAATTGCTGAGGCTGCCGAGCGAGAAGCCAATGCAAGGTTGGCTGCGGCGGAGAGAGATTTGGACCGAACGGTGCTCAAGGCCCCTTTCGAAGGCCGTGTTCGGACAGAGCAAGTTGACCAAGGGCAGTTTCTGAATCGGGGGAGTTCAGTCGCGAGACTGTACGCAATTGATTACGCCGAAGTTCGATTGCCCATCAAAGATGAGGAACTGGCTTTTCTCGAGGTCTCTTTACGTGATGGGCGTCTGTGGCAACGGCAGCCCGAAGTCACGCTCACGGCACAGTTTGCGGGTGAGTCCCATCAATGGCGCGGAGACATTGTGCGAACTGAAGGGGAGCTCGATCCCAAGACACGCATGATTCAATTGGTGGCGCGAGTGGCAGACCCCTATGGCGGCGACACGCCCCTCGCGGTCGGTCTGTTTGTTGATGCAGAGATTTCGGGCGCGGTGCAACCCAATGTGGTGCGATTGCCGAGAGCCGCGCTGATCTCACCCAATGAAGTCTATGTCGTTGACCAGGCCGATCGATTGGAAAAACGATCGGTGAACGTCTTGCGCGCGCAAGGTGACTGGGTCTACATCAACGATGGACTCTCCACTGGAGACTGGGTTTGCCTTTCGCGGCTGGCCTCGGCCATGCCAGGCATGCTGGTGCGCCGTCAATCGGTGGCGGGGTAACGGCCTATGGATCGTGTCATTGCATGGTTTGCAACGAACCACATTGCCGCCAATTTACTCCTGATCTTAATCGTGCTTGCGGGATTGTCAGCGGTGCTGACGATGCCTCAGAAGTCCTTTCCTGATATTGACGTCCCCATCGTAACGGTCAGTATTCCCTACCTAGGCGCGGCCCCGGAAGAAGTCGAGCAAGGGGTGTGCATCCGGGTTGAAGAAGAACTGGAAGGTATAGAGGGGGTCAAAGAAATCCGTTCTGTTGCGAATGAAGGCGTGTGCACGGTGTCCGTGGAGCTGTTCGAAGATGCGGATGAAAATCGAGCGCTCGATGATGTGAAGAATCGGGTCGACTCACTCGACACGCTCCCCGAGGAAACCGAGCAGCCCATTATTAATCTCGTCACCAGTGTTAGACCGGTGATTGATCTTGCAATCACTGGGCCGGAGGATGAGCGCACTCTGAAAGTGCTTGGGCAGCGCGTGCGCGATGAGATCGCGGCACTGCCCGCCATCACCCAGGTCGCCTTGATCAACACAAGACCCTATGAGATTTCCATCGAAGTCTCCGAATCTGACCTGCAGCGATACGGTTTGACGTTTTCAACTGTGGCACAGGCCGTTCGGGCGCGTTCGCTTGACCTGCCAGGCGGCGCAATCAAAACCGAAGACGGCGAGATTTTGCTGCGAACCAAAGGACA
>Ga0181568_10005389_pt1 | contig 11284 bp, 11 predicted proteins | sample 101ome_20_FD_133758 | JGI IMG/M metagenome (GOLD analysis project Ga0181568, IMG submission 133758) | Coastal salt marsh microbial communities from the Groves Creek Marsh, Skidaway Island, Georgia - 101404AT metaG (megahit assembly) | ecosystem: Environmental > Aquatic > Marine > Intertidal...
TCGCCCGGTCGGTGATCCCCACCACCCTCACCGACGCCGGAGTGGGCGGGCTCGGTGCCTTCGAGGTCGGAGAGGAGGGGGTGGTGAGCTGGGAGCTCTATCTCCTGAACGGCTTCGTCGGACTCGAGGCGGACGCCGATGCCGCGACCGGTCTCGCATCCAACTTCGACACCACCTCCGGACTCCGGGGAGGGCGTCCCTCCCTCAAGCGGGATGGGAGTCGCGGGATCGCCGGGGCTGGCCGTGTGGAGTGGTCCCCCCGGCTCGGGATCGAGCTGGGAGTCTCGGCGCATCAGGGGGCCTACGATGCGGACGGGGAGCGCGACCTCCTGATCGCCGCGCTCGACTTCGATCTGGTGGGAGCGGCGCTGGCCGCGCCCCTCGCGGGGTTCGAGCTGAACGGAGAGGTCGCGCGCGCGGAGATCTCCCGCGATCGAGTCGCCCGGGAGAGCGGCGTGCCCGACGACCTCTGGGGATTCTCCCTCGAGGTGAACCGTCACTTCCTCCTCGGCGGCTCCGCCGCGCTCGGTCCTCTCCCGCTGCCACCGGGGTCCGCGGTCACGGCCGCGGTCCGGCTCGAGCACGTCGAGCTCGGGGCGGAGAGGGAGGAGCGAATCACGATCGGCCTGAACCTCCGACCGATCGAGGAGACGGTTCTCAAGCTCGACTACCAGTTCCACTTCGAGGACGGCGATCACCGACGGGAGGAGAATGATGCGATCCTTCTTTCCATCGCGAGCTACTTCTAGGCGCGACCTCCGCATGGGTCTCCCGCTGCTCTTGATCGGGCTCGGGATCGGACCCCCGGCGCGAGCGGGGGAGGAGGTGCACCTCACCCGCGAAGCCGCGATCGTGGCGGCGCTCCCCGGCGCCGCGCGGCTCGAGCGCGCCCTGCATCGACCCACGGCGGAGGAGCGTCGCCACCTCGCGGAGGAGCGCGGGGTCCGGGTCCCGGATGAGCCCCACGAGCTCGTGCGCGGCTTCGATGCCGAGGGACGCTCGGTCGGGGTCGCGATGTTCGTCGACGAGGTCGGGAAGTACCGGCCGATCACCTTCATCGTGGCGCTCGACCCGGAGCAGAGGATCCGGGACGTGCGGGTGTGCGTCTACCGGGAGAGTCACGGCGGAGAGATCACCCGACGGCGATTCCTCCGGCAGTTCCACGGACGGCGGGTCGCTGAGCCCCTGCGCCTCGGGCGCGAGGTGGTGCACATCGGGGGGGCCACGCTCTCCTGCCGGGCCACGATCCGTGCGGCGAAGCGGGTGCTGGCCGTCGTGGATCATCTCGCTCGGAAGGAGGGGGGGCTGGAGCAGCTGAGGTTCGAGCCCTGGACCGTGGCGGCGACCGAGCGGTCGGAGGAGATCCCCTCCGCGCGACGCCCCGCCATGGGCACGCTCCTCGACGTCAGCATCGATGCCGAGCCGCGTGCGGCGCGCGCCGGCTTCGACGCGGTCTTTCACGCCGTCGCCGAGGTGACGGCGTGTCTGGACGGGCGGCTCCCCGACTCCGATGTCGCCCGTCTGCTCGCGGCGGCGCCCGGCGACCCAGTCCCGGTCTCCGCGCTGATGCTCGAGGCGCTCGCCCGGGCCCGGGAGGTGGCCGAGGCGAGCGGCGGGGCCTTCGATCCGACCCTCCGGGAGGGAGGATGGCGGCAGCTCGGGATCGACCGGGCGCGGGGCGTGGCCACCCGGGGACCGGAGGTGGAGCGTCTCGACTTCGGCGGCATTGGGAAGGGGATCGCCCTCGATCGGGCGGCGGCGGTTCTCCGCGACCGGGGGCTGGAGCGCGCCCTCCTGAACTTCGGGGGGCAGCTCCTCGCCCTCGAGGCGCCGCGCGGCCGGGCCGGTTGGGCGATCGAGCTGCGCGGGGAGGAGCCGGCGGCCGGGGGTGAGGCGCGCCTGCTCGTGCGGGGCTCGATCGCGACCAGCGGGGAGCGGTTCCGCGGGGCCCACCTCATCGACCCCTCGACCGGTCGGGCCGCCCGCGTGCCTCTCGTGACCCGGGTCTGGGCGGATGATGCGACGACGGCGGACGCCTGGTCGACCGCCTGCGCCCTTGTCCCCGGGCTCGAGGAGAGGATCGCGGGGGGGCCTCCCGGAGTGCGGAGGGTGGTCCGGATCGAATCGGCGGAGGAGTCGCCGTGACGCGACCCTTCAAGGAGCGCGGGTTCACCCTCGCGCGGGCGGACCACTCCACCCGGGTCCTCGTCACCGCGTTCCTTCTCTGCGTGATCATCGGGATCGGGGTGGCGATCGCGCAGTATGCGGGTCGCGCCGGGGGGCTCGGCCCGCGGCACGCGGTGGAGTGGATCCACGGCAACGAGACCGACTTCGACGCGACCGTGCTGCGCGTCGCGAAGTCGCGCGCGGAGCTCCTCGCCTTCACGCACGATCATGTCTTCTCTCTCGCGATGCTCCTCTTCGTTGTGCTGCACCTCGTGCAGCTGACCCCCCATCGATCGCGCACCAAGATCGGGTTGACGGTCCTCGGATTCGGAGGGCTGCTCGGCACGCTCGGCGCGCCCTGGCTGATCGGACCGGGCGACGATTCGTTGCGCCCCCCGCTCCTCATCGCGAGCGGCAGCGCCGTGCTGCTCTCCCTGCTCCTCGGTTCCCTCGCCACTCTCCATGAGATGTGGAGCGCGCCCCTCTGGCGGCGTCGGCGGCGGATCCCGGAGCCGCCCCCGCCCGACCCGATGTTCCCCGGATCAGAGCGTGTCTAGAGCGCACCATTCTCGGTGAGCTCGGGGAGCGGCTGCCATCTCCGCGTCACCCGGGCCCCCTCCCGCAGGTCGACCGGCGCCCCGTCGTCGCGAAGGGGCCGCTCCTCCCACCACGGGGTGAGCGCGGGCTCGCCCCCGAGGGGGGAGGCGTCGCCCAGCCTCCGCGGAGGGCGGGCAGGGGGGCGATGATCTTCAGACCTCCGGCCCCGAGTTCGATCCGCCGCACGATCGGGAGAGGGGCGCCGACGCGAGGCCGCCCCGAAGACGGGCACGGAGCTGGGTCCACAAACCGGGGTGGGACGGTACCCGGAGACTGCGGGAGGTGCTCCTCTCCCGTCGAACCGGCCCGGTGGATTCCCGGGGACCGCTCCCGGTCCGGCACGCCGAACAACGGCAGAGAGTCCGCCCCTGGTGCTCCCGCGCGCGGCGGCCCTCTAGAGGAGGGTCTCCTCCCGCGGGTCGGCCTCCCCCTGCCACGCGATGGTGGGGCGGGCTCCCTCGTCGAGGGAGAGGCGAGGGGGCGTGGTGCCTGCCAGGGCGCGGGCCTCCGGTGTGGCGCCCGGCATGCCGTCGGCGCTGCCGCCCTGCAGGGGAGGGAGCCGGTCCGAGATCACCACTCCGCAGGAGTCGAGCTCGATCCGACGCTCGACCTCGGGGGGGCTCTCCCGAGGGAGGCAGCGCGCGATCCGGGCGACAAGTCTCCCCACCCGAGTCCGCGGTTGCGACCGCGGCGTCGCGCACCCCCGGACGGTGAGTCGCCCCTCCTCCTTCTTCAGCTCCCAGCCCCCGGCGCGGTGCGTGGTCTCCCACGATCGTCCACCCTGACGGAGTCGCCAGCCGAGCGCGGTCCGCGGCTCTCCTCCCGGGCGGCGCAGCTCCACGACCCCGCCGTCGTTCCCGTGGACGATCGCCTCCCAGACGCGCCCCTGGGGCCGCACGACCCAGAGCCCGGCTTCCGGCCACCAGGTCTCCGCGGGGAGCCGGGGCGGAATGGGAGGGACGAGTCCCGTGAGGTGAGGGAGCGCGCTCAGGAGGCTCGCCGTCGTCTCCGGCGCGGGAGCGAGGTCGAGGTCGGGGAGGTTCCCTTCGAGGAGCCAGGTGGCGACGGGATGGGTCTGGGCCAGACGGACCAGGCCCACGATCCCGTGCAGCGGTCGAGCCTGTCGATGCGCGGAGGCCGGGAGGCGTGCGTCCCGCGTGGGGATCGAGGTGAGGAAGCGGAGGAGCGAGTCGATCGCTCCCTCGAGCTCGGGGTCTTCGGACAGCGCGGCCAGCTCGGTGAGGGGGTCGAGCAGGCGGAGTCCCGCCTCGGCATCGCAGGCCCCGCTCTCGGGGAACCACCCCTCCGGACTCTGACGCCGCAGCAGCGCGGCTGTCGCACTCGAGGCCCGCGATGCGACCCACTCGTCGAGGAGGAGCGGCGGCAGCCGCAGGGCGCGGACGAGGGTCACGATTCGGTGAGCCTCGTCGATGGGAGAGGGGAGAGGCGATCGGGTCGCGAGCGCGGTCACGCGGCGGGCGAGGGCGCGCCACGGAAGCGCCCGAGGGGCCGAGGCGTCCGCTGGCGTGAGGACGGTCAGGGCCGCGTGGAGGGGGCGCGGATCGATGGCGCCGTCGCGCAGGGAGGTCGCGGCGACCGCGCCGATCGCTCGATCGAGCCACTGCGCCGACCGCCGAACGACGGTGAGGGGGAGCGTCCCGCGCTCGATCGCCGCGAGGGCGAGGATCCCCGCGGCGGTGACGGACGCCGGGGACTCGCCCCGGGGATCGAAGCTCCCGGCGGTGGGCGAGTCGGGGTCCCGGTCCAGGCGAGAGAGAAGGGCGCGGGCGGCGGGGAGCGCGAGGGCGCGGAGCGCCTCGGCCGGATCGGGGCGCCTCGACCCGGGGAGCGGCCAGAGAGGGGAGTGGGGAGGGGCGTGTGCGGTCCTCATCAGGGTGTCTCCCTCCTCCCGGTCCGGCGGGGAGCGGTGTGCTCCGCTCCATCTTCCTTATCGTCCCGCCGGAGGCGGGGCTGGAGTCGGACCGGCGAGAGAAGCGGGGAGAGGCGGAAGCCTGGATCAGGGACCCGCGGGAGTCCGCGGGCGGGGCAGGAAGGACTCGATCCGCTCCTCCAGCGCGCACAAGTCGAGATCGCGTCCCCGGATCCTCCCCTCCGCATCGAGGAGGAAGGTGCTCGGCCAGCGCCGGATGTTCCAGCGGCGCGCCCACGCGCCCGGGGGCTGATCATCCCGCCACCCCTCTCGCGCATCCTCGAGCCGGACCGCGGTGCGGACCCGCTCCCGCGCGGGCAGGACCTCGAGGACCTGGAAGGGCTCGTCCCGGAACCGGCCCGCGAGGAGCGGGGCCGCATCTTCCGCGGGGAGCGGCTCGTCGTCGCCGCGGAAGACGAGGAGGACGACGCGGCCTCGATGCTCGGAGAGTCGCATCGGTCGACCGGCGAGGTCGATCCCGTCGAGCTCCGGAGCGAGGTCTCCCGGTCCGAGGTGATCGAGCTCGAAGAGGTCCCCGGAGGCGCGCTCGCCGTAGGTCACCTCGCGATGGAAGGGGAGGTCGGCGTGGAACTCGATGAGCGCGACGAGGAGCGGGCGCGCGGCGGAGACCTGCTCCGTCCGATCGAGGGTCTCGTCCTGGAGGCGGGAGCGCGCGAGCCCGTATCCGGCGGCGGCGCGGTTCGCATCGATCTCGGAGTGCAGCCAGACCGTCTCGAGGAAGGTCCGGACCGCCGGCCCCGGTCGGCAGTCGTGCAGGAAGCGGATGCGCGGGGCGAGGCCTCGATGGTCCCGGTAGCCCTCCGCGAGGACCTCCAGCGCGTGGATCGCGGCGGCGCGGAAGCGCGGCGCGCGCCCCGCGTTCTCGACGATCCAGACCCACGCGCGGATCGCCTCGGGGGTGCCGGCGTGCTCCTCCGCGAAGGAGCGGTAGCGCGGTACGAATCGGGCGATCGGATTCTCCGCCGGGTCGAGCTCCTCACCATCGAGAATCGCTGCTTCCCCCTCCGCGGCGGTGGCGAAGAAGGTCTCGACGCTTCGCCGGAACTCCTCATCGAGGGAGCGGAGGCGGGCACCGCGGAGCGCGGCGGACGGGGTCTCGCTCGCCGGCGGCGGCGGCGATGCCGAGGGCGGTGGGCTGGAGGGGATCGGATCGGACTGCGCCGGGAGGCTCGCGAGGCCAGACAAGGGGAGGAGCAGAGGGAGGAGGAGGCGGCCGGCGCGGCATCGCCGCTGCGAGTTCGCTGCGTGCCCGACCATCGCATCTCCTTCCCTACCGGGTCCCGGTCCGCTTCGGGACCCTCGGGACTCTTCTGGAAGGATCGCGTGGTGCGCGGTTTCGCGCAAACGGCCGAGGGGCCGCCTCAGGTCCCTTTCGGTCCGGATCGGGCGGAATCGCGACTTCCGGGGGTCGGATCCGCTCCGGAGATCGGGAGGAGCCTCGAGTCTCCGGGGAGGAGGTCCCTCATGGTGCGGGCGGGGGGGGCTCCTTCGTCGTGCCGCAGCCGCCGCATCCACCGCCTCGCGGGCCGGGGCGACCGCGGCGGACGAGGAGGATGAGGGCGACGACCGCCACGATGGTGACGATCCCACGCTGCAGCTCCGGGGAGAGCGCCGCGGTCACGCCCCGCCTCCCACGATCCCGTGGGTCAGCCACGCGAGGAACCACGCGACGACCGACATGTACCCGAACTGGAGCGCGGCCCAGCGCCAGCCGCCGGCCTCCCGGCTCGTCACGGCGAGGGTGGGGAGGCACTGCATCGCGAGCACGAAGAAGACGAGGAGGGAGGCGGCCGCCGCGGGGTCGAGGAGCGGGGAGCCGTCGTCCCGGCGCGCCGAAGCGACGATCTCCCGGACGCGTCCGGAGTCATCGATGTCGTCTCCCGCGCCGAGGGTGACGGTCAGCGCGCTGACGAAGACCTCTCGCGCCGCGAAGCTGGAGAGCACGGCGATGCTCAGCTGCCAGTCCGCACCGATGGGGGAGAGGATCGGCTCGACGGTGCGCCCGATCCGCCCGCTGTAGCTGCCGGCGAGGGACTCGCGTCCCTCGAGGCGATCCGCCTGCGCGGCGAGCTGCTCCGCCGCGGTCGCATCGGCGGCGGCCTCCGCCCGGGTCCGAAGCTCGAGGACCTCGGGGGAGGTCGGCGTGCCGGGGTAGGTCGACATCCACCAGAGGACGATCGAGATCAGGAGGATCACCGTCCCCGCCTTCACGAGGAAGGTCCGTCCGCGGTCCCACGCGGTGAGCGCGGCGTTCCTCAGGGAGGGGCGGCGATAGGGGGGGAGCTCGAGGAGCATCGGCCGACTCCGGCCGCGCAGCAGCGTCCTCCGGAAGAGGAGCGCGGTGAGCAGCGCCGCGACCCCCCCCAGGAGGTAGCAGCCGGCGAAGGCGAGCCCCCCCTGCCACGCCGGACGCCCCGCGAAGAGGACCCCGATGAGGAGGGTGTACACCGGGATCCGGGCGCTGCAGCTGACGAAGGGGGCCACGAGGATCGTCGCGAGGCGGTCGCGTCGATCGGGGATCAGCCGCGTGCAGATGATCCCCGGGATCGCGCAGGCGTGGCTCGAGAGGAGGGGGACGAAGGCCGTCCCCGGGAGCCCGAAGGGACGCAGCAGCCGATTCGCGACGAACGAGGCGCGCGCCAGGTATCCCGTGTCCTCGATCAGCGTGAGGAGGAAGAAGAGGAGGCAGATCTGCGGCAGGAACACGACGGTCCCCGCGATGCCACCGACGACGCCGTCGACGAGCAGGTCGCGGAGGACCCCTTCGGGGAGGAGGTCCGTCACTCCACCCCCGAGCAGCGCGAAGACCTCCTCGATCCAGGTCATCGGGTAGCCGGCGAGCCAGAAGATCGTCGAGAAGAGCCCGGCCATCACCGCGAGGAACACGACGACTCCGCCGATCGGGTGGGTCAGGATGCGGTCGAGGCGATCGGTCCCGTGGTCCTCCTCCTCGCGCTCCCGCCGGGTGACCGCGGTCGCGGTCCGCGTCGCCCACTCCTCTCGGGACTCCCCGCTCTCCGGCGCGCGGCCGAGCGTCGCGTGATCGAGCGCCGACACGATCGCCTCGACACCCTCTCCCCGGCGGGGATTGGCCGGGACGACCGGGACGCCGAGGTGCTCGGCGAGCGCGTCGGCATCGACCTGAACGCCCCGTCGCTCCGCGACATCCCCCATGGAGAGCACGACCACGAGGGGGAGTCCCCGTTCGATCGTCTCCGCCGCGAGGGTCAGGTTCCGGGCGAGGTTCGAGGCGTCGACGACCACCACGACGGCGGACGGCCGGGGGAGGCTCTCGGGGGAGGAGGGATCGACGGGAGGCTCGAGCACCTTCCGTCCGAGGCGGCTCTCCGGGAGGTCGAGCTCGAGGGAGTAGAGGCCGGGGAGGTCGATGTAGCTCCGCTCCCGCCCTCCCATCCGGGAGCTCCCCACCCGGGCATCCGCCGTGATCCCGGGATGGTTCGCGACATGGGCGCGGAGACCGCAAAGGCGGTTGAAGAGGCTGGTCTTTCCCGTGTTCGGGTTCCCGATGAGCGCGATGGGCCCGGGAGGGGCGCCGACGGACTTGGACACGGGGGACTCCCTCCGGGGGGGATGGGCGGGGGGCACGGATGGGACGGGGAGTCAGGAGGTCGATCCGGCGCGGATCAACCGGGGGGGAGCTGGGTGAGGCGGGCGGGGCGCTGGATCGGCTCCGCCGGGACGGTGTCGAGCAGGGCCGCGATCGCCCGGGAGAGTCCGACCCGCGTGCTCCGGACCTCGACGATGCAGGGCTCCCCCTGGCGACACACGCGGACCGGGGCATCGCTCCCGACCCCCATCGCACGGAGAAGCTCCCGATCCGTGGCCTCAAGGCGATCCCCGGAGAGGGTGGCTCGCGCCCCGGCGGGGAGATCGGAGAGGGGGGTCGGCGAGGGGCGGCTTTCCTCCGAGTCGCGCTTGTCGATCATTCGGCTCCTCCATGGGGGTCCGCTCGGTTTGCGGTGCGGCCCGCCTCTGGGTACCCTCCGGGCTTGGGTTGGGGTGAGGCCCCGGTGGGGGTCCTCTCCTCAAGCTCCGATCCTACCGCCGTGGTTGGCAAGTGGTCAAGTTGTTTGGGTTGCCAAACAAAGCCCGATCCGGCGCGCCTGCATCGAGGCGCGCCTCTGGGACGAAGGAAGCGATGCACGACTGGCGTGAGTTCGACCAGAACCCCGTGAGCCACTCTGCGGCGCACCATCTGGTGGCGATCGCGGAGCTGCTCGATGCCTACGGCTACGCCCGGGTCTCGGATGTGGCCCGCGAGCTGGGGATCACTCGGGGGAGCGTCTCGGTGACCCTGAAGGGTCTGAAGGGTCGCGGGCTCGTGACAGAGGATGAGCGTCGCTTCCTCGGCCTCTCCGAGGATGGGGAGCGGATCGCCCGCGGGGTGATGGCGAAGAAGCAGGTTCTCAAGGCGCTCTTCGTCGATCTCCTGGGGGTTCCCGACGAGCAGGCGGACCTCGACACCTGCAAGATCGAGCACCTCGTCTCGGACGAGACCGCTTCACGAGCGAGCCGGGCGCTGCTGTTCCTGCGCTCGGGAGCGCGGGAGGCGGAGGCGTTCACCGAAGCGCTCCGCGAGTTCGGCCGGGCGGGGGATCCGGCCGGGTTCCCATCGGAGGAGGTCGAGGAGCTCGCGCGCGAGATCGCGCGCGAGGGGGAGGAAGCGGAGGAGGAGCGATGAGCGGGTCCGATCCGATCTCGCGCGAAGAGGCGCTGCAGCGACTGAACGAGCTCTATGCCGAGGAGATCGAGGCGGGTCTCCGCTACCTGCATCTCTCGGTGAGCCTCAAGGGGCTCGACCGGCTCATGATCCGGAAGGTCCTCCTCGAGAACATGGAGGAGACCTTCGAGCATGCCCAGCAGGTGGGGGAGAAGATGATGCAGCTCGGGGCGAGCCCTTCCCTCTCGCTCCAGCTCGAGCTCCCCGCGGAGCGGGCGGACGGCCGCAGCGCTCTCCGGACGGCGGTCCTCTTCGAGAGGGCGGCGCTCGACGCCTATCGGGAGCTCCTCGAGCGGGTCGACGGCGGGGATGATGTCGTGCTCGAGGAGTTCGCGCGGGCGCAGGTCGCCCTGGAGTCCCAGCACGTCGCGGAGATCGAGCTGCTCCTCGAGGATTGATCGCCCTCGTCCCGGGAGGGGCGGGCTTCGCGGCGGGCGGCGGCCTCCGGCCGGACGCCTTGCAATCCCGGCCCCTCCGATCGATCCTCCCCCGCGCGTCGGGAGAGGCGGTGCACCCGGGGCTCTGTGGGCGCTCGGGGTCTTCGGGGAACTCGAGATCTGCGGGGCGCGAGAGGGGCGGAGGGGACCGATCATGGCGAGCTCCGATCGGCCGAGCGGCCTGACCGCCCTCGCGGTGATCCAGTTCCTCTTCGGGGTCGGGCAGTTCTTCGAAGTCCTCTCGCTCACCCTCCTGCGCTTCGTCTTCGGCCCGGCCGAGCTGGAGCGCGCGGAGGGGCGAAGGCGAGGCCCGAGCGCGGAGGAGCTGGAGTACCTCCGGGAACTCATCGAGGTTCCCCTCCCTTCCTTCAGCCTCCTGCTGGGGTTGCTGCTCCTCTCCTGTCTCCTCTTCCTGCTCACCGGGCTGGGGCTCCTGCGGCGGAAGCGCTGGCTCGGTCGCCACGCCACGACCCTCTTCGTCCTCGTCGAGTTCGGGGCCCTCGCCACCGCGCTCCTCCTCTTCCCGGAGAGCTACCTGCGGGAGCTGGGGATCGGGCTGATCCGGATGATCTTCTATCCGCTCTTCCTCCTCGCCTGCGTCCACCTCGTCTTCCGACGGGATCTGGTGAACTGAATGGAAGCGCGTCGGCTGCTCCTCGTGACCCGCTACTCCCTGCCCGCGTTCCTGCGCAACGGGAGCGGGATCTCGTATGTGGTCCTGACCTTCACTCTGGGGCTCCTCCTCGCGGAGCTGCCCCTGAGCATCGTGGAGTCGGGGCTCGCCGATCTGGAGGAGCTGCTCGAGCAGATTCGGGTCATGGTCGCCATGATGCTGGCGGTCGTCTCCCTCGAGCAGACCTTCTCCCAGCTCGGAACGCTCTCGTCCGCCCCCACCCCCGAGCAGGCCCCCTTCCTCGAGTGGGCGCAGTACCTGCTCAACGAGCGCCCCGCGCTCCTCTCCGCCGTGCTCGCGATCGAGCTCATCGCCGTGCCGCTCTTCATCGCCACCGGGACCTTCAACCAGCTGAGCGGGGATCTGCAGCACGGGGCCATCCGATACCAGCTCCTGCGGACGAGTCGGGCGGAGCTCTACTTCGGTCGCTTCATCGGGATGGCGCTCTTCACCTGGGTCCTCATCGTCGCGCTCCTCCTCGCGATCCTCATCTATGTCGGGGTGCGTCTTGACCTCTACCCCTGGGCGGACATCATCGCGTGGGGGGGGAGAGCGCTCATCGGCTTCGGGGTCCTCTCCCTCCCCTATGTCGCGGCGTGCTGCGCGATCTCCGCGAATGTGGCGAGCCCCTTCGCCAGCCTCGTCCTCTGCAGCCTCGCGGTGGGGGGGGTCCCCGTCCTCGCGATCGGCGGGATGCAGGCGTGGGAGCCGCTCGGGAA
>Ga0181568_10005393_pt1 | contig 11277 bp, 3 predicted proteins | sample 101ome_20_FD_133758 | JGI IMG/M metagenome (GOLD analysis project Ga0181568, IMG submission 133758) | Coastal salt marsh microbial communities from the Groves Creek Marsh, Skidaway Island, Georgia - 101404AT metaG (megahit assembly) | ecosystem: Environmental > Aquatic > Marine > Intertidal zone...
CCTGAAGCCTTCGTTAAGTTGAATTGCTCTGTCGATATTTACTTCATTAAACCAGCTTCTATAAAGATCTGCATTCTGCTCTTTAGACAGTGTGATAGAAGTATCTAAATTAATAGATAATTTATTGTTAGCGGTGGCAAGATTTTCAATTTCACCAATTGTTTCGGGGATTTCGATTTGCCCAGTACCTTCTATCATTATAGGGGATCCATGCTTATAAATTATTTCTCCATCTACTTCAGATTCTATACCAAGCGCGTCTAAATTAAATGCATCTCGAATTGGAGTTGTGGACACTCCTGTGCCTGCGATATATTCATCGGGACAAACAAAACCAACTGTAAAACCAGCTAGATCTTCAACTTGAATTCTATCACCTATTGTAAAAATTGGCGCACCAGAAGAATCTTTCGAAGGAAGTGGTGGGGAAATTATATGCCCCTGAGAATCCACTACGTTCCAAGATATGTCAAAACTAGAACCGTTTTCTTTTATTTTAATTGCACCTATTTTTCGTAAAGCTTCCCAGGAATAAGAGTCCTCTATAGCAGCCTGCAAAGCTTGTTCGTCAGTCGTGTAAGTTGAGGGGTCATCGTCTTCTAATTTTTTAGTAAAAAATCCTTTTATTTTTCCAGCGTTAGAAATTGTGTGGTATCCACATAAACCATATGAATCATGAACTTCCAGTACATATTTATAATAATTCTTGTTTGTAGGCGAGCTCCAGTTTTGCTCGAAAGTATTAGAACCGCCCGGAGAAGATAGAGTTTTAGACAGCGAGTTTTTCCATGGGCCGTTTTTATTATCAGAAGTAAATTGTCTTAATACTACTTTACCTCCAGCAAAATCCATGTCTCGTATTGCATACGAAATTGTCATTTGATTTCCGTAGAGATCTGCGTATGCTTCATTAAGCATTGCTTTGTAATTCTCGAGTTTTATTACCGCAGAGAACCTATGAAGATAATTATCTTCTCCGGCGCTATTATAGTATATATCTTTACCAACTACCTTTAGATAAATTCTTCTTCTATCTTCGCCAATTAAATCTTCAATTAATCCTTTTGATATTCCCGTAGAGAATGCATCTTGATCCATGATAAATCCATCACCAACTCTCTGATCAAGAGAAAGATCAACTATCTCACCAGTCTCTGATATTTCCTCCTCTGGATTAGACTTGTAAAAATAAATCTCAAAATGACTAAACAGGCTGTTAAATAAATCTATATTTGAAGCATTAACAACTGTCCCTTTTGGGGCGCCAGTAAATCCATACGGAGCACGTAGATCCCACTTTACTATAGCCTCTTGCCCTATGAATTCACTTTCTACCAATAATTCGTTTGCCAATTGATTAGTAGGTGAAGATTTTCTTGGGCTTTTTTTAACAGAAACTTGCGCATTTGGTTTACTACTCAATAATCCATCTATATAAATACTATTAAATCTAAAAGTACCATCTATATCTGGAGCAGGAATAATCTTATCTAGTTCTACATATTCCGACCGAATACCAAGCTCATTCTCAGCATACAACCTCATTCTATAATTTCCGTATTTTTCGCCCAAAGAAACTACCTTGGACACCATGAGTCCATCAGATTCTAAATCTGGTAAAAAATCTGGTAAAGCGTCCTCTGAAATCCTTATTGGGTATAGTTGAGGAGACCCATCCTCGTTCCAACCCTTACCAAGTTCATGCGTAAAACTTCCTGTATTAGACGAGCCAACAAGGTAATACGTGTCAGTAAAACTGTATATCTTAAAAGATACTAAAATATTTACTCTACTACTCATTTCTATACGTTAAATCTTTTATAGAGACATCTGATGGAGCCTTAGGAATCTCCATGTTAACTTGAGGAGGTATAGGCAAGCTTGGTCGATTCAAACTTAGCGATTTTTCTATAATTGAAAACTTATCCCTACTATATTCGCTAGCCTTAATATCATAACTGCCCTGATCCTCAGATATTGAATTTACCCTATACTGCCTCCTTCCAACGTTTCTATAATCATTTATATCATATTCTATACTTTTCGTTTTATCTACAATAACCCCTGGATCGAGACTCAAATCTTCAGAATTTTCACCTATTGAGGCATCCACTAATGCTTGGGTTGGGCCAGATATTCTATCATCAACTTCTATATAATTACAGTGCCTGGTAAAGCTTGCTCCTGTAGAATCATTAAAACTCTCCTGCCTGGAAAATACTTTAAATCTAAAACCATTTATTCTTATATAATCTTTAAATTCCGTTTTAAATGTTTCGCACCTTAATACTCCGTACTTTAGGCTAGGCCTGTAAAAATGTAGCAACATAGGCTCACCAAAATCATCAACCTCATCAGATTTTAATATTAAACTTTTTTCGCTCAAAAATCTAACATCTCCAAGCAAAAAGTGTTCTACAACATGGTGTCCTCCATTCCTCAAGAAGTCTCCATCTGGAGCAGTAGATATAGACATCCCTCCTAGACCTTGACCCGCATTAGACGTTTGATTTATTTGTATAAACTTTCTATAAACAGAGTCGCAACGGGTAACAGTAAATTCGCCAAGTAAATCATGATAATATTTATCAGAGTCTACTATAGATTGAGCGTTAATATCACCCAAAGCACCTTCCACACTAGAAGCTTGCCTGTCAAGCTCGCCATAGAATTCTCTTCGGTAGCCTCTTATTGCCCATATAGCGCCTACAGAGATTTCGTCCATAGATTTTACAGAATTATCCATTGAAGTATTTTTACTTTTTTCTATATAAAAAAAGTGTTCTCCGCCAGATACATCTTTATCCATAGTAACATAGCCAACGTCTCTAAAGGTAACGTCAAAATATTTTTCGCTACCTGATCCATAATTTTCAATATATTGTATTTTAAATATATGGTTAGATATACCACTTCCATCTCCTCCTCCTCCATATACCCTAAAATAATCATCGTGCTTAATTTCACGTATTTGAGTTCCATCGTCATCTTCGTATGATATTTCAGGTAATACTCCAAATGATATAAACTTTATTATATCGCCTGGATTTAAAGGATGGTAAATACTTTTTACGGATTTAGAAAGCGTCTTTACTGAGAATTTGTACTTTCTTCTTAACTCAACAACTTCTCTTTTATTACTAGATAAAAAACCATCAAAGTATATTATTTGACTTTTCTTAGTTGCAGATATAAGAGCCTCTTGATCTTCTTTGTCAAATTCTCCTGGTGATTCAGCCAAAATTTTCATTTTTTTATATAGCCCGGTTGCTTCTTTTGCAGCAGAGGCTCGATGACCAATCTCCTCAAAACCCTGGGGAGAAGCAACACACAACTCCACTCGGTCATTATCGTTATTTGTAACTGGGTCGTAAAATTTTATATTGGAAACAATTTTATCTAAAACAACTTTCCTAGAACCTTTAAAAACTTTCTTTATTCTGCCGTTTACATTTTGCCCAAACCTTCTTTTATCAGATATCTCAATTATAGCACCTGGGTAAAGCATTGAGCCCTCTATCCCACATTTAAAGGAAACAACTTCACTTTCTAATTGGGGAGATGTTACCATAAACCTTGCAAGTCTTTGGGCTTGACCTCGCGATGTACACCCAATTCCAACCATATCTTGTTCTATGTATCCAAACTTATCTATACCACTTGGATCTTCATAGTATTCTACTTTTGATTTAAAATCGTCAAACTTATCTGAATATGTCACTTTAGCTACAGTAACCCTTGAGGTCTTACTTGCCCCAGAGTAAGCGAAACCATCTTTATCTACATTAGCATCAGTAAAAAGCATTGCTGGTTCTTGAAAGTTTTCGGGGGAAAAAGATATTTGTCCGTTTATGTAATTTAATACGGTTCTAAAAGCAGATGTTAATTCTCTGACTATATCTAATGCGCTTTCTTGCTCAGTGTATAAAGTATTTACCGAGAATCTAGGTTCGACAATTGGGTAACTAATTTCTGAAACACAGGTGCCCTCTGTTTTATAAACGTGGCCGCCTCGAGTTGTAGATATTTGGGTGTTTGACAAAGATGGTGCAGTAACTCTTTCTGTGGAAGGATGGTCTACAAAACTCGGTCCGTAAAGAGTGACTTTTCTTTTACTTAGGTCTATACTTGAAACAACTCTTCTTTCAACAGAGCCGTCTTCCATAAAAAATGCTATAGTTCGACCGGTATTTCCGCCTGGATTATTTTTATTATTAAGATTAAAACCCTGGTTAAACTCTTGCTCAAAGTCTTCTCGGCTTATTAATTCCCCACTTTCATCCAATATGATTATATCAAATACTCTAGCCTTAGAAAACTCTTTCCAGTAATCTGAAGTATAACCTGCTGAATCTGTTATAAATCCTTGAGCATGCTTTCTAGATTTCTTTTCTTGTGGATTTTCATTATCAGTAATAAATTTTCTAACTGGTCTTTCTGTAGGAAACCCGGTCTCAACTAGTTCGTCGCAAAATTTTGCAACATTATACAAATTCCAAATATCTACATCTTCAGCGCGTAGACCAGACTTGCCAACCCCAAACCTAGTGTTAGTTAAAATATCTAAAAGAACCCACGCAGGATTATCCGTCCAAACCAAGTCTCTTTCAGATATAGTATCAAAATCATTTCCATCACGCTGCCCATTAAATAAACCATTCCAGGCTCCAATACAGGACCTTGAATATGTGTTATAATTATTTGGTACAGCAACTTTTTTTAATTTTACTAAATAATTTCTATCAGGTATAGATTGAAAATTTACAGAATCGAACTCTGTCGCAATCCATGCTGTAGAAGGGCTTGAAAAATTTATTCTTTTACCCAATATGGTACAGTGTTGACGTACTCCTTTTAGAGATAATCTTTTTTGTTTTTCTTGTTGCTCTTTAATTCCTGTAATTTCACGAGAGAACCTTACCACCTGAAGGGTTAGCGATTCACCTTCGGCGATATATGGAAGCTGTATATTAAAATCCAATGATGCTGGTGCAGTACTAATACCCTTGATAGTAATAACAGATTGATCATAATGCCTGTCTCCAGCGGGAGACCAATCGACCCCATCAATATCTGCATATTGACCATTAGTACTTACATTTCTAATTTGATATTGTTGATCAGTTATATACTCAGTAGAAGTATAAGCATAATATCGGCCCGTATGTCGACCACGGCTGTCTGTTTCTTTTATCAGCGTCAACCCCGCCGCATTAGCTTTGCTTATCTCATACCATTGGTAGTATTTTTTTCCGGAAGGCCGCTTCCAAAGTTTAGTTATAGTGTCATAAATAATTCCATTATTACCAAGTGTAGAGTTTTCAGGCAAGCTTAGTTTTATAAAAGACATACAAAGATGGAAGTTGTTTGCGACAATATCTTTTGCGCTTAACCCAATGGACACTTGAGAAGCTAAAGCTCCCAAAACTTCAGCCCCTTTAGATATAGTTCCTTTTTCAGACTCGGTTAAGCTATTGGAGCTATAATCAACTCTTTTATTTTCATCAAAATATAAAGAAAATAATTCCCTAAGACTTTTATTTTGCCCATAAAAATTAATACGATCACCTGAACTATATGCTGATCTAAATTTTTCTACAAAATCTTGAGCAGACCTGCATACGTCAAATATTTTATACTTCAATGACTTATTATACGGATCAGGACCGTAATTGCCGCCGGAACTCAGGGAGAATTCATAATCAACACCTTGTGGATGACTCTCATTAGAAAAATAATACTTATTGGATTCCAAAACTTCAAATAATACCCATGCAAAATAATAAATCAAAGAACTCGAACTTATACTATTAAAACCTCGAGCAGTAGAAGACCCCAATAAGTTTGATATATTAAAATTTGAAGTATAGTTTTGCCTTGATGATTGATCAATATCTTCTAATTGTGAGTATCCAGTTTCATGAGAAACATCTATCGGTGAAATGTATTTCTTTCCATCAAATACCCTTAACCCCACCTTAACAACAACAGGGTCTGTTCCCTGGGTTACAGTTACTTTTCTACCTATAAACCTGCGCCTTACCCGCTTATCAGTCCAGTTATAAAACATTCTCTCTGATGATAAATTCAAAGTCAATATTCCAACATTTCTATCAGAAACAGAATATGTAAATGCGCTTGCATTTTTAGATTTTGCTTGAGCAAAATTACTAACATCTGAATCTGGCCCAATCAAGGGGCTTTGGCCTTTTTTCTCAAAATCTATTCCATATACAGGGTTTTTGTAAGCATTACTCTCAGCTGACGTTTGAGAGTTAGACCCTAAAGAAAAAACAGGTTGAACTTCCCCCCCTGTTTCAGTTTTCTCGTTAGGAATAATATTTAACTCCCCCTGGTCGTTCATTAATTTTACATCGTTAATATATATAGCCTTTAATAAAGGGTTATTATCAAATCTCTTATACTTTCCTGGTACATAATTTCCCAGTGCAACGCCATTAGAATCACAAAAGCCTTCTATAGGACCTTCAGAGATTAAATCATGAGTAACAAAACTTGTATAAGATTCTATTGTTCCAGAATTTATACTTCCTGGTAAAAATTTATTTCTTCTAGAAAAAGAGGAGGTTATAGACCCAACTCTCAACATTCCATATCCGACCGGTATGGGTCCTCCTTGTTTTCTAATATTAGGCCTATCCCCAAATGCATAAGACTTTGTAGTTCTGGTTTGATTAGTAACCTTAACTGGAGGAAATAGTGCTGCAGCTATGCCGGCTATTAACATTGAAGCTGCGACCATAAAAACCGCTTTCGCTACAGCTGCCCAAGTTAAACTAGGAAGTATAACAAAACTTCCTTCTATTGAAGGCATGATATGAATCTCTTCAAATTGAGATTGTAGCTCTAGAGGTTTTTGAGATGTTAATACTTGAACAACAACTTCTTCTTCTGGTTCTTCCTCTGAATTTATAGATTTAATTTCTTCGATTTCTTCTGAAGTTAAACATGAAATTCCTATGCTACCCCCAACCTCAGATAGTCGCGATATATTTTCTATCAATTTCCCATTTGAATTTATATTAATTGCTTTTATTGCCTCCATAGGGCTAGACACATTCAAAACCCACTTTGAACGAGTACCTTTAGCCAAATCCCCATGAAGAAAAACCTTTTTCATAATCCCTTAAACCTTATAAGGTTTACACCTTTCAAGGTCAAAAAACACAAAATTATCAAACAAACAACTATATATCAAAAAGGGTATGCCACAAGCCCTAGCAGAAGTTACATCCCTGGCAGAAGGATAAGCATCTCCAAATGGGTGAGAATGAGCAACTAGATGTATTTTATCTTTAATTAAAAAAGTTTTTGGATTCAAGGAAAATTCCCAAGCGCTTTTTGTTTCACTGGGAAGCTGCGTAAAGTTATCGCTCCCTTTGATAACTATACCGCATAATTCTTGATACCTATTTATTAAGAAGTATTCTTTAGCTTGAATAAGTATTTTTTTAAATAACTTTTCATTCATTATCTAAATCTAGCCCCCTCAACTGACGGGAATCCACCAAAACTTACGCCCTTCTGAGTGGCCGCGTCTTTTCCAAAGTGGCACATACAACTAGATAAAGTTTTTTGACAGGCGTCAAGAAGCCAGGTTTCCTCACTTGTAGAAGGAGACGGGGACGGAACATCATCAGGTGGACTTTTAATACAAACATAGTAAGCATCAATTATAGGAGGCTTCTGAGTAGTAATCCTAACTACGTCCCCTTTTTCGTATTGTACTTCTGCATTCCAAAATGGAACAGAATCGATCCTTCCGTTTGTAAACCTAATTCTAGAAGACCCATTGTTTATAAAAAACTCATAAACACCATACTGAGAGAACCTCTGTCCATTCGAACCGTTAACAGGCACCCCCTTGTAACCACACGTCTTACCATCTCTATACCTAAAACCGCAATAGTCTGCAAGTATTTGTCGGTCAGGAAAATTTATTTCACCAATTTCCAATATGGAAGTTAATTCAAATTCTATACTAGCCCTTGAATCCATGACTTTTCTATTAATGTAGTAAACGTCGTCTGGCAAGTGAGCGTTTGGATCTGGACTACCAAATGGATTACCTTTAGACATTGGTCTGTTACGCACTATTTCCTTGTCTTGCCCATCTACATCTTTATACATGTATTTATTTTCAGGAAAGTTTGCATCATCAAGAAACTTAACAAAAGTTCTTTTCCTTGTAACCTTGCAACCATGAAAGTCGTGATTAACAGCTACAATAGAAGATAGCAATCCAGATGGGTTGGCAATTCTAAGTTTCGGCCTTGGAAGTCTTCCATCAGATGGTGCCTCAAAATCAGATGTTTCAATTGGTAAGGGTTGGTAAGCTTTACCTTGCCAATAAACAGGGTTAGTATTATTAATATTAGAAGTAAATCTATATACAGTTTCTGATCCAGCAGATGCGCCTAAAGGTTTTCCATATTTTCTTTCTAATTCTTTAAAGTCTTCTTGTAAATTAGAAAAATCTATCTCAAACAACTCAACAAGAGCGTCGGGCTGCATTTTAAATATTTCTACAGCAACTTTCTTAAGAGATGGATCTTCTTCTTTCATTGTAATATAATATATATTTGTCTACGCTTTCTCTATTTTCAAGTCGTAATTTGGCATAATAAAACCAATAGTCCCATCCCCAGAATAAGTCTCTATAGATCTAGTAGCCTCATTTTCCTTAAAAATTAAATTGTCAGAAGTCAAAGCTACCATCTTTTGGCCCGCAAAGTATTTACTTTTTGCGCCATAAACATGATGTAATTCAAAGCTCGAAACCTCGGGGTCTTTTATTTTTTGAAGGGAGAGACGAAAACCTATTCTCCCACGGTCATGCCCCGAGAGGTTATGGTATTTTCGGCCCGAGCCTAATGTACTCCGTGTGTGTGACGTAACTTCTAAAGCATTATTCCCCCAAGCATTGATCGCCCACGAACCACCCCTAAGGACACGGTATTTCCCATCTGCGCCCGCATGGTTGTTACCGAGAGGTCTTATGACTTCTGGCGGGTTTATAGGATCGATCGCAAGATCAGCGCTGTAGCTCGAAAACCAATCTGATGTCCACTCCTCCACATTGCCATGCATATCATAAAAGCCCCAAGGGTTCGCATTGAAAGAGCCTACATCTGTCGGCCCCGATTCAGGCCAGAGAATCCCCTCGCTGTTGTAATTGGCATTGCTGGGGGTAATACTATCCCCCCACGAGTAATTCGTAGTCGTACCTGCCCGGCAGGCATACTCCCACTGTGCCTCCGTGGGCAATACATACGCCCACCCTTCGGGGATATTTTCAGCCTCCTGTTCATTCAAACATTCAAGGAATACCTGAACATCATCCCAGTATACATTATTTACCGGTATGTTTGGTGCGCTCGCTCCACTGCCATACCAGGAAACAGGGCGTTGATTAAATGGATCAGTAGTGCTTCCTACATAATCATGACGAACCACATCCCCACTACTATTGGTTTTCGTATTCCCAAGCATCACCGCTCTCCACTGGCTCATCGTTACCTCATACTTCCCCAAATAATAACCTCGAGTCAGGGTAACTTCATGTGCTGGTGATGCGTATGTGAGCTCGGGCTCCTTAGGTACATTGTAAGCCTCTTCAGCCGAGGGCCAGGGTTTTTTTAGTTCATCACTACCCATCGTAAAGGTACCCGGTTCCACCCAGATCATGTCTAACTTAGGATGTTCATGTACATAGGAACTATTATTTCTACCGAGATCAGAAATACGGTTCTCCATGGATACCTGCTCTCTATCCTTTTGATTTTTCCACTGCCACCATTCCTCAACAGACATGACCGTAATATCGGTATCGGTGTCGACTTCAACAGTTTTTTCTTTTGTTAACGGAGATATAGTTATATTTTCAGAAGGCACATAAAAACTTTCATCATTAATTTTAATACTAGAATCTATATTCCACTTATCAACGTCATAATCGAAAATTAAATTGCATTCTTCTCCAGCAAAAAAGTTTTTTTTCTCTTTAGTTATATTTCTATTATGATATATAGAATAACCTGAATTATTGTATTTTGCTTTTATTGTTGCTTTTGAGAATGGCATTTTAAAAACGTAGTCATTAAATCGAGCCTCAACACCAATTCTTTTAATATAACCCTCAGATTCTCTCCATACGGAGCCGTCTTTTTTTAATCCCAGGAATCCAATTCCGTTTCTATGATCGAGTTCAATTAAACCCATTTCAATAAAATCGCTAAATACTTCTTGGTTATACTCTCCGTAAAAGATACCTCTTGATCCAGTGTCCGAGTCTTCATATATTACAGACCCTGTCCTTAACCTAATAATACTTGCACTAGATCCATCTTGTAATATAATTTCGTCATTAACATTATAAAGGTAAGCCTGAGAGCCGCTTATAACACCAGTGTCTCCATTGTTCTTCAGATAATCAGCTTCAAGTATTTCTATGTCATTAATTTTTACACTGCGCTGGCTTATATAATCATATTTACCAATAGCATTTCTATCATAATATCTCTTAAAAGTAAACGGCTCAAATACGCTTTTATCGTAAGTCATGTCTAGTTCATCTTCTACTAGAGTAGTGTTTCCGCCCTTAACCCAAACAGAATGATCAGACTTAATAGCAACCCAAATGTTTTCTGTAAATGACTTGATGACATTAGTTATTTCAGATTTTTGCACGGTAGTGTCATCTTTATCTTTAGTATACATATCTCCATTTAAGCAAACAAACGAAGCTTTACTTCCCGTTGTATCACACGAAACACTAACTATAGACTGGCTTTCAGATGGAACAGGACTAGTTGAAGCCGATTCACTTAATGTCCATTCACTTATCGAGGAGCCTGAAGTGTCAAATGTAATATCTTTACAAACAACAGAGCCGTTAGATTTAATAAAATAACTTTTAGTAAACCCGGGCTCGACAGACACGATTTCTGTTTCGCTTGAATTTAAATATACACAGGCGCCGGAGGCTATCTTCGCAAACAGACAAGTTCCATTGTCTTTCAAGCATGAAACGATCATGCCAGTATTATCTCCTTTTGCATTTATTTCGACTACATCTGTCATCTCAAGCAAGACGTCATGGTTCCAGAGTGTATTAAACCCCTGCAGACCGTCCAAGTAACTTTCAGGTTCATTATAAATATGAACACTTCCATCTTTTTTTAATGCAACCAAATAACCAAAACTACAAGATTTAATAGAAACAATATCTTCCAAACCTGTATTAGTAGAAACACC
>Ga0181568_10005395_pt1 | contig 11275 bp, 6 predicted proteins | sample 101ome_20_FD_133758 | JGI IMG/M metagenome (GOLD analysis project Ga0181568, IMG submission 133758) | Coastal salt marsh microbial communities from the Groves Creek Marsh, Skidaway Island, Georgia - 101404AT metaG (megahit assembly) | ecosystem: Environmental > Aquatic > Marine > Intertidal zone...
AAAATTAATCCAAAACGGCTTCCGCTTCGATTTCTACTTTATAGCCTTCCCCTACTAGTTTTGCTTGTACTAGGGTATTTGTTGGATCAATGTTTTTAAAGCGAACGCCGTGTGCTCTCGCCACTGAAATCCAACATGGTGATACGGTAGATACTGCCCAAAAGTCAACTAAAACGGGTTTTTCTAGTACACCACCGTTAAATTTAGTTTCTTTTTCATCTAGTAGGAGACTATCAACCAATCTATGATAGTGAAGCAGTATGTAAGTATGTAACCAAGCATATAGGTAAAGATGTGGACTATGACATTGTATTTAAAAGCTAAAAGTTTCTATCCAGCATTAATTTAAACATAGGGGTATGGGTTTTAGAAAACGGTTTTTCTATTGAAACAGGGGGATGGGATTTGATATGTAAACTAAAATTTTTGTATAATTCTTTTATTAATTTTTCAATAGCAGTTTTTAATTCAAGAATTTCTAATTCCAATATTTCTATCTTATTTTTCTGTGATTCAATTGTTTTATTTTCAAGATTACATTTTCGTTTCTAAGAGTCTAGCAGCAGAAATTCTTTTATCAACTAACATTCTCAAGTTTTACATCCTCCCTTACTATTTTTTAAAATGTTATATCATCTTCATAACCTTTAAATTTGACTTTAGCAAAATAGAAAATGCTATTAACATATACCAAACTTTATTGGTAAAAAGCTCTCATATGAACTCCACCCCAGCCACCAAGAAAAAGTTTCACATTGTATGTTTTTCCAAAATGATTTCCACTAGTGTTTAAGGGGTAAACACTAAAATCAAATTCATAAACTGCATAATAACCTGTTATTGATGGAAGATTTGGATTAGAGTTACTGCACCAGGAACAATCAACTGCATTCCAAGAGCTTGTAGATGCACTTACAGAGTCTGGCCTAAAATTAATAGTATCACCACTATTAGTATGATAACTGAAATAAAATGTAATAGCTTGAGGGGCATTGTCTGATTCTGCCTTAACCTCTAACTTACCTACTCCATTACTGTCTTTTCTCCATCTAAAGCTCAAGCCAGGAAGATCTATTTGAGAATCAGTAGCAGCAGTGCTTGACGATTGCAAAACCATTGATGATTTATATATTGGACCAGAAATTCCGGTTAACCCAGAACCATCCCCAACAAAAGCAGTAGCAGTTACAGTTCCTGAAAGATTAGCACCTGTTGCAGAAATTGTTCCTGAGGTAATGGTGAGTCCTTCCAAGGTTTTGGCATAGAGTGCCATAGGTACTTTTCCAATCAAATCTGTACCCACATCCACATATCCGCTCCCTAGATCAATTTCCGATTTGAGATAGACGGAGGAACGACTCCAATCAATAGCAGCATAACTATCCGAAGAGGTTCCGTTACCTACAGCAATATTAATCAATCCACTTGCGTCTGTGGTTGCTGAATGGATTTCAGAATAGGCTACTGCTCCACTAGAACTGTCGTAAATGATACTCAACCGAACGCCGATGCTTTGTGAAACAACAATTGCTCCGTTGGCATCTGATACAATGGCTTGATAATTAAAGTAATCCTGTGCCTTTAGTTGATTTACAACAACCATTAAAAGAATAATACACAGATTTTTTATTATGTTGTTTTGTGTCATATCCAAATTTATGCTATATAGTTAAGAAATAATAGCAAATCTTCACTTACTTCACTTGTAGCTTGTTTAATTCTTTATGTATATTAGAGGTATTAACAACCATAAAACAATTAAAATGAAAAAATTACTTCAACTATTTTCTTTAATGATCCTCTTTATTTCATGCAATAACCAAATAAATAAATCAAGTGTAACTAATGAAGGAGATCAAATAAATTCTTTAAAAAATCTAATTACCTCGTTTACAGCAGGAGATTGGGATACTTATAGGTCTCATTTTACTGAAGATGCAAATGTTGTTCATAATGGTTGGTGGGATAATGAAGATGCATCAATTAGCATAGACGAAATGTTAACCCAGCATATTTGGAATAGAGAAAATCTATTTGCTAGTTTGAGTGTAAATGATGGTATATATGAAATAATTACACAAGAAAATGGGAATCAATTTGGACATGTTTGGATTGAGTTTACTTCTAAAGGATATAACTCTGATGAAGAAATCAAAATTCCAGTAAACTTATCTTTTGCTATGAGTGGAAATAAAGTAAATTTTGAGTGGGGATTTTATGATACCTCTAAATTTCCTGAACCTAAAGTAGAATAATATCAAAACCCTCCCAAGCGGAGGGTTTTTCTTTTGTATCTCTGTCGAAATTCAATTTATTAGGATATGGTTGTCTCAACCAAAGATTCGCTTGAATTGTTTTTAACCTGAAATTTTTTGGATGTTATAAATAAATTTCTAATTCGTTCTAAAGGCATAGACCCCCGAACTGGATTGGTTTCCGTTTGCATCTATAGCGATGATCTTCCAATAATAGGTTTTATTGTTTTCTACCTCTACCTCTACTATTGTTTCTTGGGATGCATACTCAATCTCATTGTTTAGCGTAGTTGCATCAGTTTGATCTAAATACACTTCAAATCTGATCAGGTCTTGGTCCACATCGGAAGCTGTCCAGTTTAAGTTGATTAGATTATTGATATCCGGAGTTACGTTCGCTCCAGAACGAGGTGAGATTAATTCTGCAGGGAAAGGTGCATAATTCACTGTAGCATTCCCTGCTAAATAAAACTTCCACTGCGTACTCTCCGTAGGAATCGAACCTTCTTCTCCTATACTTCTCACGATCCAGCTGTAGGGCTCTGCCTTGGTCAGTGCTATGGTTGTTTGATTGGTTGAGGAAGTAAAGGTTTGAGTGGATTGTGCCAGTAAATTAGTCACCACTACTTCATAAGACAAGGCATCTGTTGCTGCAGACCAACTAAAATCAACATTACTTTGGGTATCGTTGATCGAGCTTCCATCTAAGCAGGTCTGGTCATTGGCAGGACTCAGTAATATTGCCACTCCAGGATCTACTGGAACAGGCTCTTTAGCGCAGCCGATGAGTTGTAAGATTAAAATTCCGATAAGTAACCGTATTGTTTTCATCCTTATTCTTTAATCACTTGTATAGATTGATCCAAGGTTTGGCCTTTAACTTTGATAATATAAACCCCTTGTTTGTAGTTCGCTGTTTCCAGAGTATGGTTTCTAACTCCAAAGGGTAAAGAGATTGTCTGGTAGTCAATAAGCTGCCCGTTAGGCGCGTAAACTCCTAATTCGATAAGATTATCTTGTCCCCCAATATAGAGTTGTAATTGCTCTTTAAATGGGTTGGGAGCATATTTAACCTCGTAAGAGTTCAGATAACTGTTTTGGAAAAGACCCTGACATTCAATACCTGTAGATATAGAGATGTTATTAATTCCTTTTTCTAATTGAACGGTATACTTCCCTCTATTTGTTTGGGTAGTTTTCCCATTTTGAGTTATTTGATAGGTTGTTCCCCCGCTTAAAGCAAAACTAACTGTCTGATCCTGTTTGTTCAATAAACTACTCACCAGCAAAGGATCTGGCTCGACAATGGTAACTTCAAAGCAACGCTCAAACTCCAAAGGATTTACTCCCTCCACACTTACACAAATAGTGTAGACTCCAGCAGAGAGTTGATCCAAACTCCAGCTACTTCCTGTGAACGAATCTGAAACAGAAGTTCCTCCACTGACAGAGACATTATAAGTCAGCGTAGAATCAACTACTGAGAGGTTAATGCTGTTTTGTGCTGCACATTTTTCTGTTTTGGAAATTGAGAAGTTTGAAGCAGGTAAATAGTAAATCAGACAACCGTTTAGATCTACCAGCTCTCCTAGTGGTGTGTCTGGACAGGTATCGAATGGATTCCATACCCCGTCATGATCTGCATCATCCGACACATCACCTACACCATCACCGTCTTCATCGGCTTGATCAGGGTTCGCTACCAGCGGACTGTTATCTAGAATATCAACTACTCCATCTCCATCATTATCATCTGTTGGTAGTACTGGTTGCGACTGGAGTTCAATAGCTGTAGAAGTTCCTTCGGGTACTTGAATAACGGTTTGCGTCACTACTATAGGGACTTCAGGAGCACCATCATCCGTGTTAAGATATTCAACTTCAACCTCGTAAATATTGTCACGATTTGCATCTCCAGGGTTTTCATAATCAGGTGGGGTGATAAAGTCCAAATAATCCTCATTTTCATCTTCTATAGGAGGCATTCCTTTTTGTTGAACCCCCTTATTCCCTGTTTTAATTGTAAACTTATCCGCATCAGCACCTCCAGTGATAATCTTTTTAACCTTCCATTTCCCCACGTTTTTATTGTAAGGATTAAAGTATCTTCTATGGTCTACTTTAGCGCCTAATTTTTCATCGTTCACATTAAAAATGGAAATGAAAAAGCGTCCGGTATAAGTAGCATTGGGGATATCTGATACACGAATAGACTCAGATTTAGATCCTGTCAATCCAGGGGCATCTGCTCTATCTGAAGCTTTAGCAGTAATGGTAAAAGGATGCGCTGTAGTGGTCTCATAATCTAATTCTTGAGCAGTTTTAAGCACGCCATTATCAAGCTCAATAAAACCATCTCCTTGGAAATCAATACTCACGATATTCCCTCCCATTGGGTCTTTTGCCTCTACAAAACCTACAATAGTGCCTACTTCAGCATCTTCACTAATTTCAAGAGTTATAATGGAGATCTCTGGTGGTCTTGGTGCATCCTCTATAATTATAGTAATGGAACCAGGTATTTGGTTCTCTCCATCGCTTACCGTAAAACTGAGGCTAGCCCCATTGTAACTAGAATCAAATGACAATAATACTCCAGAGGATACATTTATAGACCCGTCTACTGCAATAGATAGCACACCTGTAAAATTACTTCCAGTTTGAGTAAAGGTCAATACCTCTCCCTCAGGGTCAGTAGCATCAATTTTACCAACAGTAATTCCGTTTGTAGGAAGCTGAACAAATTGTATAAAGGTCGTTCTGATCTCGGGCAATGGATTGTCCGTATCACAGACATCTCCTATACCATCACCGTCTTTATCTGCCTGATCTGAATTAGCAGTATCAATACAGTTATCTTCTGTATCTAGAACACCATCTTGGTCAGTATCTCTTTGTGATGCTCCACAGCCTTTTTCATCGACAACAGTAGGTATTTGCTCTCCAAAAGTAGGCGTTCCTTGAACGTTGTTTAACTCAAACTCGGGCGTGTCAGGACACTCATCTACATCATCAAAGACCCCATCGTTATCGCTATCCAATTGATTTAAGGCACAGCCTGTAGCATCTACAGTCAAACCAGCATTTGTATTAGGACATTCATCATTGATGTTGAAAACGCCATCCCCGTCATCATCTCTGTGTACAGTAAGTAAAGCGGTAGATGATCCATTGGTGTCGGCTACTCTAAATCCAAACAAAATTTCTTGACTATCTCCCGAGGGAATTCCTGCAATATAACTGGCAGTATAGGTACCGTTTTGATTGTCGGTTGTAGGAAGATCTCCTTGTGGACTAAACAAAGTAACCTGATATCCACTTTCTAAGAAGTTTTGACCGATGCTATCTTTGGCTTGGACAGTTATTACTGCTGTATTGATTCCATCCCCAATAAGTGCTACCGGAGCAACAGCTATTGTTGACATTTGGGATGAAACTCCACCAGAAGTTGGGGGTTTTAATTGAAAGCTGTTATTTGTTTGTGACACAGTCATCGAGTTGCCATTAGAATCCACAACAGAGGAAGAGTCTGTAGCTGTAATAGCAAAAACTTCTTGTCCTGTAGGCTTTACCGCTGATTCTAGGTTGAATCTCAGTGTTGTCTCACCTCCAGAAAGAACCCCTCCAGCAGTAGTCGTGATTCCGCTTATTGTCATTCCATAACTGGGTCCTGATTGTTGTGAGAGAGTAAAACTTGAACTTGTAACTGCTGAAGCAGCATAGGAAGAACCATATATTCCCTCACTAAAGGCTATATCTACATGACGATTTTGAGAGTCTAAAGTAGCTCCAGTAATAGATGGTGCTTTTTGATCGTTTAGGGTCACCGTATTACTTTGTGTAAGCGTAAAATCAACGGCAGCATTCGAACTGTCCAACACCGTGGCTGCAGGAGTAATCGTAAGGGTTTCTAACCCATTGGCTGGGGTGCTGAAGACGATACCCAGTTCAACCAAAGTATTACTAACGCTGATAGAAACTGGGGCAGCACTCGTCAAAACGGCAGTTCCTCCCGTAGTTACGAGACTAAAATCGGCAATGGTTAAAGCAGCGCTTCCATTTCGATAAACGGATTCACTGAATTGAAGGGTCACAGTTGCATTGTCACTAGTGATGGAAGTTGCTAAAATTTGGGGAGCGGTATTCGACAAAGTCACCGTGTTTGAGGTTTGACTTGTGGCGGCAAAGTTACCCACCCGATCCTTAAACCTTGAAGCACTGAAGGGAGCGATGCTGATTTGTTCCGATCCATCCGAGGTTCCATTTACCGTAATATCCAAATAATACACCCAATGATCAGTAGTTGAGTCATAGCGGATCTGATCAACAGTAATGGTTGCTGTACCACCACTTTGGTTGACAGAAAGATAGTAGGTCGTGTCAGTAGTTGTGTAACTATTGGACGTGGCATCAGCAATAAAAGTGGGTTCTGTGAACGTAAGCGTAATGGTGTCATTGTCATCATTGATGCTTACACTACTAATTTCAGGGTCGGTATTGTCCACCGTCAGGGTAACGCTGTCTGTACCCGAGTAGGCATTTCCTATTAAATCGGTCGTTGAAACGGTGGCCACATAGGTTCCATCAACACCGGTAGGAACCGCCCAATCGTAATACCAAGTGGTGGAATTGGTGGAGGCCGAAACGGTCATACTTGCATTAGAAACATCGCTTCCTATGGTTATGGTAGGAGTAATTACGGCTTCACTAAATGTAACACTCAATTGAACAGTAGCGCCTCCTTTAACGTAATCATCATCATCAGAACTATCGGTATTTATGATAGTTGGAGCAGTATTGTCAATAGTAAAGGTGATGCTCTCTGTTCCTGCATATGCATTTCCAGCAAGGTCAAATCCTGCTACCGTTACCGTTGTTGAAGAGACCGAGGAAGAAACGGTCCAAGCATAAGTCCAAATAGAAGCTGTTGCTGTTGCACTCATTAGTGCATTGGACAAAATTCCAGAAAGACTTAGAGTAGGCGTAGCGACCATACTTTCGGAGAAAGTGGCCGTAATTGTTACAACATCAGAGTTCGAGACAATATTATCGGAGTCAGCGTCCGTTAAAGTAACAGTAGGTAAAATATTGTCAATGGAAAAGGTGATACTGTCCGTTCCAGAGTAAGCATTACCTGCCAAATCCGATCCAGATACTGTGGCAGTAGTGGAAGTTAAGGTGGTTGATACCGTCCAGGAGTACGTCCAAATAGAAGCTGTTGCTGTTGCACTCATTAGTGCATTGGACAAAATTCCAGAAAGACTTAAGGTTGGGGTGGCTGTCATGCTTTCTGAGAAAGTAGCAGTTATAGTTACTAAATCAGCATCAGAAAGCAGATTATCTGAATCGGTGTCTGAAAGCGTGACCGTAGGTGCAATCTTGTCTGAGCAAGATCCCCAATTAGGTTTGTAGGATAAATTTATAAATGCAGGAGCAGGATTTAAAAAGTTATCCGGCTCTAAACTAATTTTTGACACACACCATTCTGATATATCTTGATTAAAAATTGTTGCATTATGAAACATCCAATCCATATTTGACACACCAGAAGTATCCCAGCCACCAATATCTTGATTAAATTTATATGCCCTCTCAAACATTCGATTCATTGTAGTCACTTTTGAAGTGTCCCAATTCCCAATCCCATTTTGAGCGCCATTATTATATTTATATGCTTTCTTGAACATATAACTCATATCTGTCACATTTGAGGTGTCCCAAGCAGATAAATCTTGATCAAAATCTACAGCTAGATTAAATAAATTTTTCATTGTAATCCCATTGGAAGTATCCCAAAAACTAATATCTGAATTAAATGTAGAGGGTTCAGAATCATTATTACCCATAAAAAGATTACTAAAATCTGTAACTCGCGTAGTACATAAATTGTAATTCCCAGCCGCAATTTGTGAAACTATATTAGTATTATCTACGATGGTGTATAGCGTTCCATTTAATGCATAATAATTTCCAACCACTGCAAGGCTTGATGCTTTTACAGTAACTCCATTGGCATCCAAATAAATAAATGGGGAATCGTCTATAGAAAAAGTGATGCTATCCGTGCCGGTATAGACATTTCCGTACAAATCAGTTCCAGATACGGTAGCAGTTGCGGAAGTAACAGTAGTAGATACTGTCCAGGTATATATCCAAACTGAATCGGATTCCGTAGTGTTCATTAGTATGTTTGATTCAATTCCAGAAAGACTTAGAGTAGGCGTAGCAGCCATACTTTCAGAGAAAGTGGCCGTAATTGTTACCACATTGGTGTTGGAAACGATGTTATCCGAATCTGTGCCTGTTATTGAAACTGTTAAAGGATTATTTTTAACAATAAGTGTTCCACCATCAAAACTATAATTGGTAATATCAATCGTATTATTTTCAATTCTAATTGAATATGCTGTTTTGTTGATTGTGCTCGAAATACTTGGATAATTTGATAACCCAGCAGGAATAGTTACAACGTTCTTAGCTGATAATCCAGTTCCATTTGGAATTTCTCCAAGGCTCCAGTTTGAACTTGAATTCCAATTATCATCTAATGCTCCAGTCCATATATTTCCCTTATTGAGAATAGTTGGATACCCATCAGAGCCTATTTTCCAAACATCTTCAGTCCCATTAACCGTTTCATTTTCAAAATCCCATCCATCAAAATTTGACTGTAGTTTAAATTCATCATTTGATCTAGCTACTGCTGAGAATACCTGTCCTGAATTTACATACCCTACTCCACTGACTGTATTAGTACTATTCCAATAATTGGAATTTGAGATTGTACCAGCATGTAAATTTCCCACTAGACCACCAAAATTACTCCCTGAACCACTATATAAACTTACCTCACTATTGGAATAAGAATTAGTAACGGTAATACCTGTTTTAGAATTGTCCCCAATCAAACCTCCAAATCTATCTAAGCCTTTGATTGTTCCATTAGAATAACAGTTTTTAATGGTACCCTGATTTAATGCCACTAAAACACCAGAAACATTAGAATTTATCTGAACCACATTTACAGTAGAATATGAAGCTTCAATGGTTCCATTATGATTTTGAGCTACAAGACCTGCTACTGATTGACCTGTTGATGTCACCGTACCTGACACGCTAGTATTAAAAATCTTCCCTATATATGAATATCCAGCTAACCCACCTGTCTTTATTCCACTTGTGGTGATTGCAACATTTATAAGATGTAAATTTGAAATTTTCGCTGAGTGGATACCCCCAAATAATCCATTGTAGTTTAAACTATTGTTGATGTATAAATTTGATATTGAAAAATTGTTGCCTTCATACGTTCCTTTAAAACTTTGCTGGGTTTGATCTGAAAGACTAGATGTTGAAGCATCCGTTCTTCCTCCAATTGGAATCCATCCGGTACTCCAGATTGAATTATCGGATGTTTCTGATGCATCAATATTGTTCGTTTGAAGAAAAAACTTACCTACAGACCAATCTGCCCCCTCATATACCTGCTTTGAAATCCAATGTAAATCTGAAAGTGTGCCAATTAAATACGGATCTGAACCTGTTCCAGAACCTAAAGGTTGTGTTACCGTTTGGGAATACATAAAGCAACTTGACAAAAGAAAAAATATATATTGTCTTATAAATGGACTTATTTTAATTTTTGTTGCTCTTTTATTTGAATCTGTTTTTATAATCAAATTCATATTATTTGGTTAATAATAAATCTATTTTTAAACACAACTTGATTTACTCAAAATGTTCTTCTTTAAAGTTATTACGGTAAACTAATGCATAATAATTTGACTTTATTCTCAAATGGTTAAATGAAATAGTCTATTTTAGTTTTTTGATACTCATTTTGAGTTTTTGATACTATGCTTTTAAACCTTGTTGTCTTTTTGACTGGTGTTTTTTGCTTGATTGTTGTAGTCATTTTGATTGCTAATTACAGAAGCAACGTGACTAAAAACATTTATCTGATTATTCTTTTCATAGGGGCTTTTTTGAATAGAGTTTACTTTGTCTTATACTCTTTTGGTATTCTAGATTTAGAACTCAATTACAATCTTAACATAGCTTACCTTTTAATACCCTTATATTTCCTGATGTTTAGGGAATTACATAAGGTAAAGGTCACAGCAAACTTAATTTTACTATTAATTTTTGCTTCAGGGATTCCATTGTCTGCCAAGTATTTTGATTTTATAGAGCCTCATGAAAACTTTGGGTATTATTCCATTTACACGAGTCTTTTGGTTTTCATATCAATTAATACTGCGCATAATTCCTTAAAAAAATCAAATCATAATTACAAGTCCATACATTTTAAATTTAGCAGTCTAATCCTTTTTCACCTTATTTTGATCTATCTAGGAACGAACATTTTAATGTTCTACAGCCTAAATGATATTTTATACATCTTTGATTTTTTTTATAAAATTTCATCGTTGAGCTGGTTAATTCTTTTAGGGTTTATGATGTTTAATCCTGAACTTCTTTTTGGTAAGAAAAAACTTGAAAATATTTTAGTAGAAAACTATTGGGAAGGAGTCACTGTATGGTCATTAAAACCACTAAAAGAAATTCAAGACAAAGATGTCAAGTTATCTCAAAACATTTCTGATATCTCAAATATTATTTATAAAATCAACAAGATAGTAAAGGAAGAGTCAGATTTCAATCATATCCTTTCAATAGAAAAATTGATTGAGATCTTAAGAATACCAAAATCTCATATTGAATATATCTTCAAATATCATTGCCATCTTACTAAGCTTGAATTTAAGAATTATCACCAAATGAATTTAGTGATCGGCAAAATAAAAACAGGATTTCTTAAAAATCATACTATGGAAGCTTTAATTGAATTTTCAGGATTTAAATCCAAAATGACTTTCTATAGAACGTTTAAAAAAATCACAAACACTACACCCTTGTCATTTGCTAAAAAATACTCGGAATCAATTTAAAGTTTTTTGACAGTTTAAAAACAACACTTCTTAAGAAGAGAGAGCTTAGCATTATTCCCCTAAAACCAC
>Ga0181568_10005396_pt1 | contig 11274 bp, 12 predicted proteins | sample 101ome_20_FD_133758 | JGI IMG/M metagenome (GOLD analysis project Ga0181568, IMG submission 133758) | Coastal salt marsh microbial communities from the Groves Creek Marsh, Skidaway Island, Georgia - 101404AT metaG (megahit assembly) | ecosystem: Environmental > Aquatic > Marine > Intertidal...
CGTGCCGCCAGAGCCCTGGGCGATGGTTATCGATTGGGAGCCGGTCGTAGCGTTCTCAATAATCCAAAGCTTGCTAACAGTATTAGGGCCAAGCGTAACCGTGCGCGTCGCAGTCAGAGATCCAGCAGACGTGATCTTTAGATAGAGCGATCGAGTGCCGTCGCTAGTGCCATCTGGCATGGTGAACGTTTCATTCGAGTCGGCGGCTAGTTGCTTAGTGCCATAGCTAAACGCCTCAGCGATTTGCGAAAAAGCTGAGTTCACCTTGTTGCCCCAAGAGCCACTGTTCTCTCCCTGCGCTTGCTCCTCGATGCGAAGGTCATTTAAGTACGTGGATGCCATTGCCTAACTCCTATGCAGCTTCCGACCAATCCGTCGAAGCGCTTGTTTGATTTGTCCATGTGTTGGTAGCTGATCCTTGAGCACTCCAACCCGTTGATGCACCGCCCTGTGTATTCCATTTAAGCTCGCCAATAGCAGTGACAGTAGAACTAGCTGAGATACTCGCAGAGCCAAAACGCACTTCTCCCGCACTTGCAGAGAATGCAGATGTTGCCGCGATCGTCGCAGAGCCAACCGAAGCAACGTAAGCCGCCGCGCTAGCGCTCGATGTGCTCGTGCCGCTAGCGCTACTGTTCTGGATTCGCTCGCAGTCTGCGGTGAAGGTTGAGCTTGCTGCGATTGTTGCTGCGCCTGGGTGGACTCGCGACGCGGAGGCTGTGAAGGTCGATGCTGCCGAGACAGTCGCGCTGCCAGTTCGTACTCTCTGCCCAGCACTTGTGAAGCTCGACGTACTACTTCCTGTAGCCGATCCCTCTCGGACTCGTTCGCTATCCGCAGAAAATGCTGAGCTCGCCGCGACAGTCGCGGAGGCATCGATGTAACTCCATTCACCATATCTGCCAAAGCCCCAAGAGCCATATCCGTATCCAGTCGGTTGAGTCATCAGTCGAGCGTGATATCCAAGTCACCAGCCGGGATTCGGAAGACGTCCCCGGTGTCGATTGTTTTACTGGTATCGAGGCTTGCGTAGGCAAGCATGTTGCCGCCGCTTGATGCGTCAAGAATCGCGACAGCCACGACCGTGCCGTAGCTTGCGGTCGCAGTTGGGTACTCGATCGCTGCCGAGTTGGTCGCTGCGTTGCCAGTCGTTGTGAACGCCGCACTCTGGCGCACGTAGGCGCCGCCGCTTACTTCCGTGCCAGACGTTGAGTCAGTCGGTGCGACCGTGTAGAGCGCCACGTAAACCGTGGTAGGCGACGTGTACGCGGTGTTTGAGAAAGTGTGCGCGACCAGTTTGTTTTCTAAATAGTCAGTGAATGCCATTACTGCAATGCCCTCGTCTTCATGCGCACAGATGTCTGCCCGCGCGTTCTCTGATCTGAAACGATCAGCTCTTCAATTCCTTTTTGGTAAAGCGATGCCCACACGCCAGTTCGCTCGTCATCGCGCAAGTAAGGCGCGCTTTGCACGAGCGTGCCGTATAGATAAATGTCGGGCGCGATATCGAGTAACCAGTTGCTCGTGTTGCTGTCAGTGAGCGGGTCGATCTTCCCGTAGTAAACGAGCTCGCCCGTGTAGCCCGTGCCGTCCGGCGCTGGGAATACCTGTATCTCAGTGCCGACATGCGTGTAGTAGTTCGGCTTGCCCGTTGCGCTGCTAGAGCTCTTGAGCTCGTTCATCGCTTCGTTCGTTACATACTCAAGCGGATGCACCGGGTCTGTTTTTAAAACCAGCGACACGCTCTGATACCAGTCTGCCGGCGTCGCCGAATACTCGCTGTCGATTGTTGCGTCGGAGCGAGTGATCATCTTTCGATGACGGATTGTTCGCTGGAACTCTGCCTCAGCGAGCGAAATAAAATCTGTGATTGCCGACGTGAGGTCCGTGCGGTTTAGCCAATCCGCGACCGCCGCCTGCAATTCTGAATAGGTCGTGACTGCCACTAGACGCGGCCTCCTCTCGTCCTAAAAAAGCGATTGTCAGAATCGTTCAGCCACTTCTTAAAACGGGCAGGGTCATCAACGATGCCCTGCCGTTTCAAGTCGTAGTACAGGTTCAATGGTATCGACGCCACTTTCGACCACTCACCATATTTTTGGTGCTTGTCGATTTCATTAGCAGAGCGCTTGTTCGCTTCGATGATTGCTGTCACGTCCTGCGACTCGCTGATGATGATCTGGTCATCCTTCAATGAATCGCCAGACTCGTAGACAAAATCAGTCTGCGTGCCAAGGATCTCGTCAATGTTTAGTGTGCGTCGATGTTCCATCTTTCACCTTTCACCTATTAGCTGGTTGACAAATCAGCCACTACACCAAGACCTGCTTCCTGGTTTACCTGGAGGCCGACCTCAGCAAGAAGCATGTACTTAGTTGCGTCACCATTCTTAGCGAGCTCTTCGCTCTGGATAGGACGCAGCGTAGCCAGTTCACACATATCGGGATCAACGATGTAGCAGTCGCGTGCTCGTGAGAAACGAGAAGGCACGATCTGTACAGATCCGAAGTCACTCATGTAGCAGGATTCTTCAAAACGAGTCGCTAACTCGTTCCCGCCCTTTTGGGCTGCTGCATGTCGCCATGCAGATGAGACTATATCTTCATCCGTTCTGGATGGGTGGCGCTTCGAGCCGCTTGGCCCTACTCCCTTTCGGGATAGTCGTTGCACCTTCTCGCTTTCGCGAGCTTGGCTCAGTATTGTCTGTCGAGAGATGTCCACTGAGTTCACCACCTTATTGCCCGCGCATTCCTACGCGGCGACGCCTAGTTCTGAGTTAACGTCTGCTGCTCCGATGATAGTTGTAGGACTATCGCTGGGAGCCATGTAACGCTGAGCCGCGATACCAGCAAAGCCAGAGATCACAGTCTTAACGTGAGGGCCAACCATTGCCATCTTGGGCTCACCGCCTTCTGACCATACTGATTGCAATACAGTCTTGAGCAGAGTTTCAGTGATGGCGCGCTGCGTACCGTCAGTAGCGGCAGCGTTAACTACGCCGCTTGATACTGTGGGATCTGCACCGCCTGTGCCGCGCGAAGTGTTGGTCTTGATGAACGCAGACAAAGAAGCAGTCTTGCGAGCGGTTGTGTTGTTACCAGCCACTGCAGCCTGGTTCACACCGCAAAGGTTGAACTCCATGTCGCGCTTGAGCTCGTCGCCCTTCTTAGCGAGTTGGTAAGCGATCTCTGATCGGCGACCAGCGAGGTCTAATGCACCGCCGAGGTTGTCAGCAATGATGAAGTCCTTGCGCATGATCTGCGTGTAGTTACCGAGTCGAGAAGTCGCAGTCACTGCAGTGTAAGAAGACAGATCATCACCATCGATCTGTGCGTTAGCTGCTGCAGCCGCGAGCGAGTCAGTCTGCCATTCAAAGAACGTGTTGGTGACCTTGCGTCGCTTGGTCATGTTTGACACGAAAGGTGTCGTTTGTGGCGAGATGTTGAAAATTACATTCGCCAGGTCTTCACGAATGCCGACGGCACTATATTTCGTGAAAGTGTTAGTTACGATAGCCATTGATTAATTCCTTAGAGCATCGATTCAAGTAATGAGGCCGCATCATCCATGCGACCACTCCGTGCAAGACGTTGACGAGCTGACTTCTGCTTCCTTGAACTTGGCTTGGCTTGCGCCTGGCTGCTGCCAGGTCTAACCACTCTGGATCGACGGCCGTCTTTTGTTGCGCGCTTTACGCGCTTTTGGCCTCGGTCGTAGAGCATTGCTTTTCGCAGCACTTTGATGTGGTTTGCGCGAACTAAGGCTTGCAATTCTTCTTCTGCAACACCCGAGTTAATCAAGTACTCACGGAGCTCTTCACGTTCTTTCGCCGCAACATCTTCGTTCTTCCATTCGGGAATCACGTCGGGAAGTCGTTGTACTTCCTCGGCTAAGACCTGCTGCATTGCCTGCATTTGATACTGTCGATTAGCCTCTTCCACTCTCTGCTGTTCGAGTTGTATCGCCTGCATTTTCTGTTGCTTGGCAGCTTGCCGCTGTTGCCATTGGCGTTCGAGTCGCGTCGCCTCAATCGGATCTTCGTCGTACATCTTGTCGAAGTCCGGGGCGGGCTCATCCAGTCCGTTCAATTGTTGCTGCAGTGCCCCAAGAAGTTGGGCGTATTGCTGTCGCTCTAGTAACACAGCATCCCGGTCTTGCTCGAACGACTTACGTTCTTCCGATAATGCTTGCGACTTCTTTGTGTAGTCTGATTGACGTGAGTAGCCTGCCTTGAGCTCGTCTAGCGCGACCTCGACTTCCTCTCCGTTTACTTTAACGGTGAAAGTCTGACCGTCTGTCTCAACCTCGTCTGGCTCTTGTTCATCATCATCCAGATCGATCTCTTCTTCATCTGCTTCGAGCTCCTCATCGGTGTACTCTTCTGCAGCTTCATCTAAGACCTCGCCCTCTTCCGAGAACTCGTCAACGCGCTCTTCTGAATCTTCTGCCGTATCCTCTTCCGAGGGGGACAACATATCCAATATCGCGCTTTGCGCTGAAGAAATCCCCAGATCTGGAGATTCTTCGCCTTCAATTCTATCACTCATGATTTCAGTTGCTCCTTTGCTTTTCAAAAGCAATCGAGTCTGCCGCCGCCCTCATAGCATTGATCAGTTGGTCGAGTGCTTGTAATTTCGCGTGAATGCGTTCCCGCTCATCGGGCTTGCGCTCACGTTGCCACGCTTCAAAAAATTCGTACTTCACCCTGTCCGTCAAAGTTTGGAAGTCGGGGTCATCGAACATTCGCTGAATGTTCTCCAGGTACTGATGCTCAGACTTGGCCATTCACCGCACCCGCAATTTGTCTCACTACCTCACGATCTCGATCGGCGTTCGCCTTGATCTCAGCGATGTTCACCTGGGCGCCGTAGCGCGCTTCAAGCTCTGCCGCCTTCAAGACCATGTCGGCCTCATCCTTATCTCGACGCCGATCGTCTTCGCGCATCATCTTCTCGCGCTCTAGTTCCAGCTCGGCTTGCTTCTTCTGGATATCGACCTGGAGCGCCTGCATTTGCAGTTGGATCAGTTGCTGGTTTGGATCAGGCTGCTGCTCTTGCTGTTGCGCCTGGGCCTGCATCGCCTGCATGGCTTGGGTTGGATCCATGAAGAATCGATTGATGTCCTTGAACCCGGCGAGCTCTAGCATTTGTGTGAGCGTCGCGTAGTAGTTGGTCGGGCTGACCATCGGGTTCTGCGGGCCGAGTTGCTGCATGATCATTTCTTGCTTCTGAGCAACCTGCTGCAGCATGCCCATTCGCTCTTGATCGGAGCCGCGACCGAGGTGGACGTTGCTCACCACGTCCATTTCTGCGTTCCAAACATCGGGCGACATCGGCACAAACTGATTGCGCAAGCGGATCATGCGCGGCTGATCTTGATACTGGATGATTAGCCTAAGCAGACCTTTATATAGGCGCGTCATGCCGTTTTCTGCGAACAGGCGACTGATCATCTCAATGCGTTGCTGCGCTGCTGAGATCGTCTGCTGGACGGCCATGAGCGTGCTAGATTGCAATTGCTCTGGCGCTAGACCATCGGCGGCTTTCGATATCCCTGTGCGGTTCTCTTTGAGTTGATCAAGGTACTCCATCATCGGGAATGCCGACTGGCCAACATAGGGCAGCGTGAAAGGAACAACCGCGCCAGGGTTGCGCATGCGGATGATGCCGCCGGCCTCGACGTTCATCACGTCTTCGAGTGATGCCTGGCCTTCTACAATGCCGACTCTTGGATGAGTAGACATAGCAAGAGAATCAAGGCTTGCACGTAGTACTGCCGATTTGATTCGCTGGATGTCCATCGTGAGATCCGCGATCGACATACCAAAGAAAGCATGCGGTTCTGGATCAGGGCAGAAATGCGCAAAAGGAATATCATCGGCGGGCTCGTTGCGCATCACTTCGTAGTTCGGCCCCATGCAGCACAGCTTGCGCAGTTCAGCAATGCCGTCGCCGTCAACGTCGATTTGCATAAATGCTTCGACGTATAAAACGCGGCGACGCGCAGGGTCATCTGAATAATCGCGATTGTCTTGCTCGCTCAGCATGCGCTCGCGCGCTTCGACGTTGTAGAGCGTGAAGTCGTCGTCTTCTGTTTGAAAGTTGCTTACGGTGTCGAAGTCGTAACCCATTTCGACGAGCTCGCTAACAGTGGCGTAGCGGCGGTGTCCGATTAAATCCGCGTCCGCAAAGGAGCGAGCGTGGCGCGAGACGAGAATCTCCTCGGGTGGCACCGCCGCTACTTTGACTTTGCCTCTCACCGTTCGGTGAATGACAGAAACGTCATGTAGCACTTGCGGCTGACCAGTTTGCGAATCGACCTGGTCGTTGCTCGCGCTGCTAGATAGCATTCTGACTTCGATGTTTGGGTCTGCGTTTAAAGCAGCTAACGCCTGGTCATCGAGCCCTTTCAATTCGTAGGTCTTAACCTCGTCAGACTCATCCCAGTAGTACTTGAGGAATCCGCTGCCCTTGACGAGCGCGTCCTTGAAACACTGGTACATGATCGAGACAAACGCCTCGTCTTGGTCCTGGTTAAGCACGTAGTTCACGTAGTCGGTCGCTTGCTTTGCGACCTCAACGTCTTCTGGCCCTTGAGGCGCGTACTCGACAACGTGATCGCTGCCGCAGAAAACGCGCATCAAGCTCGGGAGCATGGCTTGCACAGTATCGCGCACATCCATCGTCATCGCAGTTGAGCGGCCTTCTTGCTCATTACCGAATGGTTCGCCGTTGTAATATTCGGCGGCTTCTGCGCGACCAGGGCTGACCGTGTTGTCGATGAAATCGACAGCGTCCTCAATCGCTAGACGCGCGATCGATTCAATCTGCTCTTCATCCATGCCTGGGTCTTCATCGATGAACTGCTCGTCATCGTCGATGTAATCTATTTCGCTCATATTGGGCTCACATCTAGTAGTGCGTTAACCAGCTCTCGCCGTTTAGGGCCGATGTAGTCGTAAGCATCGCCGAGCAAACCTAAAATCTTGCTGCCCTCTGACGCCTCAACGACAGGCGCGAGCAAGCTGCCCAAACCCATCAACGCCTGGTTGCTGTACTGTTGGCCCAGCGCAGTTCGAGGCTGGTAATCGAAAATATCCTCAACATCTTTGCGAGCCTGGGCCATTTCCTCTGCAGAAAAGTTGACGCCAGGTATCAGCCTGTCGGCTGCATATCGAGTGATCGCGCTGGGTGCTGAGAGAATGGGAGCAACAAGCCCGGACGCTGCGTTAGCGGCCGCATCGAGCGCGCCTATGCCTTGCTCAGCGAGTGACGGCTGATTCATTGCGGCAGCGCCCAGCAAACCAGCGCCGCCTGCTGCGGCCATTGCTGCGGGAGTTGCGGCGCCGCGTTGTTGGTTCTCGCGGAGGTAGTTATCAACGCCCTCAGCCCATTGCTCGTTGAACGGCTGATAGAGCTTGGGGTTCATAACCAGGGAGCCGGTCTTCTGCGACTCAGTAAAAGGCTGACCCGCTACGTTCGTTGCCTTGTCGAGATCAGCAAACACATCGGGATACATCACGCGAGCTGGCACGCTTTGTTCTAAGCCGCCCATGTACGTGCCAGGAATGATCGTGTCATAGCTCTGGTGCGGCGCGTTAGGCATGGTAGGCGCATTAGGATCGGCAGAGAAAATGCTAAACCCAGAGCTGCCGATATCTGCGTCTGCGAGCTCAGGCTGCAATATCTCAGAGTGCGCATCGCCTTTTACCGGGAACCCAACATCGCGATAGCGCGACTTAGACATCTCTTCAACGAACATCGAGCGCAGTTTGCCGGCGCCCTTCTGCGGATACTCACCGCGCCCCATTAGCTGGTCCATTGCATCGGGATGACCGATGCCTACCCATTCAGGGCGCTGCTTTCTTAGCTCAGTATCGAATTTCTTTAGGTCGCCTTTTTTGATCGGCAGCGAGCGCGCTTGTTGAAGCATGGACTCAGCGACCGGCGTGCTGAAGTTAACAGCCTCCCTGCCCATCGCCGAAAAGATACCAACGGGCTCCATGCCGGTCTCATCTGCAGCCAAAGCAAAGTTACCCTGCTTCTTGCGCGCAGCGTCTGCCATTGAGGCCCAGCCATAGCCTTGGTCCTGGTAACGCAGCGGGAAGTTGCTGCCGCCCTCAACCTGGACAGGCGACTCTAAATTCACGCCGCCGATTGTCTCAATCACTTTGCCCGTGGTGCTCGTGTCGCCCGATACAGGAACGCCAACCTTGCCCACCAGGTCATCGACTGTTAGCAAGTTACGCTCGCCGATATCGAGGGTTTGCGTTTGGTTTTCAACGTCAGCTCGCAGCTTTTCGCGAGCTCTGAAAGCCCTGCTCTCGCGCATCGCTTTGTCGTACTTGGTCATTGCCGACTTAACGGCGCTAGGATTTTGTGCGCTTTCTGTTGTCAGCATCCCCAGTCGAATTAGATTCGCTGGCGTAGTGAGGAAGCCAGCTTCAGCTTCGTTCGATTGCTGCAGCATTGCTGCGGCAACCGGGATCGTGACGCCGTACTTGCGAGCGATGTCGATTAGTCGATCATCGAAAATAACGTAGTTCTTTGATTGCTTATCAGGCGACTTATGGCGGGTGAAAGCGTCGGCATATTTAACGCCCTTGATACCGATATCACTCAAAAATGGAGGTGGACCTGGCTCGGTGCCGCGCAACATTTTTAGCGCGCTTGCCAAATCCATTCCGGTTGGATTGTTTCTTAAATCAACGCCCAGTTGCGTTAGAACGATTTCATGATCGCCGTACTTTTCATCTATTTTTTGGAGCAGGTCAGGCTGCTCAGAGAGCGGCTTGTCGTAATCGAGCAAATCCTCTGCGTCTGCTTTTAGGTTAACTTCATACATGCGCCCTTTTAACGGACCTGAAGGAGTCACCTTCCCATCCGACGTTATGAGATAGCCGGAGCCGTCTGAAAACTCATACCGCGTGTTCCCATTCACGTCGCTGCTAATATCGACAGCGTCTGATGCGATCGTTTCTCTAACATCATCGAGCGTTGCCATTGGAAAAGAGTCGTATTCTGAGAGCCCGTATTCAGCCTCATACGAACCGGCAATACTGTCCTTTGGCGCGGGCGTTGTGCCGTCTTTGCGGAGCTTAGTTAGTGAGTCGCGATAGCCTCTGGCAACGTCTTCAGACTCGGCAAAGTACAGGCCGTGCCCGTATGCCTGATTACCTTCACCAGTGCCGATCGACCCTGTACTAAACCGATCAAAATCATGCGGAGAGCCGTGATAGGCCCGGATGCCGGGCGAGAGCAAGCCGGCGTCAGAAGACGCCTTGACGGCCTGCTTAGCTGCTCCAAGCAACGCCATTTATTTCTTCTTTTTGGCTTTCTTTTTCTTCTTGTCAGCGATGCCGAGCATGATCACGATGTCGGCTGCGGCGTCGCGATGGCCACCAGGGCCGTTGCGGTAGGGCTTAGGATTTTGAGTATTTGGCATCGAGCGCTCCCATATATGGGCAAAAGGTACGCTCAATTATCTCAAATCAAAATGAGTTGCGTAAGTTTACACTTGTAATCTTTTTCATACGACCGATAGGTTTCGGCGGATAGGCTTCTGCCAGTTGCTTGCCATCGCCCCGCCCTTGATCACAGTCGCGGCCTCAGTCGCAAACGTAAGGCAGACGGCGTCTGCACGGTCGGGGCTCGCCATTCCTCGCCGTCGCATCTCGTCTTTGCTTTCGATCTGCAGTTTGCCAGCACTTGTGAACTTATATTTGACAGCGACGAGCTCCGCGAGAAGCAAATCGTCCTTTGGCATGTTCACGTCGCGCGCCTCCAGCCAGGCTTTTAGCTTGAACCAGAGCTCCGCTCGAAGGTTCATATAAGTACCGCGCAGGGCCGGGCTTTCTGCGGTGTTAATGCCAACGGCCGGCAGGCCGAGCTCGCGCAGGCGATCGCACACGCCGCCCCCGACGCCAATCGAATCCACACAAATCTGCATGGGCTCTTGTCTGGGCTGACAGCTCTCATACTCGGCCACTACGGCGCCTGTGAGCTGCATTAAGTCGAGCCCCCGCCAATCCTGCATGGCCAGAATCTTGCGCCCCTGGCGCTTGCAGAGCACGCTCGCGGCGTTACCAAATCGCGCAACGTCAAGCCCCCAGATGATGGGCTCATCATCGCTGATCTCAATGTCGCGCACCTGCGCACTTTCAACAAGCTCTAGCGGGATGACCGTGTCATCGTCGCGAGCCGGGAACTCACCCAACACGCGAACACGAAACGCATTGCTCTCTTCGCCATAACGCACTTTCATCTCATCGACGTAATGGTCGCTCACCATCGGCGAATCAGCGCAGCTAACTTTCCGCGTCCACCATTCGCCGGCTTGCGTGTGGTGCGTGTCGAAGAAAAACCCGCTCGATCGAGTTGGGTTGCCGAGTAGAATCGTACAAGCGTTCTCGCCCGACATCGATCCGGCTGCGGCCTCGAACACCTGCTCGGGTATTCCCGACGCCTCATCGCAGATCAGCAACACGTTATCGGCATGCACGCCCTGCAGCGCTTCTGGTGTCTCGGCACGGCTAGTTCGAGCGGAGATAAAACATTCGCTCGGCGCCGATTTATGGCTCACACGATCGCTCTTCACTTCAAGAATGTCTTTCAAGGCCATCGGCAGTTCGTTGATCCAGCGCTTGAGCTCTGCGAACAGCGCGTCGAATAGCTGCGCGCTCGTTGGTGCCGTGACAACGATCTTCACCGGGTATCGAGTAATGAGATACCAAAGCATGGTCCATGCGGCGGCTGTCGATTTGCCCACCCCGTGGCCCGAGCGGATAGAGATGCGCCGCTCGCCGTCTTGCACGGCTTGCAAGAGCTCCGCCTGCCAGGGCTGCACTTTGACCTTGAGAACGTGCTCCACGAAGGCTACCGGGTCATGCCGGTAGCGCTTGAGGAAATCGATATAAGGATTAGGGGCTGATGCTTTCGGCATCTAGGGCTCGCTTAACTTTCATGTGAGAGGTGGCGAGATTGTATTGCGCAGAAATGAGTTGCGCTATGTCGCGATAGCTTTTTCCTGCGTCGCGGAGCTCGCGCATCTTGCCGATCGCCTCGCGGCGCTGCGGGAGCTCGACAACGATCGCTTCCTTACCCTCACCCTCGATGGCGCAGCCCCAGGGCGCTTCGCCGCCGATAAAGCCGCCCCGCTCGCGCTTCGCGCGCCGGCCGCGCGTGGTGCGCTCCTTGATCACGCGGCGCTCGTGGCCGGCGAACGCTGCCATGATTTCAAGCATGAGGCGCGCTGTGACGTTGCCCTCGTCGGTCA
>Ga0181568_10005401_pt1 | contig 11264 bp, 5 predicted proteins | sample 101ome_20_FD_133758 | JGI IMG/M metagenome (GOLD analysis project Ga0181568, IMG submission 133758) | Coastal salt marsh microbial communities from the Groves Creek Marsh, Skidaway Island, Georgia - 101404AT metaG (megahit assembly) | ecosystem: Environmental > Aquatic > Marine > Intertidal zone...
ACAGAGCGTCATCGAGTATCTTCAGGAAGAAATCCGCGTTCTCAAGGAGATTCACGGAAAACGGCTTCGCTTCAACGATCAGCAGCGAAGAAGACTCGCGGCCAAGGCCAAGAAGATCCGATTCGGCAAACTCGGCCAAATCGCCAACATTGCCACTCCTCAAACATTACGAGCCTGGTTTCGCAAGCTTGTCTCCCAGAAATACGATTCCAGCGCCAAGCGATCTCCCGGTCGTCCGCGGACACAGGAGCAGATCGTCGGCCTTGTTCTTCAATTTGCTCAAGAGAATGAGACTTGGGGCTATACGAGAATCCGCGATGCGCTCGATAATGTCGGCCATGAAATCTGTCGCGAAACCGTTGCCAACATCCTTCGCGATCACGGCATCGTGCCCGCGCCCGAGCGCGGAACCAAGACCACCTGGGCCGAGTTCCTCAAACGTCATTGGGAGGTTCTTGCAGCCACCGATTTCTTCACCGTTGAAGTCTTCACGCTCAAAGGAATCGTGCGATACCAAGTGCTTTTCGTCATGCGTCTCGCTACACGCGAGGTCCACATCGCCGGCGTCAGCGAGGAGGGCAATGGCCCCTGGATGGAACAGATCGCCCGCAACCTCACCGATGGCTTCGACGGTTTTCTCAACGGATACCGCTTCCTCGTTCACGACCGTGATCCGCTCTTCACAACGGAGTTCCTCACGATCCTGAAAGACGCTGGCGTTCGAAGCGTCCGGCTTCCAAAGCGAAGTCCCAATTTGAACGCATTTGCTGAGCGCTTCGTGCGTTCAATCAAGGAGGAATGTCTCGATCGGATGATCTTCTTTTCCGAGGCCATGCTTCGTCACGTCGTTGACGAATACATCGCGCATTATCACGAAGAACGAAATCATCAAGGATTGGAGAGCAAGATCATCCATCCAAACCTTCAACGCACGGCCGAAGGAGAGATCCGACGAAAGCAACGCCTCGGCGGCATGCTCAACTTCTATTGCCGTGAGGCAGCCTGAGAAACGATTTCAACTACTTTTCAAAGAACGATACCCACGGAAATCTAGCGTCCGCGCGAAGCTCCGAACGCGTCCAAACTCGCCACGGAAGGAAAAATATCACAAGTTACACTGCCCATTCCACGCGAACGGAGTTTTTGGACACTACGGGGTAGGGAGGTGTCCGGGCGGCGGGATTCGCGACGCGCGCGCAGCCATTATCGGGAAGCCCGAAGCGCGATTCTGAAAGATCTGGAAGCGCGGCAAGAAGAGTTCACGCACACACTGCCGTGGTGATCGAGCGGCGGTAGTCAAGCGAGCAGTGAAGGAGCATTGGCGAAGTATGCCGGATTATTCGGGGAGTGATGGCTCCAGCGGTAGGACTCGGCCTGCCAGCTGTTTGATTTGCAACGAGTTATAAAAGCTGTCGTTGGCAAAAACAAGGAAATTTGACTCAATTCAAGTCAACTCAACTTAACCCAGGCGAACTTTTAGTGCTCCATTTGGTGCTCCATCTTCAACGGTTTGAATTCAGAAAATAACCAAACCCAGGTCGATATCCTTCTGTACGACCTCACCAGCACTTACTTCGAACGCGATCCACCCGAGGATTACAAGGACATGCGCCGCTTTGGCTACAGCCGCGACAATCGCTCGGCCTGCCGACCACCGATGGACGCACCATCGTCCTGCCCCGACATACCCAAACCGACCCCGATCTCATGCTGCTGCTGAGCCGCCTTCAACTCACACTGTCCGCAGCGAGCAGCGGCAGCGCAAGAAGGCGGAGGACGGCCAGCAAGGTCCATGTCGCGGCACGGGTTGTTTTTGATCCGTGGATCATCGATTGCGTTTCTTCCGTTTGTCTTCCGCCGTGATCTTGCCATCGCGATTGGTGTCCACGTTGGGGAATTGGCCACGGAAGATGTTGAGGTGTTCTTCGCGGGTAAGTTTGCCGTCCTTGTTTTTGTCGCCGCCGCGGAAGGCTCCAGGGTGCGGGAATTCCTTGGCGTCGAGGAACCCGTTGTTGTCCTTGTCGGCAGGATCAAACTGGCGAGCGCGATAGGCGAGGAATTCTTCGGGGGTGATGATCCGGTCGGCATTGGTGTCCATGTCGCGGACCATGCCCGGGTTGAGAATGGTGATGGGGGCGCGTTCGGGTTTGGGTTCCGGTTCTACGTTGGCCATCACGGTGGGAGTGGAGGCAAAGCTTCTTCTGAACTTGGGAAGGGATTGGTCGTAGTCGATGTCGGGGACGATCCAGAGGTTGCGGAAGGAGACTTCGGTGCCTTTGTGATCCTGGAGCATGAGGGGGCGTTTGCCGTGGCGGCGGTAGGGTTTGCCGACTTCGCCGTAGACCCAGGCGTCGTCGTGGATCAGGACGCCATTGTGGAAAATGGTGGCGCGAAGCGGTTCTTCGACGGAGCCGTCTTTGGAGAACTTAGGGGCTTTCATGAGGATGTCATAGGACTGCCATTCACCGGGTTTGCGGCTAGTGTTGACGCGCGGGGGATGTTGTCCGTAGATCGCGCCGCAGGTGCCGTCGGCGAAGGTCGGGTTTTGATGACTGTTCACGACCTGGAGTTCGTAGCCGGACATGAGGAAGACGCCGGAGTTGCCATAGAGTTGACCTTTCCATGCGGGATCATCGGAGGGTTCAAATCGGAATTCCAAATGGATGCGGGCGTTGCCGTAGGCGGTCTTCGTGGAGTTGTTTCCCTTGGCGCGGGAGAGGACGCCCTTTGCGTCGAATGTCCAGTTTGGATTGGTCCATTGATCGGCGTCGAGAACGGTGGCCTTGGCGGGCGCGGGTAAATTGCATTCCTTGGCGGGCAGCGGTTGAACGACGGGCGGAATGGGGCGGCGCTTGTCGTTGCGATTCCAACCGGAGCCGACGAGTGACCAGCCGACGTTGCGACCGGGTCTGGGTTCACGGGCGGGACGGAGTTTGTTGGCGGTGTAAAAGACCGTGTCGAAGTCAAGTTTCGCTTCCGCTTTGCTGGCCTGTTCGGGGAATTGCAGCGCGTAGATTTTGCCCGCGGTCAGCGGCACGTCGAAGGTGAGGGTTTTGCGATCCTTGGACAGAGCATACTTGGTAACCGGCAGGGTCTTTTCAGCGACGCGCGGGGAGCCGTAGGTGCTGTAGTAGTGGTAATGCCAGGAGGTAACCGCGGGGGTGACCGGATTGCCGAGCGGTTGGGTGAAGGCGACCTTGAAGCCGGTCTTGGTGAGGGAGGCGGAGTGGATTGCAAAGGGAACGGTCTTGCCGTCCCATTCAACGTATTGGAGAGCGGTGCGTTGGCCGCCCTTGCTGAACCAACCGCGGCCGACCTGCGCGGACCAGAGGCGGCCTTGCGGGTCGAAGGACATCTTCACGGGTCCGGAAGCCGTGCCGCGCAGGAAGTCCACGCACCAGCCTTGGTAATCGCCGTCAACCTGCTCGACGCCGGAGCGGAAGTGATTCGACTGCCGTTGATCGCCGACGAAGATCTGTCCCTCGAACGCGCCGAACTTGCCGCCGGTGGTGTCCCAGATCGGACTGCCGGGGGTGTTGGCAATCAACTCGCGCGGAAACCAGACGGCTGGCAGCGTACGTAGCTTGGCGAAGTCGGATGCGGTCATGGAACTGACCTTCTCCTTCGTGAAATCGGGACGGCCCGGCAAGGAAGCGGGATGTCCGTAGAAGTTGCCTTCGCGGATGTAATACATGCAGCAGTCCGCCACCCAGTCGCCCTGGTTGTCTGTGATGAACAGTTCGTCATTCGGGCTCATCCCGATGCCACAGGGCGAACGGAAGCCGGAGGCAAGCGGCTGGAAATGACCGGGGCGGTCCGAGCGGTAGACCCAGCCGCGCCAAGGAGCGTTGTAGGACATGTTCCCGCCGCCGACTCCCTGGGGCTTGCCGTCGGGAACGGTGAAGTCGCCGCGGGCCGCGAGGTTCAACGAGGCATACTTGCGACCGAGCGAATCCACCACCGGTCCGAAGTGATACTCGTGGTATTCGCCCGAGATGCCGAAAGCGTCGGTGATGCTTTCATAGCGGTCGCACTTGCCGTCGTCGTCGATATCGACGAGGCGGGTCAGTTCCGGTTTTTGCGCGACGTAGTAGGCCTTTTCTTTCGCATCCCAATGGATGCCGTTGGGCTCCATCAGATTCTCGGCAAAGCGCGTCCATTCCTTAGCCCGGTATTCCCACACCTCGCCCTCCCAAGTGACGATAGCGAGCGTCCCGTCCGGTTTGTGGCAGAGACCGAGCGCCGTGACCGCGCCGCGCGGAAGTGAAACATCAACCAGCCGGTAGCCCGCTGGAATCTGCGCCGTCGCGGTGGCAACAAAACAAAATGCAAACAGAGCGGAGAGAAGTTTTTTCATGGAGGGAAAGGGAGAATTATTGGACAGAAACCTTGAACGACTGAGCGCCTTCGGGGGCGATCTTCACGGTCTTCTCCCGGCCGTCGGCGAGGGAGACAAGATGCACGGTGTCGAGGTGCATTTCATAACGAAGGAAACGAAGGGCCTCCGCCTTCAGGATGCTTCGTCCGGAATCGGGAATGACAACGCCTTTGACCTCGGAGGGTCGCGCGCTGCGATCCGCTAGGGACGGAGTCTGGTTGATGGAGGCGGAATGCCAGGCGTTCAAGACGCTGCCGTCGGTCGGATTGTAGGCGACGAGGGTCTGGTTCGGCAGCAGGCAGAGCAAGGTTCTCGGCGGCAATCCTGCGATCCATTTGCGGACGACCCTGGCTTCCGGTTCGGCCGCGATGATCTTGGGAACGTTGCCCTGCAGACTGCGTCCATTAAGCGCCCACTTCTTCCCGCTCTCATGACGCAGCGCGCCGGTGAAACGAAATCGATGCGACGCCTTCTCCTCGTGCAGAAATTCCATCTCGTGCACACCTGCCTGCAGGACAAAGGTCTCGTTGATGTGGGTGTGTTCCTTCGTTCGATCATCATAATAGAACACCTCCTTGCCGTTGACGTAGATCGACGATCGTCCGCGTGGTGGAATCACAAAACGATACTCGCCCGGCTCACGCACATAAATTTTCGCCGTGCCGCGCAAGACACCATCCTGATTGCGATCCAGGTAAAACACATTTTCGGGCAAACGCTTGTGCGAGATCGGTTTGACGGAGGTGAAAAGTCCCGGTTCCAGCCGCTTGCCCTGAAACGGTTCACGCGGATAAACGTGGCGCACCACCTCGCGCAATCCTTCCTGCTTCGCCACGAGAAAGTCGCGCAACGCAATGCGATCGCTCTCCGGCAACGCCTCCTCGAACGCCACCATCTCCGACCCCGGAAAGCCCTTGTTGATCGCCTTGAGAATCGCCTCCGGCTCCGAGCCATGCCGCCAATAAGCATCAACCAACGCCGGCCCCTTGCCACCGTCCAGTTCGGGACCATGGCAGTTGAAGCAAATCTGCGAGTAGAGTTCGCGGGCGCGCGCATGGTCTTCGGCGTTGAGGTTGGGAGCCACGAAGGCGCAGAGAACGCAAAGGAAGGAGGCGCGGATCATGCTGAAATGGTTTTGCTTTTCTATCAGATGGATCATCGGTTCAGTTTCGCGCTTTCAATGCGCGATCGGAGTAGTTCTTCAACTGGGATTTGCTGACGTTCTTGGAATCGAGGATTTCCGGGTGACTCCGGAGGAAGTTGTTCTCGTCAATGAGGTTGAAGAAGTAATGAGTCGTGCCCTTGGGGAGCTTGGCGACCGCCTTGTTGCCGGACGCAAGTTTCGCCGGGCTGCGGAACCATTCTTCGTATCGCTTGCCGCCGTTGAGGGTGTAGATCAGGTCGGCGTGGACGACCTTGGCGCCTTTTTCGCGATAGGTGACCTCCACCGTGTCGCCGGTTTGCCGGTGGGACACGACCGTGCAGACGTTCTTCCTGGTGGCGGGCGCCCGGTGCGCGTGGGGATTGTAATACGGATAACTGGCCTTCATTTCGGTCAGGATCTCTGTGAGGCGAGCGTTCAACTCGTGGGCCTTGTCGCGCATCGTCGCAACGAGGTTCTTCTGTTCCTCGATATCCACCCGGATCTGTCGGCCGTCTTGCGTCCGGTAGAGGCGGTAGAGTTCCAGCGGAACGTTGTTGGCGTTGTTCAGGTGGTCGTAGTTGCGGATGAGCTTGTAGTCGCCAACACGGATCGTGCTTTCCAATGCCGCGCTGTTTGGGAAGTGCCAGACCATCGTGTCCCGCGTTCCGCCGTCGGCTTCACGCACGAGCTTTGGATTGGTCGGGTCTTTCCTGAGCAATGATGTCAGGTCGCAGCCGTCGAGGTGTTTGTCTGCCGGACGTTGCGCGCCGGTGAGCGAGAGGATGGTCGGATAGAAGTCGAGGCCGTTGACCATGACGTCGGATTCCACACCACGAGGAATGCCTGGGCCGGTGATGATGAGCGGGACGCGCGTGCCGCCTTCCATCAGGGAAATCTTGCCGCGGTCGAGCGGGTAATTGTCGGTGATGATCTGCGTGCGGCTGCCCTCCATGCCGCCGTTGTCGGAGGTGAAGATGATGTAGGTGTTATCGACGAGCTTGTGCCCCGGCCAACGCGGATCGTCGGTCTGTTCGAGGTAGGTGAAGAGTTGGCCAAGGTAGTGATCGAGCTGTTCCACCATCGCGCAGTAGAAGGGGTTGGTCTGCCCCTCGCCCATCCATTTGGCCTTGGGATCGTCGGGCAACTTCACGCCGAGTTTCTTCACATACTTGTCGAGCAGCGCCTGGCTGCGGGTGTGGATGGGCGTATGCACCAGCCAGGTCGCGTAGTAGAGAAAGAACGGCCGATCCTTGTGTTCGCGGACAAAGGTCAGGGCGTCTTCGCTGTTCTGGTGATAAGGGAATCCCTGCTCGTCGAGGCGGAAGGGATCGTCCTTCCGGCGGGTGGCGAAACCGGTCAGGCGGTGGGGCCGCATGGGCTCCGTCGCGCCTCGGGCGCTGCGCGTCCAGTCGAACCCCACGTCCTTGGGCTGGGGGAAAGCATTGTGACTGATCGCGATGTGCCATTTGCCGGCGTGCCCGGTGACGTAACCGGCCGACTTGACTGCGCGGGCCAGGGTGATGGTGTCCTCGGGCATGCGGCCGCTGAACCACGGTGACATCATCGCCCAGCCGCGGAGGTGATGCGGCGCTGGCGGCGCGCCGCCCACGACGTGGGTCTTCTGCGACCGCGCCGGGTGAACGCCGCTCAGGATGGCGCAACGCGTCGGCGCGCAGGTGGGCGCGGGAGAATAGGCCTGCCAAAACTTCACGCCCTTCGTCGCCAGCGCGTCGATGTTCGGCGTCTCCATCGGCGTGGGCTCATCGATGTCGTAGCACTTCACATCCTGCCAACCGAGATCGTCGACGAGGACCAGAACGATGTTCGGCTTAGCCGGGCGAGGAGCGGCATCGAGGGTTTGAACCACGAAGGCACAACTCGTCACGACGAAGCACAAAAGCGAAGGCGGAAGGACACCAAGTATGGCCTGTAGTGTTCGGTTCATTTCATTGAATGGAACGACGTGTGTTTCATCTCTATGGAAAAACTCTCCGCGAATTCCAACATTTGCCGCAAAAGATTTCCGTCAGTTGTGCAGCTGGCGGGTCAGGTCAGAGATCTCCTTGCGCAGTTGGTTGAATTGTTTCCTTTGCTCCGCCGACAGTTTGAGGGCGCGGTCCATGGCTCGTCGGACGGCGACACCGCCCTTGCCTTCGGCGAGGGCTTTCATTCTCGCGGCGGTTTGGGCTTGTTTCTGTTGCGGGGTGAGGAGCTCGGCCAACTTCTTCATCAGCGCCATGCGTTGTCGGCGGATTTCATCACGGTCTTTCTCCGTGGTCTGGGAATTGGGAGCCGGTTTGGTTCTTCTTTTCGAGCGTGTCTTGGTCGCGGTTTTCCTGGCCTGAACCTGTTTGGCCAGGGGTTTCAACTTCCGGGTGGAGTAGTACTCCTTGAAGGCGGCGAAGAGTTGGGACTTGCGCTGGGTTTGCGATCCAGAGAGGTCGGTCGTTTCTCCGAGATCTTCGGCGAGGTTGTAGAGCGAAGCCTCGTCGATTTCACGCGCTTGCGGTTCGGCATTGCGTTTGAAGTTGAGCTTCCAATTGCCGTGGCGAAAGCTGCCGGGTGTGACGGCCATGGCCGGACGTTCGTGGGCGCTGGCGGGATTCTTCAGTACATTGAGAAAGCTGTGGCTGTCCTGGACGGCTTCGGGCGCAGTCTGCGTGAGATTGATCTCCAGCAGTTCGGCGCAGGTGGCGAGGAAGTCGGTGTGATTGATGGTGGCGTCGGTCCGGGCTCCGGCGGGGACGCATCCTGGCCAGCGCGCGATGAAGGGAACGCGATGGCCGCCTTCCTCCGGCCGGGCCTTTCCGCCGGCGAGCGAGCCGTTGGCGCGGTGACCGGTCGCCTCGATGTAGGATCGCGGCCACATCGCTCCATTGTCGCTGGAGAAGATGACGAGGGTGTTTTGGTCTAGTCCGGTTTCGCGGAGCGTCTCGAGGACTCGTCCCAGCTCGTGGTCCATCTGCACGAGGTAGTCGCCATAAGGACCGGCCTCGCTCTTGCCGACGAAACGCTCTTCCGGAAGCCAGGGTGTGTGCGGTTGCAGCATGGCGTAGTAGAGGAACAAGGGCTTGGCCTTGGCTCCCCTGTCGGCGTGCGCACGAAGGGTCTGAATGACTTCCTCGCTCAAACGCGCATTGCATTCTTCGGGCACGAATCCGGGCGCAATGGGACCGGATCCGTAAGCCGTTCGCGAGTCCTTGCCGTCTGCCTTGGCGCTGTGCTTGGTTCCCTTGGTCGTTTCGGTCGGTTCCGCCTCTGCCTGCCGATCGCGGATGTAGAAGTAGGGAGCGCCGCTGACGGATTGGCGCAAGCCGAGGAACGAATCGAAGCCATGATCCAATGGACCGCCCCGGAACGGCCTCGCGAAATCATAGACCGGCCGCGGCTTGGCCGGATTCATCTCGAAGCCCAGATGCCACTTGCCGACCATCCGCGTGACATAACCCCGGTCCCGCAACAATTCCGCGACGGTGACTTCCTTCTCCTCCAACACCGGTCCCAGCGCGCAGATCCCGTTGACCACTCCCCTTCGCGCTGGATTGATCCCCGTCAACAAACCGTAACGCGAGCCCGTGCAGGTCGCGTTTGCCGAGTGCGCATCCGTGAACAGCAGACCCTCTTTCGCCAATCGGTCGATGTTTGGCGTGCGGACCTTCGACTCAGAGTTGTAGGCCGTGCAGTCCCCGTATCCCATGTCGTCAGCAAGTATGAACACAATGTTGGGCTTCGAATCCGCGGAAAGATGAGCCGCGAAGGTAAAACTCGTCACGGCGAAGCTGAGCAGCGAAGACGGAAGGAGACTAAGAAAGGTAACGTGGATTCGTTTCACAATGTTGGATCAACTGACGAGCCGTGGACATCGATTTCGCCGTAGAACGTCGACTCTCGCACCTCCCAGAGGAGGTAGCGAAAGCGGCCGATATTGCCTTCAGCGGCGGAGATGGAACAAGCCTGTTGCGCCGGACGATCCAGTCGGTCGTTCACGCGGAAGAACTGGTCGCTGTTCACCCGCGCGATACGCGTCCAGCCGGACTCCGTCGGCGGTCGGTCGAGAACGGGCGGTTCATCGCCCGCGTAGCCGTAGAGCACGAAGCGTTGGCGCGCCCGCTCGCGATGTTCCTCGATCTTCGTGTGCTGATGCCACGAATAGGAATTGATCCGGCTGATGGCAATCGTGCGCCCGAGGTCCACTAAGAAACTACCGCCTGGTCTTGCGCGGAAGAATGCGGACTCACTCGGAGAATCCTGCTTCGACTGCCCGGCCCCATCGATCAAAACGGACGCGAGCCCACTGTGATTGGGCTCAACTTGAAGTTTTCCGTCTACGACGCGAATGGTGGCGTTCCCTGATGCCTGATCCGCATAGTCCTCACGGCTGGGAGGGGCAATCGTGGGGAATCGAAAGTCCGCCGTGCCATCACCCGGTTCGATGCGGGTGATGATTCGGCGCTCGCCGGGCTCCACGTAAAGGGTTTCACCGGCCTTTAGACGATTCGATGTTTCGATCCCCTCAAGCGCCACATCCACCTCGCCCTCCGAAACCTCCACTCGACTCAAACCGTCCGGCGACACGGTCGCCGAGAAAGCCGTGCTGATATCGACAAACTTGGAATTCGGCGTCTCGATCGTGAACCCCTTCGACTCCGGGGTGTCCGCCACCAGATGAGCTTCGCCCAAAGTCAGAAACACGCCATTCCGGGAACGCGCCTCGACGATCGCGGGGCCGACCAACTGCAGTTTGGCTCCGGTCTCGAAAAGCAATTCGGCCGATCCGGCTGACAATTCAATCCGTCGCCCGCTCGAAATGGCATCGCCAGTTGCGACGCGCGCGTTCGAATCCATCCAGCGGCAATCCTGCAGTTCGCCGAAGCTGGCGACACTCTGCGACTCGGTTGGTTTGCTTGGCGTCCCTTTCCACAAGAGGCCGCCCGCGAGGATCACCAAACCGGCCGCGATGGCGGTCGGCATCCAACGCATCCAGCTGGTTCGGATGGTTGAGGGCGGAGCCAGCTCGGACCAACCGATCTTCTCTCCCACGGCTTCCGGCAACGCGGCATCGACACGAGCGCAGGCGAGATAGTCAGCGCGCAGTTGCTCGTCCTTCAGCATCAGGGCTTCGAGTCGCGCCGCCTCTTCCGCAGTCGCCTGACCGTTGAGGTAACAACCGATCAGAACCATGTGTTCAGCGCTGGATTTCATGCCGAACCCTCCTCCCGTCTGAGATGGTTCTGGATGCAATCCGCCAAGGCCACTCGAATACGGTGAAGCGACTTGTAGAAAGCCATCGGAGTGCGTCCCGACTCGCGAGCCAATTCATCAATCCGCACGCCCGGCGCGTAGGCCACCTCGACGAGCTCCCGCTGCTTGGCAGGCAACTTCTTCAGGCAACTCTGCAGCGCCCGTTCCTCGCTGTCGCTCTGTCCGCCCGCCTCAGCCGCTTCCGCCTCCAGGATAGAGATGAGGTCCTCGCCGAAGACATGCCGGTCCCGCGCCCGGTCCCGCCGATATGCCAAGGCTTCAAACCGCGCCACGCCAAAAGCCCAGCGCCTAAAATTCTCAGGTGAATCCAACTCTCCAAATTTTCGCCATAGCACGGCTGCGGTTTCCTGCATCACTTCCCGCGAATCTTCCAAGGTCGGCACCAAAGACCGCACAAATCCCCTCAACGCCACTTCATTTTCAACAAAAAGGCGCAAAAACTGGTCGTGATTGTCCCGGTCCGCAGGAGCCATTCTGGAT
>Ga0181568_10005405_pt1 | contig 11263 bp, 17 predicted proteins | sample 101ome_20_FD_133758 | JGI IMG/M metagenome (GOLD analysis project Ga0181568, IMG submission 133758) | Coastal salt marsh microbial communities from the Groves Creek Marsh, Skidaway Island, Georgia - 101404AT metaG (megahit assembly) | ecosystem: Environmental > Aquatic > Marine > Intertidal...
AAACCTCCTAAATTAGAACTTGCAAGTAAATAGGTATTTGTATACGCTAAGTTAAATGGCTCAAATATACTGCCACCGTCACCACCGCCTGTTCTAGATCCTATACTTCGTCTAAATATGCGTCTTACCTCTAAAATTTCTTTTGGAAGGGTATAAGTGTTTTGATCTACAATTGTTGGCATAAAAAAATAACTTTCTTCTGTGCTATTTTCAGTACGTTGCCTATATCTTGATAAAGCCTTGTCTAAAGCAGTTTCATAATGTATAGGATCAAGCTCTACATCTACCATTCCCCCACCTAACATGTTGTGAATGTAATCGTAAACTTCTTGTCTTAATGTAGCTAATTCAGTCATATTTTTATGTCTCCTATTGTATTTATCGACGATAAATACAATATGCCTAGAATATCTTTATACAAACCAACAAAAGGTAATGATTACAATTTTATTGATAATAGAATTTTAGAAATGTTTACAATTGGAGGGACCGATTTACATTTACACAAATATCTTGGTCCAAAAAATCCAATCTTAGAAGAAAGTACAAATGATGTACCACATTATGATGCAGTAAAAGAAACAAATATACAAGATTTGTTATTTTTAGAAAATCGCGATAGAAAATACGATGAAAACATCTATAGAATTCGAGGTATTTATAATGTACAAGATATAGATTTTAATTTAAGCCAATTTGGATTATTCCTAAGTAATGATACAATATTTTTGACAGTTCATATCAACAGTACAGTCAAAACCATTGGTAGGAAAATTATGAGCGGAGATGTAATTGAATTACCACATATGAAAGATGAGTATGCCGCAAATGACTTCCAAGTAGCTTTAAAAAGTTATTATGTTGTTGAAGAAATAAGTAGAGCTGCAGAAGGATATAGTCCTACATGGTACCCACATTTATACAGATTAAAATGTAAACAAATTGTAGATAGTCAAGAATTTAAAGATATATTAGATCTTCCAATGGATGAAGAAGCTCCTGCAGCAGGTAGTTTAAGAGACTTGTTATCAACATATGAAACGGACATGCAAATAAACGACGCTGTTGTTGCTCAAGCAGAAATTAATGCTAAATTGTCTGGATATGATGTATCTCATTTATTTACTGTTGCGAGAAAAGAAGATGGTAGTGTAAACATTGTCACTGCTGATATAACAACATTGGATGCAAGCACAGTAAATGAATTAGCTGATCGTATAATGCAAACCCCAGAAAGAAATGGATATATTGGATATATAACTGGCGATGGTATACCACCAAATGGAGAATATTTTGGATATGGTATTGAATTCCCGGACGGAAGTATAGAAGGTGATTATTTCTTACGTACAGATACAAAACCACAACGGTTGTTTAGATTTGATGGTTACCGGTGGAGAAAAATAGAAGATGTAAGTAGAATGACACTAAGTAATACAGATGATAGGCAAACGCACAGAACAAGTTTTGTGAATAACACAAATCAGACAACAATAGGAGATGAGACATTTGATGAACGACAAAGCCTCAGTCAAGCTTTACGTGCAAAACCTGATAATGTCTAAGGATAGTAAGTATGTTACATTTTTATGATGGTCAAATAAGAAGATATATTACACAGATTGTTAGGGTCTTTAGTAATTTCTCTCACAAAGATATAGATGGAAATATAAAGAAAATTCCTGTAGTTTATGGAGATTTGGCTAGGCAAGTAGGAAGTATTCTTAAAGATAATTCAGAATTAAAAATTTTAAGTGTTCCTAAAATGTCTGTTTACATAACGAACTTAGAAATGGATAGGCAAAGAACGAGTGACAGTACATTTGTTAGAAAAACAAATTTAGTTGAACGAGAATATGATTCAGCAACAAAAGAATACAATAATAAAAAAGGCAAAGGCTATACTGTAGAAAAATTAATGCCAAGTCCCTATACGTTATCTGTGAATGTAGATATTTGGTCTAGTAATACAGATCAAAAATTACAAATACTTGAACAAATTTTAATGCTGTTCAATCCTAGTTTAGAAATCCAAACTACAGATAATTTTATTGATTGGACAAGTTTATCTGTTCTAAATTTAGATCAAATAAATTTTAGTAGTAGAAGTATAGGCGCTAGTACAGAAAGTGAAATAGATATTGCATCTTTAACATTGTCTACACCTATCTATATTTCTATGCCTGTTAAGGTAAAAAAGCTTGGAATAATTCATCAAATAATTACAAGTATATTTAATGAGAGTGCAAATAATGTAGATTTAAATCTAACTATGCCTGAATTATTAGCATATTCAGAAAATCGATTTAAGTCTGACGCAGTACATAAAATTGTTATAGATGAAAATGGAAATGAAATTGTAGAATATGGAGACTTAACTGCATCTAAGGACTTAGTTGATTCAGTTGTAGCAACTACTGTGGGGAATTTTGACTTACTTGTCCTTGGAACTACAATAAAATTATTAGATAAAACAAAACCTAGTAATAGTTTTAGTTGGATAGAATACTTTTTAAATTATCCAGAACAGTATGTAGATAATATTACGGAAATTAGATTATATCAAACTGTATACGAAAATGATATTATTGGTACCGTGTCGATAAATCCAAAAAATGCAGAAGAACTTTTTGTAACGTGGGATATTGATTCTTTGCCGACAGATTCAATTATATCTGGTCCAACAGGTTATAAAACCAAAATAGATTTTATCATAGATCCTACAAAAACAAATCCAGAAAATCTAAAATTTGCCGGATTACGATTGATACTTTTAGATAGTCCATTAGGAGATTTAGACAACACTAATGGCCCTAACGGATGGAAAAACAATGATAACACAGATTTTTATGCTGACATAAATGATATAGTTGAATGGGACGGAAGTAAATGGGTAATTGTTTTTGATGCAAGTGAACATGTTGGAGATCCTATTTATACTACAAATCTTAATACAAATGTCCAATACAAATTTATAAACAACGAGTGGGTATTATCTTATGAAGGAGAGTATCCAAATGGTAGTTGGCGTATCCAATTTTGATATAACTACTGTATGAAGAAAATTGTTTGTAGTGGGGCATTATTGTATGCAAAAAATAGCCAAAGATTTTTATTCCTCCATAGAGCACAAGGTAAGAATGGTAATTTATGGGGACTTGCAGGCGGAACTAATGAGGCTAGTGAAACACCGTGGACAGGGCTTGTTAGAGAAATAAAAGAAGAAATAGGCTGCATTGATATTATTAAATCTATACCTTTAGAAACATTTGTTAGTAATGATGATTATTTTTTGTTCCATACATATTTGTGTATAGTTGAGCATGAATTTTTACCTATTTTAAATCAAGAACATGATGGATATGCTTGGGTAAAACTTTCTATGTGGCCAAAACCTTTACATCCAGGTTTAAGAAATACATTAAATACAAAAATTAATCAAGCAAAATTACAAACAGTAATAAATTTAATACAATTATTAGAAAAAAACAATGACGAACTCTGTTAAAAAAACTGCATGGGGGTATGAACTACATTGGGCAATGCAAAAAACTTACACTGGAAAAATTTTTGTTTTTGATAAAATTAGTAATACAGATATGATTTTTCATAAGCATAAAAACAAAAGTTTTTTTGTAAATAGTGGTAAGTTTAAAATTAGATTTGTTGATCTATCAAACGGAGATTTTAAAGAAACATCTTTAGACGAAGGCGGAACTATTGATATCCCTGCGTTCACACCACATCAAATTTGTTGCACTACAAGCAATGGATCTATTAACGAAGTAAGTGATAGTAATAACGAAGAAGATATTTACATATTATTACAAGAAAAATTTATTCAATAATGTTACCTATATTACTAAAAACCAATAGGATAATTCAAGATTTAAATTTTTATAAAATAAAAATTAAACGAATAAAAAATGATAATGCTAGAGATAAAGCTAATCTTTTGTTAAAAAAATTAAAAGAATACATTGCTGATTTAGATCAAGCGCACAGAATTAGAACTGTGGGCGATCTAAGACCAAATTTATTTACATATCATAGAGAACAAATTTATAAAACGAGGATGTCATTAGATACTATAATTAAAGAAAATAACAAATGAGTTTTCCGAGAGTTAGATGCAGTCATATTTTATTGAGTCATGCAGATGCTATTGAATCTACCCATTCAAGAGATTTAGCATATGCAGTCATGGATGCGAAACGTATTATCCATGACTTACAAACTGGCGGAATATCATGGGCTACTGCTGTTAAAGAAAATAGTGCATGTAATCGAAGTTGGTACAGAGATGGTGATTTAGGTTGGTTTGATTTAACAGATGGTGTATGCGAGGAGCTTTATTTTGCTGTAAACGCAGCGCCAAAAGACATCCTACTAGACGAGCCTATTCACACTCCATATGGTATTCACATTATTGTAAGAACTGGTTAAATATACCAAGATTTGAATATACCAACGACAAGCTATTTTGTATTTAATTAATCCTCAATATCACCTAATGGTGTGAAATTAGTTAAGACTCCACCATTAATTTGTGGGTCAGCTTGCTTAATCTCTTTTTGTGCAATTTCGTTTTCATCCTGCCCTGCTTCATAACTTATTTCTACAATTTCACAATTTTTATTAGGATGATTTTCTGCTACCCATTTTTCTGCGTTAGCTCTTGTAACCCATTTTCTAACTTCCTCATATCCGTCTAAATCTGGATCCCATGTATGCCAAACTTTTACATTTGGATGTTGTGGATGTGGTTTTTTTACTGCGAATGGCATTTTTTTGTTCTCCTTTTATAAAGATTATTTATCAAAAGTATACCAACCTGTTATTATGTATTTTTCTCCTGTGTAAATAGGATTTCCCCTATGTGGATACATAAAATTAGTTGGAAATATTAATAATTTTCCTAATTCTGGTTTAATTTTTTTTCCTTGGTATAAAAATTCAGTCTCTCCGCCTTCGTCTATATCATTTAGGTACAACATATAATTTACAACCCTTACACTGCTTCCTATATTTTCAATTTCATTGTGCCACGGATGATATCCTTCATGTGGTAATGTTTTTTGTACACTCATTCCTTTTGCAGAATGATCTTGGGCTTGTTTTAGGATAGAATACTTTTCTACGTACTCGTCAAAATAAATTTTATTTAAATTTTCGTAAAAATATCCACACAAATTGTAATCATAATGATACATATTTTGGGTATGAGCCCAATCAAAAACAATTCGTTCATCTTGGTTTCGCCGTATGTCATTTAATCTATTTGTAATATTATTTTGCGACATTATGTCAAAATGTCTAATTATTTCTTCACAATATTCTTGACTATATGCATTTTTATATTCTTCTATTCCGTCATAATTGTCTATCATGCATTTCTCTTATATATGGTATATACTTTTCAGCACTTAACTTATGAAAAAAATAATTATAATGTTCACTATCTACTTTTTCTTTTTTTATATTTTTGTATCCAATACTTTCTAAATAAGTTTCACAATCAATTTTAGCTATGTGTGTTTTAGATAATGTGCTGAAATAATCTAATGTTTCTTTTGGGATAAAACAGCGATTATTAATATTCCAAACATACATAGGAACGTTATTATTAGCACAAATCATATCACATACAGCAATGTCTTTCATGTAATCTTCTTGTTCTAAATGGGTATTTTGATAATGCCACATCTGAAAATAAAGATAAGAACTACGTCTAACATCGGGTTCTGAAATCCAAGGCGCGGTATCTCGTATGTACGGAAACTCTATCCAATCGTCAGGCAGTGCTCTATGAAAACATTCTTGATATTTATTATCTACACTTAATGAAATACTCCAACGGTCCATTAAATCGTCACTCGAGTCTTTATTCAAGAAAAAATCTATTGGAAATATTTTTTTATAACTTAATTCAGGATTTATTACAACAGGAAATCTACCCCAATAAGTACTTTGTATAAAAACTTCATCAATATCATTGTATTTCTTAAAAGCATGCGCCAGAAACCTAGGGTATACTCTATTACCAGTGCCTGCACTTGCCATTATAACGCATTTTTTATTATGTATTTTACTGTAAATTTCTGCATAATTATTTTCTTGCCACGTACTTACAGGTTGATTTAAGTTCGAAGCACAGTACCCCATTGTATGACTGCAGCCAATAAACAACGTTCTCATAATAATTTTGTTGTAAAATCTATAACTAAAACTTTTCTATTATTTAATGTTGGATAAGCACCATGCCAAACTTTAGCATCCATAACCAATAATAATCCTGGAAAAGGTGTCCAATACTTAACTTCAACATCTCCTGCGTTATTATAACAAAATGCAAAAAAAATACCTTCGTTATTCCCTTCTTGCAAAGTTTCACTAAAGTATAAGGCTGCTGTTATCCCAGTTAAACCTTTATTGTGATTATGAATTCCTTTCCAACCATTTATATAATATTCTATACTCCAGGCAATTAAAGGTTCATCTATAGTGTAATTATAATTTTTTATTGTTAAAATATTGTTTATTTCTGTTATAATATCATCTGTCAAATCAGTTATATCAGATAATTCTTGTCCAACTTGATACCCATTTACAGTTGTACTTATACCAGGTGTAACTTTATTTGGTTCATTACTATTAAATAAATCTAAATATTTTTCATAATCGTTCCATTTACTTTCTAAAATCCATGAATTATAAAATTCATAAAATATTTTGTTTTCCATTTATTTTTCTCTAATAATAAGATTAGCTGATAAAGTAATTCTTGGAATGTTTTTTACTGGTAGTACATAATGGGTAATCCAACTAGGAAAAACAAGTAACAAACCTTGTGTTTGATAAGGAGTTATATGTTGATATTCCCAGCGTTGAAATATTCTATTTAATCCGCTGGCTTTAATTAAATTAAAATTAGGACATTCAAATACTAATTCGCTTAAACCTTCTTTACACTGTAAAAAATATATAATACTAAGGCTGCGATTTGGAAAAGTATGGTCATGTGGTTCTTGAAATTCATCTTTGTTGTAAATATTAGCCCAAAATTCATCACAAATTATTTCAAAATTTGTAACAGGCTCTAATTGATGCAAACAATCATGCAATATTGGATTTATAGATTCAAACCATATGTTCCATGGTAGTAAGTCATTTTTTTTATTTCTTATAGAAGTCTTGCTTGTACCGTAGGTCCAGCTTGCATCGAAATATGTTTGATCATCAATGTATGGTTTCCACGTTTCTAAAATTTCCCTATGATTTTCTATTTGTTTTTCAAAAAAATATGTTGGAAAAAATGAATACATTATTTTACATTAAAAAAGAATACTTGTGTTAATCTACCACTATTTGCAGACTCTCCAAATCCAGACAAATTACTTGAATGAAGCTGACCTGCTTTATAAAAAATAGCACGGTTAAATTTATTACCTATAGAATCTACTATATCGTTTTTTTTATTAAAAAAATTAGTTCCGCTCTCAACAGGGGCATTAGGAGTAAGATACAAGACACCTGCCCAATCGCATTTGTCTGCATGTATCCAACTTTTACTTCCTTCTAGACATAACTGAAAACAAAAACTATCCATAACCCATTCTACAATATTAAGTCTTAAGATATTTTCAATCTTAAGTTGTATAAACTCTCTATATTCATAATCAGTTGCTAAACTTCTTTTACCCGGAAATGATCCTTCTACAAAAAAATCTAAATTTAAGGCCTGTTGTCTTACCAGTTCCGGTTTTGGTAGAAAATTATCTATAACAGCGATACTTAATTCCATTAATTATAATCCATGTAAACATTACCTGATATTGTAGTTCCTTTACCACCTGGTTTTACATAGTGTTCTATAAAACTTGGAAAAATGATAATCGAGCCTGCAGCCAAGTTAGGTCTAAAATCTAATGGAAATTCTAAACAGTTTGTTCCTATATGATTTTGTATATCCTTGTAACTAGGATTTATAAAAACTGTATTAGACACATCTACAGTTTCGTATATTATAAAACTCCAAGCTGCATTTGGATGAATATGCATATCTTGCCAATCATTTATGTCATATTTATTTCTCCATATTTGGCCAAATCTTGGATTTTGTCCTATAAACTTTTCGCCTAAATTGTTGACAAAAATTTCTATAAGATATTCAAAAGTTTCATCTGTGATATTGTGTTTTTCAATAAAAGTACTAGGAGTTTCACTTAACCATGTCTTTGAAAATTTTTGTTCATCTATTTGAATTTTTTCTAAATCTATTTCGTCTATAAAAATAGGTATTGAAAAAATATTTTGTATCATAAATATTGCTTAGGTGGAGATAATGGAACTTTCCGCATGGTTTTGTATACTAGAGTTGCTCTCAAACCTTTATATTTTTCGTTCGGTGGTAATCCGTGATGAGGTATATTTCCTTTAAATAAAAAAACTCTACCGGGAACTGGTGTAATTTTTTTCCAAGTGTTATTAATTTGAATTACAGTTTCTCCTCCCCAATGGTTATCCCAATTTTTATTTACATAATAAATCCAACTTATTCCGTTATCGCATGAACAATCTGTGTGCGGAACAGTGTTGTGTATGTATTGTTGTCCATTAATTAGTATTTCACCTAACTCTAACTCAAAAGGAATTAAGTGTGTTATTGCATTATAAATCATTTGAAAACAAGAATCATTTGCGATTGCACTCATTGGCGGATAAATTTGTTGTTTCAAACATGCAATTTCTGGCCATGATTCATCAGCTCCTATGTCATAATTTTTATCTATAGGATAATTGCTAGTGTGACCGTAAAACCAACTGTAAGAATTAAATACTAAATCATGCACATAATTTATAAAATAATTAGGAAATAGATCATCTATAATAATAATTTGATCTTGTGATAAATCATAATCATATAAATTTATCATTTCTTGATTGTTAATTATCATTTTTTACAGTAATTAATTTTTCATATTCTGGCAAATACAAGTATTCTATATCACTTTTAGACAATGTAGCCAATGCATCGTCTAAAGTTTCAACTAATGGTTCACCTGCTAAGTTAAAACTTGTGTTAAATAATATTGGCACTTTTGTTTCATTATAAAAACATTTTATTAAAGAATAGTAATGAGGATTTTGATCTTCTGTAACAGTTTGTATCCTGCAGGTGTTATCTACATGTACTATAGACGGAATTTTATCTTTTGCATGATCTAGAACATCTACCGCAAACATCATGTGCGGACTTTCTGATAAACTCTTCATATCAAACCAATTAGAGGCGTGTTCTTTAAGGACTGTTCCGGCAAAGGGTCTGAAATATTCTCTTTTTTTGACTTTATTTACAAAATCTTTACCATCTTCAAATCTAGGATCAAAAAGCAAAGATCTATTTCCAAGTGCTCTTGGACCGTTTTCACTCCTACCCTGGAAAATAGCAACAATATTTTTTTGTATTAGTAAATTTATAATTTCTAGTTCGTCGCAATCATTTATTTTTGCACTATATTTTTTTGCAAGTTTTTCAATATTATCTTGTGTATAATTAGTAGGCAACCCGAGATATAAATTGTTACTTACCGTTTTTTTATTTGAATTTGTTTTAAGATAATGAATAAAAGCTGCTGCGCCTATAGCTGTTCCTGCATCACTCGATATAGGTTCTACAAACAACGAAATATCATGGTTTTTTAACTCATCTAAGTAATAATAATTTGCAACACAATTTAATCCATAGCCACCACTTAGTACAACATTTTTATTTCCGGTTAATTCAACTGCATATAAAATTAGTTCTAAAACTTTTTGTTGCGTTTCTTTTTGAACTGCAAATGCTAAATCTTTTCTATTTTGCTGCTTAGACAATTCGTGTAATTCGATATAATTTGCATCATATAAAAAAGAGTACGGTTGTGTATTAATTAACCCGCCATTAGGATAAGTAGGTATAAATAAATCTTTATTAGCAGTTGGGAACAAATCATTATTAGTAAAAAAACTAGGAATGTTAGGATTTTCAGTTCCATAAGAAGACAACCCCATTGTTTTTCCAGCTTCAATTGCTTGGAATCCGCAATAATTAGTTACTGCTTCATACATTTTTACTAAGCCGCAAGCAGATTCTATAATGCAGATATGGTCTCCTTCTTCTTGAAATTTTGCACTGGACATATCTTCTATATATCGTGTTACAAAAGGACCATTTCCTCCTACATGCTTCCATAAAGTTTTAAAATTATTTGGATATTCACATGAAAAAATAGTTTCTAATTCAAATAATAATTCAGACTTACCTGTACCTATATCAGCTTCTAGGAACGTTCCTGCACCATCAACTATTACAGCAGTTGCAGATTCAAATCCTGATCTATAGAAAGCACAGGCAGCATGCAATTTATGATGCATATTGCTTAAATCTATTACTTGCGGATGCGGTCCAGGTTCTGGATAAGTTTCTATTAACCTCAGTTTTCTAGCTAAACCTGTGTACACATCATCTCCAGTAAAGTCTATTCTACCAGCAGTTTCTGCGAGAGGTTGGGTGTGGGCAACTACTAAAAAATCTAAATGATCAGTATAATCCAATATTTTAGTCATTGCAGCAAAAGGACCGCCGTCGTATTTTTGGCGAGATAATCTCTCTTCTTCAATCGCAAATACAATTTGTCCATTGTGCATTAGACATACACCGCCGTTATGACCTCTTGTTATTCCTGCTATCCACATTTATCTACCTTTAAATGTAAGTTTTGGCAAATCTTTTTTTTGAGTTATTTCTGGTTTTTTTGCACTTTTTCCTAGTCTTTTCCTTACGCTCGTTAAAATATCCTCTATTTGTTTTTTAGATAGCTCCATTGATTCGTCATTAAATCTATCAATTTCTTCATCAATTGAAATTCTAATTGGAGAATATTTGCGCTTATTTTGTCCTACGTCTATAATATCAAAGTTTTTGTCGTTCGGATAACTTATGTTAATAGGATACGTAGATCCAAGTACAACTGTTGCCGTTTTACCTAATGATTTTACGATATGCTGTCCTAAACTATCACAGCCTAAAAAGTGATCAGCAATTTCAAGAATAGCCGACTAAATTCTAATATCTGGAATCTGAGGTTTTGCTACTGGATATTTTTGTTCTATGTCTTGATTAAAAGAGATAGGAATTTCTGACATTATAATAACAGCATATTCTTTCCTAAGTTGATTAATTATATCAACAATATTATCTAATTGAAAACTTCTACTAGTT
>Ga0181568_10005410_pt1 | contig 11257 bp, 11 predicted proteins | sample 101ome_20_FD_133758 | JGI IMG/M metagenome (GOLD analysis project Ga0181568, IMG submission 133758) | Coastal salt marsh microbial communities from the Groves Creek Marsh, Skidaway Island, Georgia - 101404AT metaG (megahit assembly) | ecosystem: Environmental > Aquatic > Marine > Intertidal...
AATATTTTTCTCTTAAAGAATCACGTTATAATTTAGAAATTAAAAAATCAGAATATCGAATTAGCTTTCGATCAAAACAACACATTGATGTCACAAAAATTGCAACATCATTTAACGGCGGGGGGCACCGTCGAGCAGCAGGTGCAACAACAAGCTCATCCTTTAATCAACTAAAGAAAAAATTAATTGAGTTATCTAGACAGGCATTTAAATGAACGGCTTTTTACTCGTCAATAAACCCAAAGAAATGACATCCTATGATATCATTCGAAAAATTAAACCATTACTAGAAAAAAAAACAAAAATTGGTCACTCTGGAACACTAGATCCCTTTGCAGAAGGGTTAATGATTATCGCCATTGGCCGAGCCTACACAAAGCAATTAAATCAATGGCTTAACCTTGATAAATCCTATCATGCAGAAATTACTTTTGGCGTTGAAACAGATTCATACGATTGCACTGGGAACGTAACACAAACCCACCCAAAGCCAATCACATTAACCGAGCCTGAAATCCACGAAATCATCAAAAAATTTACAGGCCATATTTCACAAACCCCTCCCATTTACTCCGCAAAAAAAATCAATGGAAAGCGTGCTTACACTTACGCCAGAACCAACACGCCAATTGAACTGAATCCATCCAATATTACAATTTATAAAATCAAACTTCTAACCATTGAAAAAAATAAAATCAATGTAACCATCCATTGCTCGAAAGGAACTTATATTCGATCATTAGCCCATGACATGGGCCAAGAATTATCGATTGGCGCGCATTTATCTCAATTAACACGTACTTCGATTGGTAACGTTAGTGTCGATACAGCCATTTCAATTGATGACCTCTCAAAAGAAAACTTACACCATTACTTAATTGAAGATTTAATTCCATGATAAAACAAATCATTGGCCTCGAACATTATATAAACGAAAAGGCATCCAGCATATGCATCGGAACATTCGATGGCTTTCATTTAGGCCATCAAGCACTGGTTAAGCATAGTGAATTTATGTTGACATTTAATCCTCACCCAAAATCCATATTATATCCAAAAATGCCCATCGAACGACTAACCTTTCCAGATGAACAACGTTATTTTTTTCCAAATCAACTCATCATCCCATTTACAAAAACAGTTGCTGACATGCCTGCCATTGAGTTTTTAAATGAATTTATTGCTCCTTTAAACCCACATAAAATTACCATCGGCGACGACTTTAAATTTGGAAAAAATGGCCACGGAAACCCGACACTTCTTAAAAATTGGGGCCATCAAAATAACTGTTCAATTATTACACTGGACATCCAAACACATTCAAACAAAACCCCTTATAAAAGTAGCATCATCCGAAAAACATTAAAGGAAGATCCGAATACTGCACTTGAATACCTTGGTCACCCGTATTTAATTTCAGGCACTGTGGTTCAAGGAAAAAAAAGAGGAAAAACTATTGGATTCCCAACAGCAAATCTAGCCGTACCACCCCATAAATGCCTACCAAAGTTTGGGGTTTATTCCAGCCACGCCATCATCGAAAACAAACACTACCCCGCCATAACAAACATTGGAAAAAATCCAACGTTTAATCAAACACACCCCACCATTGAAACCCATATATTAAATGGATTTTCAGACAATATTTACAATAAGAATATCATGGTTTTACTCCATAAATTTATTCGAAACGAACAGCCATTTCAATCTGAACAGGAACTAAAAAACCAAATAAAAAAGGACATCAACACCGCCACAATTACGCATCAAACTCTTCCTCTTCAAGCGCCGATTTAGCGGCCTTTCGTTTTTGACTATCCGCAAGTTCTTTTTCAGCACGGGCTCGCTTAGAAAACGCAATTGACGCAATTTCATCTAAAAATTTCATTTCTTCTTTCTTCATCACTTTTTTCCAAAGCCCACGCTTTTTCTCTTTATCTTCCTCTAAAATTTTCTTATCCTTCATGGCTTGAACCAAAGCTTCACGCTGAAGGTTTTTCTCTTCTTCTGCATCTTCTCGGACCTGCACTTGCTCAACAATTTTTCCTTTCAATTGTTCAAGGTGAGCTTTTCGCATCATCAAGCGCTGAAAATCAATTGTTTTTCCCTCATCAATTTCACCCAACACCCCGCGATGCTCCTCTCGTTCCTGAGCTTTCATTATCTCTTCTTTATCCAACTCCGCATTATATTTTTTTTCAGCCACATTAAACTTATCTTGTTCTTGAGACTCACGAAGGTCTCTAAAATTAAGTGCAGACTGCAAATTATATTTAAATCGCTTGGACTTTTTCGGCGGCTTTGTCATGATTTAACCCTTAATTAAAAATAGAAGAAATTAACCGAACCGTTTCATCAAATGGAATATTCTCATCTGTTCGCTGCCTTAAAAACGAATTCACTTCATCTATTTTATCAACCGCCTCATCTACCTTAGGATTACTCCCTTTAACATATGCGCCAATATTAATAAGATCTTCTGCTTCTTCATATTTTGCCAGTATTTCCCTTAATCGACCGGCAGCGACTTTATGTTCCTCCGATGACACCACAGAAAATAAACGACTAACACTGTGACCAATGTCAATGCAAGGGTAATGATTTTTAGCGGCTAAATCTCGACTCAGCAAAATATGACCATCAAGAATACCACGTGCCGCATCCGCAATGGGCTCATCAAAATCACCCCCATCAACCAATACCGTATAAATGGCCGTAATGGACCCATGATCAGATGTTCCAGCACGTTCCATTAACCTGGGTAGCATTGCAAATACAGACGGGGTATACCCTTTAGTGGTTGGCGGTTCTCCAGTGGCTAAGCCTATTTCACGCTGAGCCATTGCAAAACGCGTGACTGAATCCATCATAAACAATACATTCTTTCCTTGATCCCTAAAATATTCTGCCACAGCTGTTCCCACCATGGGGCATTTTGCTCGTATTAATGGGACAGTATCTGATGTTGCACACACCACAACAGATTTCTTCAATCCCTCTTCTCCCAAAGATTCTTCAATAAAATCATTAACTTCACGTCCCCGCTCTCCAACCAAACAAATCACATTAACTTCACCAGTACAATTACGAGCAAGCATGCCCATTAAGGTACTTTTTCCAACACCTGAACCGGCAAAAATACCAATACGCTGCCCTTTTCCAAGCGTTAAAACACCATCAATTGATTTCACCCCAACACTCAATACCTCCTTAATTCTAGGGCGACTAAATGGGTCTGGGGGATCCTGATCAATGGGATAAATTTCTTCATACTTTATCGGGCCTTTGCCATCAATGGGCTCTCCCAGCCCATTTAAAACTCGACCCAAGAGCTGTGGCCCAACCTTTATTGAAATCGGCATCCCCATGGGATAAACCTTACTGCCTGGACGAATCCCCGCAATTAATCCCAAGGGCATCATTAACACTTGATCTTCCTTAAAACCAACCACCTCAGAACGAATCATATCTCCCCCAACAATCTCAACCATGCATAAGTCACCCACTGAAACCCCTTGAATTTGAGCTTCAATTACCAATCCAACAACTTTGACAACTCGCCCCACAATGCGAACCACATCCACATCTGCCAGTGCATGTTTATATGGGTCAATATTCATAAGGTCAATTTAACTTTTTTAAAGGTCTGAGCGATAATATTTAATTTTTCTCGGATGGTGACATCCAAAAACCCTAAATCAGTTTCAATAATACACCCACCTTGATCAATCGTTGCATCCTGCTGAATTGAAATCTTTTCAACGCCAATCAATCGAGACTCAAGGTACGGCTGAAATTCATTAAATACGTCGGCATCTGATGGATGAATCTTAAACGTAATACGGTCAGACCCCGAAATTTTATTTAACGTATCCTCAACCACTGATTTTATGATCGTTGGATCCATCTCAATTTGCTTTTGAACAATTTTTTCAGCAACTAAAAGGGATAATTCAACCAATTGATCTTCGGCAGACTCGATGACCTGATCGCGTGCGTCTTTTAAACCATTAATAGCATGCATCAAATCATCAATATTTGACTTCAAATCCTCTTGCACTCGTTCCTGAATCTTAGTTTCATCAATCGCGTCGCTCTCTGACACATCCTCTAAGGAAACATCATCAAACCCCACGGACTCATCCTGAATAGAATCAAATGGATTGTCGTCAAGTTGAGTCGAAGCGTCATCCGTCAATTGGCCAGGAGTCACCACATGTTCAACTGAACTTAATACTGACGATTTTATCACAGCGCCAAATCGTGAATCCGACATATCGGATTCATCAAACCCATCGCCAAGGTGATAATTCTTTATTATTGGCATCGTGACTTCATTATAGCTAAAAGAAAAATTAATTGGTATATTTAATACATCGTTACTTTAGTAAAAACATCCAACCAAACATCAAATAAATTATAATTGAATACCTACCATGTCATTTCCAACCATTAATCCCATTGCATTATCAATTGGTCCAATCAATATCCACTGGTATGGAATTGCCTACTGTATTGGCATATTGTGTGGGTACCAGCTCGCTAAACAATGTGTCAAAAAAATTCAATTCCCGATTAATTTATCCGATTTCGCGTCAACAATTGCCATTGGAATTATTATTGGTGGCCGACTCGGATATGTTTTATTTTATGAGCCATTATATTATGCTGAACATCTGATTGAAGTTTTTGCTCTTTGGAAGGGCGGCATGTCATTCCATGGCGGTGCACTTGGGGCCTTTATTGCAACCATTTTAACATGCAAAAAACATGGCCTATCCATTCATAAAGGGCTGGACATATTAGCACTGTGTGCAACCCCAGGCCTATGTTTTGGACGAATCGCCAACTTTATTAATGGAGAACTGTATGGGAGAATAACCTCAGCCCCTTGGGGAATGGTGTTTCCAAATGGCGGGCCGCTATTGCGGCATCCATCACAGCTATACGAAGCCTTTTTTGAAGGCATTATTTTATTTATTATCTTAGCTATTATCTTTCAAAAGTATTATGCTCAAGGACGCATATTTTCTGTATTTGTTATTGGATATGGCATGATTCGATTCGTTCTTGAGTTTACGCGAGAACCAGATGCCCAACTCGGTCTATTGACACTTCAATTATCAATGGGACAATATTTATCTATTGGAATGATCGCTTTAGGAGTCCTGTGGACATATGCCAGAAATAAACAGTTTATTCATTAATGACAAAAGAACCATGGATACCATCCAACTTAAATCCGGCTGGATGAGAAAACACATGAATACGACTAACAATACAATTGTTGGGTTTATCAACAACAAAAAGCAACCAACATTAACCTTTGTCCTTGAAAAGAAATGCAATCAACACACCTTATTAAGCCTTAGCAAACTATTTTTAATCACCATTCAATTAAATTATTCCAACATATTCTCTATTCAAGGTTTCAATTTGCATTTAAGCACTCAAAAAATATCAAACCACAGGTTTCATTGTGGTGAAAAAAGCAGCTTATTTTGTCATGAGATTCATTTATGGACCATCAAAAATACAATGATGCTAGCAAACTCTAATATTCCACCGAAAGAATTTGCGATTACCGTTCTCAACCATTTTCAAGGCCACACCACAGACATTTTCTCAACCAACACAACATGCATTTGAAAATTCCATCTTTAAAAAACAATTGATATCATAAAAAAGATGACACTTTCACACGACATGTATTTAGAATTGGTCAATCAATTAAACAAGTTAAATGCCGCTTATTATAAAGATACACCAGCCACATCAGACGACAACTATGATACCTTATATGCCCAAATCAAATCATATGAAAACGAAAACCCCCTACTAATCAACCCAAACTCACCCACCCAAACCGTTGGGACCGAACCTGAAAAAAAGTTCCTCCCACACCACCATCAAACAAAAATGCTGTCCTTATCAAATGCATTTACAGATGCAGATATTGATCAATTTTTAACCCGGGTTAAAAAAGAAACCCAACAACATTCCTTTGATCTTAGCATTGAACCAAAAGTGGATGGCTGTGCCGTTAGTATTATATATAGAAACGGGCAATTAGACCTTGCCGCAACCCGCGGAAACGGCCAAACAGGAGAGTTGGTTACCCACAACATAAAAACCATTCAGAGCTTGCCAAAAACAATCCCATCAACAAAACCAATTGAAGTCCGTGGAGAAGTTTACATAAAGAAATCCATATTTAACTCCATGAAGCATGCATTTGCAAACCCAAGAAATGCAGCTTCAGGCGCACTGAGGCAATTGGACCCAAAAATTGCGAAGTCTAGACAATTGGATATTTTTATTTATGAGTTAGTATCTCCTCAAATGGACACGCACACAAATGCTATTGATTGGTTAAAAACTCTTGGGTTCCCTGTCATTGAAACCCATACCGTCTCAGAAAACCCCATCGACATCAGCAAATTAATCACACACATTAACGACAACAAAAACTCATTTGATTTTGATATTGATGGCGCTGTCATTAAAGTAGATAGCCGTCAACTTCAAACCAAGATGGGCAGCACATCAAAAGCCCCAAAATGGGCCATTGCATACAAGTTTCAAGAAGAAACGACAATCACAACATTGGAACATATTGATTTTCAAGTGGGTCGAACTGGGATTGTTACACCCGTGGCGTATATTACACCCGTGCACCTGTCCGGGGCGATGATCAAACGAGCAACATTGCATAATTTTGATGAAATCAAACGATTAAATATTCATATTGGCGATAGCGTTACAATCAAACGGGCCGGAGAAGTCATTCCAAAAATTACGGGCATTCATCAAAAGAACCCCAACGGAATCCCGATTGAAATGCCAACCATTTGTCCTTCATGCAAAGAAAAAAGCATCAAAAAAATTGAAAACCAAGTGGGTCATCAATGCATTAACCCAAACTGTCCTGCCCAGATCAAAGAAAAAATCAAACATTTCTGTTCAAAAAATGCCATGGACATTGCAGGGCTAGGCGATGCAATCATTGAACAATTATTATCCGAAAAAAAAATTAATAGCATTGCAGATTTATACCGTTTAACCATTGATGACTTAATCAATCTCGAACGATTTGGAGAAAAATCAAGCAAAAATCTTCTTGAGGCAATTAATGCATCAAAAACAAAACCATTTTCAAATGTATTATTTGCGCTTGGAATTCCATATATTGGCAATGTATCTGCAGCAATTATTGCGACTCATTACCCAACGTTTAAATACCTCCAAGACGCCAATGAAACAGATCTTTTATCCATTGATCAAATTGGTCCAAAAATGGCAACCGCATTAATCAATACACTCCATAGCAACAATTATAAACAACTTGTCAATGATCTCATCAAATATGGAATAACACCAGCCTTGCCTGATCAACCAAGTAGCCAACGTCTCGCTGGAAAAGTATTTTTAATTACTGGCACATTAATCAGCCCACGAAAAGCCATTGAAGAACAGATTAAAAAGAATGGTGGAATAATTGCTAACAGCGTATCAAAATCACTGACCCATTTGATTGTTGGTCAATCGGCTGGATCAAAACTAAGCAAAGTTAATGAATTAAATAAAAAAAGCACCAACATTCAAATAATAACAGAATCTGAATTGAATGATTTTTTAGTGTAATGAACCAAAACTTGATCACACGATATCCAAGCACTCGATCTAAATTACTTTTTTCAAATTTCTGTGAATCAAATCCTGGGCGATGATGTAGTAAAACAAGCCATTCAATTTCCAACTTAAAACAACTTGGATTCATCAAAGAATATCGATTTGTTGAGGCTCAACAAAATTCGTTACTATTAGCCTAGCACTTTCCATAGAAGAGTGCTAAATCAACTAGGAGGAATACATGAAATATAAACCATTGGCAGATCGAGTCATTGTTGAGCAGGAGGCTCCAGAAACAACAACTGCATCGGGGATTGTTTTACCAGACGCAGCACAAGAAAAGCCTCAATTGGGCACCGTTTTAGCTGTTGGGCAAGGACGTTATAACGATAAAGGCGACTTAACCCCACTACAGACACAAGTCGGTGACGTTATTATTTTCTCAAAATATGGTGGCACTGAATTTAAAGAAAACGGAAAAGAATACTTGATCATTAAAGAATCAGATATTCTTGCCATCAAAAATTAAGGAGAACAATCATGAGTGCAAAACAATTAAAATATTCTGAAGAAGCATGGCGATCGTTAGCTGAAGGTATTGAAAAAGTAGCTGAAGCGGTTTGTGTCACACTTGGCCCAAAAGGTCGCAATGTTGTTTTAGAAAAAAAATGGGGCTCACCAACCATTACCAATGACGGTGTAACCATTGCTAAAGAAATTGAACTTAAAGATCGATTTCAAAACATGGGGGCTCAACTTTTAAAAGAAGTTGCTTCAAAAACAAATGACATTGCAGGTGATGGAACCACATCCGCAACCATTTTAGGTCATGCCATTTTTCGTGAAGGCTTAAAAAACGTAGTTGCTGGTGCAAATCCAATGGAATTAAAGCGAGGTATTCAAGAAGCTGTAAGTGTTATTGTTAAAGGGCTAAAAGAAACATCTCAGCCAGTAGAAACCAAAGATGCAATAGCACAAGTCGCATCAATTTCTGCAAATAACGATGAAACCATCGGCAACCTAATTTCAGATGCGATGGAAAAAGTAGGAAAAGAAGGCGTTATTACAGTTGAAGAATCTAAAGGTATCACAACAGAATTAGAAGTTGTTGAAGGCATGCAGTTTGATAAAGGGTACATTTCGCCATACATGGTAACCGATAAAGATCGCATGGTTGCAGACATGGAAGATGCATTCATTCTTTTAACAGATAAAAAAATAACAGCCATCAAAGACATTCTTCCAGTACTTGAAAAAGTTGTTCAAGCCAACAAACCATTGGTAATTATTGCTGAGGATATTGAAGGTGAAGCATTAGCCACCTTGGTTGTAAATAAACTTCGTGGCACATTTAACTGCGTCGCAATTAAAGCCCCAGGCTTTGGCGATCGTCGTAAAGCAATGCTTGAAGACTTGGCAATATTAACGGGTGGACAAGTCATTTCTGAAGAAGTTGGCTTAAACTTAGAGACAACCGAATTATCACAATTAGGTCAAGCTCAGAAAGTAAAAGCGGATAAAGAAAACACCACCATTGTTCAAGGTAAAGGCAAACAAGCTGACATTGAAGCACGCGTAGAGCAGATTAAAAAAGAAATTGCAGCAACTGACTCAAGCTACGACAAAGAAAAACTTCAAGAACGTTTAGCAAAGTTATCTGGCGGTGTTGCAGTTATTAAAGTTGGCGCACCAACAGAAACCGAGTTAAAAGAGAAAAAACATCGTGTTGAAGATGCATTATCTGCAACTCGCGCTGCTGTTGAAGGTGGAATTGTACCTGGTGGTGGAACAGCATTAATTAATCTGATTCCAACGTTGGAAAAAGCAATTGAGTCTGCCAATGATGCACTTAAATTAGGTATGAGCATTGTCCTTCGAGCGCTTACCGCACCATTAAAGCAAATTGCCGAAAATGCAGGGCGTGAAGGATCGGTTGTTGTTGAGCGTGTTAAATCTGAAACCCCTGGCATTGGCTATGACGCACGAAATGATATCTATGTAAATATGATTGAAAATGGTATCGCTGATCCAACATTGGTAACAGAAGCCGTTATTAAAAGTGCCGGATCGATTGCCGCACTCGCCTTAACAACAGAAACATTAATTGCTGATGAAGAAGAAGAAAAACCAGTTCCAGCAGCACCTGACATGGGTGGCATGGGAGGAATGGGTGGCATGGGAGGAATGATGTAATCTAGCATCATCTCGCATTAAACATTTTTCTACAATGTAAACAGGCGGCTCAAATGAGTCGCCTGTTTTTTTATTAAAAAACATCGGTTTAAAACCTATCCTTACTTAACCAACAATTTAATCAATTAAAAAGAATCTTAACCACAGACAAAATCAATAAAAGACTTGAGACAATCCCTAAGATCAACTAATATAATATTTAATATTATTGCCGAGGTGGTGGAATTGGTAGACACGTTGGACTTAAAATCCAATGGACTTTAAAATCCGTGCCGGTTCAAGTCCGGCCCTCGGTACCAACGACTGACGAGCATTTATGTACCCGACAATCAAGCGCCACATTTAATTTATCAAACACAGTGGTTTGAACCACGGGATCCTCCATCATCAAATACAGCGTCGATCCAGATCCTGACAAAAAAACAGGCACAGATACAATCGACTCAATGCGTTGCATTAAGTCATTCAGATCAGGAAACCTATCAAATACCGCATGTGCCAAGGAATTATACCCATAAGAAAAGATCGCATCTTCACCTAATGTAGATAAATCATCTGAGTCCCCAAGCGAATCAAAATGAGCATAAATATCCGCCGTATGGCACGTTTGATTGGGAAAAACTAAAACAAAATAAAATGGGGGCTGGTTCTGTAATGGCCGAACGACATCACCAATACCGGATACATCACATGCCCCGCCCGTTAAAAAAAAAGGAACATCAGAACCAATGTGTTTTGCAATCCCTAACAAATCATCATGAGCTAAATCCAATGACTCAAGAGTGTTTAATGCACGAATCAATGTTCCTGCATTACTACTACCCCCGCCCAATCCAGCCCCTATTGGAATATGCTTAATGACAGTCACAGACCAAAATCGATCAAGATGATCTTTCATCAAATCAAATACTCTGGTGCAAGTATTCACCGCGTCAACATTCATTCCTAAAAAATCAATGTGATGAGATGATGTATCAGATAATTTAATCTGTATCTCATCATACAAATCAATGGCATAAAATAATGAGCGTAATGGATGCAGGCCCTCTGTATTTTGAGGGCCTACATACAAGGATAAATTTAATTTTGCAAAGGATTGAAATGTATAATTCAATTATAGGTTTTCAATGGTTTTTACAATTTTTACGGTCTCTTTACCGCTTTCTAGTATATCTTTAAACCGATCTCGCTTTTTTTGAGTTAACAATTGAGTACTTATTTTTTCATACACAGAATCCAATGGCTGCTGAGGTACTATTTTTGAATCATTATATTTAATAATATGATACCCGAAATCTGTTTGAACAATACCGGATATTGGAACACGTTTGGTCAACGCGAATGCCGCTTTAGAAAATGCCGGTACCAATTGAGCTTCACGAACCCACCCCAACTGGCCACCTTGTGCATTCGAAGGATCAATTGAAAATTG
>Ga0181568_10005413_pt1 | contig 11254 bp, 12 predicted proteins | sample 101ome_20_FD_133758 | JGI IMG/M metagenome (GOLD analysis project Ga0181568, IMG submission 133758) | Coastal salt marsh microbial communities from the Groves Creek Marsh, Skidaway Island, Georgia - 101404AT metaG (megahit assembly) | ecosystem: Environmental > Aquatic > Marine > Intertidal...
CCTTGTGCTTAAACATACAGGTCCGCAGGATTTTGGGTGGAATAGTCGCATCAAAATGACGGTTTGGAACATGGAAGGCGAGCTTTGGTACGCAATGGAGCTAAGGGGCGCTTCAAACTACAGTTCTACTCACCTCAAGTTTTATAAAGAGGAAACTAGATTCGATAGGACGCTGGTGGAAGACGAAGAGTATCGCGTCAAAATTGAGGGGTACTGGTAATGACTCTTTGTTGGACGGTTGAAGACGTAAAGGCGCATTTGGATCTTGAAGATTCAAGCGATCCAGATATCGACCAGAAGCTTGAGCAAGCTATGGCGATAACAGTCTCGACTATAGAGCGTTATTGCAATCGCCTTTTTGTTTATCGGGAGGACCACACCGAAACTGTTTACAAAACAAATGGCAACGGATGGCAACTGCATCTTTGGCCGGTAAAGAACAATCGTATATGGGTGAACGGGCAGCCGTCTCAAATAAAGGTGGATAACCAAACCGGGGTGGCGTGGTTTGATTCCTATAGCCGAACAGATATGTGTGACGTTCTGTACTCAGGTGGATTCGAGGGATGCGATTGGCCGCAAGACCTGCTGGCTGTTTTATACGGGTCGATCAAAAACGGATTAGATATGGTTACCGGCGAAGTCACCCACTCCAGCAGTATCAGCAAAGTCACGATCCCAGATGTGGGAACGGTGACTTATGACAACAAAACCAGTGGATCTATAAACCACGGTGGAGTGCTTATCGGCGGCCTTGTTCCTAGCAACTGGCAGTCCACGCTGGACTTTTACAGGTTACACGAATGCTGAGTAATAGGGTCCAGTGGCAGCGAGATTACGAGCGGACCTTGCGTCTTCTTGGCACACCTGCGGTTGTCGAAAAAGCAGACGGAGCTTCAGTGAGTTGTCTGGTCGGACTTAATAGCAAGCCGAGTGAGGAGTTGATAAATGCATTCGGCGTCAACGTGAAGGTAGTAACGGTGCTTCTTACAGACGTCCCGGAATTGAAAAAGTTGGACCGCATAAATATAGACGGCGAGCGACACACCATCGACGACATTCGGATTAGCCGCATAAACGATATTGATGTTTCTCATGTTTGCATTGTGCGAGGTAAGTGATGAGCTCGCTCTACGTCCGCGATCTTTTCCGCACATGGTTGCAGGACCCACTAATCCAGGTGCCGTATTACGACACGGTTAACCTCGAGGTGAACCCGCAAGAGGAAACGTGGGTGACCGCTGATTTTGAAACAACTTTTCGTGAGCGTGTCACGTTCTGCGAAAACCACTGGAAAGAGGAGGGTGAGGTCCTTCTCGTCTTTACCGGAGCTCCGGGGATAGGAGACGGCCATCTCCTCGCGGCAGCCGAAAAAGACATAAAAACCTTGCTGGCGTTTCGGGACCCGACGCGCCAAATGCTGGTAACTGGTGTGGGCGGGGTTTCGGAGTTTTCCTCCGGGTCCGCAAATATGGGTTATCAGGTTGAGTACACACTTGAATATGAATACATGGAGGGTCCTTAGATGGCCGCACAAAACACAATGAACGTTTCGTTCTGGCTCACGACCGGGACACCCGTAGAAGCAGACATGAGCGCAGCACCTGTACAGGGTGACCCTACTGCCGTGGTGGTAAACACTACAGGCGGTGCCGACGGCGATATTGCTGTTGTGTCAGAAACCAACTGGTCGCGTCTTGATAAGCCCCAGATCGTCGATAGTTATACCGATGCCGGTTTTAACTGTTTGGGCTGTAATACGACTCTGGAATCAGGCGTGGCAAAAGCTGGAAAGGTGGCTCTGTATACCGCAGACGCAATGACCAAGCTGTGCCCGTCCAGCTTTACAGATAATGCAGGATCACCCTCGACAATCAATGTCGGGACTTTCTGCGACCCGACGCAAACCATTGCATCTGCCGTTCAAGACGCAGGCTCGATGGAGATAACCGGATATGTGGATATAAACACCGCAGACTATCAGGCGCTGTATGAGGCCGCCGAAATGATGGACCAGCGCTATATCCGAATAAACATCAGCGGTGACACGCAGGGCTATCTGGTAGCGCCTGTGACTGCTCTTGGCATTAATTGGGATATCCCACTGGAAGGCGCCGTGGGTTACACCATTACGTTTGTGAAGGGGTCGGCTACTCGACACCTTTTTTAAAAACCAACAACACCTAGACGGAGGGTGATGGCATGAAGTTCAAAGAAGCAGAGATAACAATTGACGGCGAAAAGTATGTTTTACGGGAAAGCACATTAGAAAAAACGCTTCCGCTGCTTGGGCGTTTTTCTAATCCAGAGGAGGACCGTTTTCTAGCGCAAATGGACCTTCTCAAACTCGTTACATACCGCGACGGCAAGTTGTTAGGGGACGAGGTAGGGCGGCTACCTCAGTCTTTTTTTATGAAAGTAATGCCAACGGCTCTGCAGGTATGCGGCATGGGGGCAGACGATGAGTCCTCATGAGAGGGCCCTTTACCAGCTAGGGGAAAGCTTGGGCACTCCTGTTTACAAGTTAAAGGAGATGCCCACCAGCGAGTACTTTGGCTGGCTTCGATTCTACAAAGATAAAGCCGCAGAAATGGAACGGCAGCAGGAGGTCCAAAAAGGAAACCTGTTAGCCGGGTCACCCGAAGATCTGGTGAGGGCTATGACTAATGGCAAGCGCTGACGGCAAGGTGTATTTGGATGGCGCCGATGTTCTTAGGAAACAGATGGAGGATTTTGGGCCAGAAGTTTCTAAAAAAGCCGCTGACCGTGGCACCCGAAAAATGGGAACTTTTTTAGCGCGTAAATTTAGGACCCAAGCGCCCAAGCAGACAGGACATCTGCGGTCTGCCCTGACCAGTTATTACTCGAGGAAAACGGGTGTCGCTTATGTGGGTCTGAAGAAGTCAGGCAAAAAGTTTGCCGGCAGCGGGGCGAAGATTCCCTTTTATTACAAGACTCTCGAATTCGGTCGGCAGGGTGGCAGGCCTTTGCATCCTTGGTTTACTGAGACCTGGAATCGTTACCGTCGGCTGGTTGCAAAAAGAATAGTCAAAGAGACGCAGGTCGCTTTATACGACGAAGCGGCAAAGGTATACGAAAAAACACTGCGGTCACATAACAAAGGTTAATTATGGCTGACAAAGATTTAGCAGCGTTACAGGTCCGTCTTGAGCTCCAGACCGCCGCGTTTGAGCGTGGCGTCAAGCGCATGGACAAACAGCTAAAGAAGATCGAGGAGAATACCAAACGATCTTCTAAGCAAATGAATAATCTGGCAAAGACCTTAAAGTTTGCTGGTAAGGCGGCAGCCGCTTTTGCGGGGGCGGCAGCAGCGGCCTTTTCTGTTGATCAAATTAAATCGGCTATTGAGTACGGCGATGCCATAGCCAAGACGGCGGATAAGATCGGGGTCACTACCGATGAGTTGCAGGAACTACGCTTCGCCGCAGGTCAGTCCGGGGTTGATAGTAAAACGCTGGACATGGCCCTGCAGCGATTTGCCCGGAGGATGGGTGAAGCGGCGCAGGGTACTGGCGAGCTATCGAAAACTGCAAAAGAGCTTGGTATTACGTTTCAGGACGCCGAGGGGCGTTATTACTCGACCTCAGAGTTGCTCGAGCAGTATGCCGACGCAATAGGGCAAGCCGGGACACAGCAGGAAAAGCTGAGATTAGCGTTTAAGGCCTTTGACAGCGAAGGTGCGGCGCTTGTCAATCTTCTGGCTGATGGTAGCGAGGAGATGCTTAAACTGCGACAGCAGGCGGTTGAGCTCGGTCTAGTCCTCGATGAAAAGCTGGCCCGACAGTCCGAGGTGATCAACGATAAATTTGAAATACTTTCCCAGCAAATAAAGACCGGAATATCTGCAGGGTTTATTGAGGCTACTGCGGCGGCGCTTGCGTTTTTCGATGTTTTCTCGGAGACCGGGGCGGCGGAAAGAAGGCTGGCTGAGGTAGACGCACAAATTGATGCGTTAAGGGACAAGCTGGCGGAGGGTAGATACAGAGGTTCCGCTACCGACGCACAACAACTTCAACAGCTTCTCGATAAACAGGCTGAAATTCAGGCACAGCTTGACGCACTAAGAGAGGCAGAAAAGAAAAGGACCGAAGAAGGTCAGGCCGGCGCTGAGGGCATGAACAATGCTCTCACCCGGCAGGCCGAAATTTACAAGGGGATGCTCGACCCACTCATCCCGCTGGGCGAAGAGATTGAGAAAATACAATCCACGGTCGGTAATGGTCTCGAACAGTCAGAGGCGTGGATTCTTATCGCTCGTGCAGTAGCAAAGTACAACGAACAGGCGAAACAAGCTGTTGAAAATTCAGACGACGTAAAAGAAAACTTTGACGACTTTTTAGACGGCATCAACCAAGATTTAAGAGCGGCCGCAGAGAACCCGCCCCTGCCAAAAGACTGGTTGGCAGACATTGGGGTAGGGTTTGGTGATGTTGAGGAGGAGGCTGATGATTCCTTCCAGCAGATATTAAACGCGATAGACGGCTTCACTACAGATTTCACTAATACCCTCGTCGACGGTCTGATGGAAGGAGAGCTGGCCTTCGACGACTTCGCCAAGAGTGTACTGGCGACCATCACAAAGATGATGCTCAACAAAGTCTTTACTCAGTTCTTTGATCTTGTTCTGAATTCCATACCCGGCTTCGGTGGAGGCACAGGGAGCTCTGGCGCTAATCCACAGGCCGGTCCTTCTGCAGCACCGGACGCTAGGACTCGAATGGGCGATGAGGTAATGCAGCCGATGCTCTCTAGCAGCCAGCGCGGCGGTATGCCTGCCCTGAGCAGTAATTCGCCTGTAACGGTCAACGTGATTAATAACGGCCGGGACGACGTTGAGGTTCAGGAGCGAAAAACCTCTCGCGGTGTAGAGATAGACGTTCTGATTAATAGAGCAGTAAACAAAGGAATCGCTAGGGGCGATTTTGATAACTCAATGCGTGCGGCTTATGGATCGCGCAGGATGGCGTATTAATGGCGTATACAGGTGATATTGCGGCGAGACCCGCTAGTCTCGATGGGTGCTGGAGCACCTGGACTGAGACCCAATCTGACAACGTGGTGAAGTCGCAAATGGATAGCGGCGTGGTAAAGACCCGTCGCAGGTTTACTGGCATTCAGCGCAGGGCACAGGTTTCGGTGTCCCTAAAGGCTGATCTGTATCAGGAATTTATTGACTGGTTCAACGTATTCCAGAGGCAGGGCTCCATACCCACCTATGTAAAAACGCCGTATCAGACTGAAGAAATCTGGCTGTGGGTGACGCCCCCAAAAGTGGAATGGCCGGAGGCTGGTTACTTTACGGCTAGTGTCGAAATGTATCAGCAGAGTGGGTGGAACGACTGATGCCTTTGGTAAATGTCGTAAATCAGCAACACGGCGATGTTGCTTACCTATTCCTAATGACCATCACTGACCCTGAGTCAAATACAGTCATAAGAGTAGTTAATAACTTGGAAGACGTAACAAGTCGTGGTGAGGTTTACACAGCTTTTCCCTTCGACGTTGTGTTGCCGCCAGATACCTCCACATCACCGGCCAACGTGAAGGTCACCACATTCAACGTGGGGCGGGAGTTGATAGAGCTTCTCCGAGGAACGCTTGACCCGCCGAGAGTGAAAATCGAGCTTGTACTTTCGGCTGATCTAGACGTAGTGGAAAAGACGATTGATTTTATGGTGCTTCGCAATCTGCAGTATGACAACGAGAGTGTCAGTTTTGAGCTTGCGAGCAGTAGTGTTTTCGCTAGGAAAACTTGCTCTGGTATTTATAGCCAAGGCGAGTTTCCCGGCCTGTTTTTTAATCTGCAATGAACGTCTCTGATTACATAGGTCTGCCATATCAAGATAGGGGGAGAGGTCCAGCTTTTGATTGCATAGGTTTTGTCAGGCACGTTTACAAAAAGGAGCTTGGTTTAGACCTGCCGGACTTCCTACGAACCTATTCAAGTGCAGAGAGCGCAGAGAGCGTGGCGTCAGCAATTAATGAGCGCAAGGTCGACTGGGTAAAAGTTGATGATCCGAAGCCGCTAGACCTTCTGTTATTCAACATACTGGGCATGCCTTGCCATGTTGGCCTTTACCTCAATCAAGATGATTTCATTCACTGCTTTCAAAATACGAATTCCTGTATAGAGCGCCTGAGCTCTGTAACGTGGAATAGGCGGCTTTTAGGGGTCTATAGATGGAAAGGCTGAACCAGCCAGTAATCGTTGAGGCCAATGCGTTAGAGCCTGTTCTGACTTTTCTTGCGCCACCCGGAAATACGATTGCTGAAATTCTTCTATTAGCGAACGTGCCAAAATCTGCGTGGGGCCACGTTGTCATCATCATGAACGGGGTCGAGATAAAACGCGACCAGTGGGAGGTTATAGAGCCTAGAGAAGATGACATTTTAGGCGTCCATGTCATTCCTTTAGGTGGCGAGGGTGGCAAGGGAATACTGCGAATGGTGCTACTGATTGCCGTAGCGGTCGTCGCAAACTTTGCAGCAACAGCACTGCTTGCAGGGTCTACGCTTACCGGCACCAGTTTAGCACTTGCTCAAGCAGGAATAACTGCTGGCATCACGATGGTCGGCAGCCTCGTTGTGAACGCCATTATTCCACCTCCCAAGCCGGCCGCCCCAAGTCAGAGTGCGGCCGGTGATGCTTATTTTATCAACTCCCAGAGCAACCGAGCCCGGCTGTACGAGACGGTCCCGGTTGTTTATGGGATGCACAAAATGTATGGAAACTTAGCTACTGCACCCGATATTTTTAGTGCAGGCACCAGTAGCTTATTCACAGCCCTATACGACTGGGGGCTGGGCCAGAATCAGGTGTGGGATTTAAGGGCCGCAGATACCAAGCTTTCAGTATTCCCGGCGACCATTCGCCACCTGATAGACGTGCCCCAGCCCTATGATGTTACTCAGCCAGAGCTAGGTTTGGCGCCTGTCGACTTCAAGCTGATTAATTACCCGATAAAAACCTCTGAGCTCAACGTGGAGCTAAAGAAGTCTGGTGATCGGGCTAATCCATCCACAGCGCCAAAAACAAAAACAGCGGTTATAGAAATCTTCTTCCCTGCGGGACTGGTGAAATTTGATGCTCAGGGCAAAGAGCAGACATTGGCGGTTCCTTTTGTCGGCCGTTACAAGGGGCGCAACACCAACAACGAATGGCTCGCGTGGCCTCAAGGGACCAAGGCGTATGCTGGCGACCATTTCAGGGTCAATGGCGGTCTGCTTTCTGCTACGGACGTGTGGCCTAACCCGCCGAGTGCAGCGAGCGTAAATATAGAGCTCGATCGTTATGAATTAGCAAAGGGCAGTAAGGTTTTTGTCCGGCTGATATTCAACCAGCCTACCTATTTTATAAGACCTCAAGATGACCTGTATTTTGTGGACTCATCAACTGGCGCCCGGGAGGCGGGTTTTGATTTTAACGAAACCCCAGACCCTAATGATTACCCGTCAGAATGGGTGCTCGTAACCGGCGACAAACCGGCGAGGGGTGTCTTTGTAATCAATGAGGGCAGGGAATACGGCTTCGAGTTCTTTGTTACCGATCGCGCTGGCTATTACGTCTGTCGCACTAACATGGCTAACTTCAAGGATGATATCCCTCCAGACGGGCTATTTTATCCAGAGGGCATTGTAAACAGCGATCAGTGTACTGTAGGTGATGAGGACGCAAATGATGGCGTAATTGTCGCGCCGCCGACACCGGATTCTCTCTATAACAGAGCAGTAGGGCAAGAAACCTACTTAATGATTGTTGAGTCCATCAATGTCAATAGTCCGACCGCTGCATGGGTTGAGCAATTAACGAGTGCGGTGCTTTATTATCGTGGAGAGTTGCTGACGGTTTCGGTGCAGGAAGTTGAAAGACTAAAGGGCACCGTTCAGGAAACAACAGAAGAACAGGAGATTCTCACAGGAATTTATACCCGCCAAGTTTACTACTCCCTCAGAACGGTTCCGTCTCAGGCTAGCGGGTATGGCGGACTAGCCGGCCCGTTTAATGCAAATAACGGCGACCGATCCCACTTCAACATTACCGGCAGAGAAACGACACCTGGTCGAATTAGCATCGTGATTCCATTCCCGGTTGAGGGGGAGTATGACCTAACTCTATGGCGCGAGACAGATCACGAAAACTATCAGGGTGAAGATCGATTCATAGAGGACGCGATAGTTACCAAGCTGGTGAGCAGGGGATATCCGCATTCGCTCGACGGTGAAAGACGCGGCATATTAAACCTCAAGAAAAAGCACACCATGACAGAAGTGCAATTTGAGGCGTCCGGCAATGTGCAGGGCAACGTACAGCAGATCAGCGCAATGGTTAGGGGCGCTATGCGGTGGCACGATGGTCAAAAGTGGAAGCCGCCATCACTGATGCCTCGTCACTCAGGCAATCCTGCTTATGTAGTGCTCGATTTGCTTACCGGCTACAAAATACAGAACTCGACAGACATCCCTGCCGATATAAATTTTGATGGTGGATGGATATCAGACGGCCAAATCGACTTCAGGACCTTCCATGAATTTGCCAAGCACTGCAATGAGAAAGTTCAATACAAAGGAAAATACAATGACCCGGGCGATCCGAATGATTACCTAGAGCGCTTCAGGTATCAATTTAACGCAATTATAGGCACCGACCAGCCGATCATTGAGACGGTCAATAACATTTTAGGCATGTGCAGGGCCCAGCTTATTATCAACCAGCAGGGCCAAGTCTCGGTCATGCTTGACAGCAATAAAAACTGGGATGGGACCGAAAGGGCGCCACGACAGTTATTCACTTCACATAACTCTTGGGGATTTTCAGCCACTCGCAACTTTGTCGACCTGCCTCACGCTCTCAATGTGCAGTTCACTGACCCAGATTTGGGATACCAGATTGGCTCATACAGAGTATTCCGGCCAGGCTATGACGATAAGAACAGCACTATATTCGAAGACATCCAGACTTACGGGTGTACCAACTGGCACCAAGCCGCGCAGTGGGGGATGTATCAGCTTGCTCAGGGAGTGCTCCGTTCTGAAACCTTTTCTCTGACTGTAGACGTTGAAAGTCTAGTCGTGCAGCGGGGCGACATTATTGAGTTGCAGCATGATGCCCCGATAATTGGTGGGCGATCGGCGCTTGTTGTAGATGCGGTGGATAACAGCCTAGTCATTAGTGAAGAATTTGGCGTCGTCAATGACGCTGGGTACACGTTGAGAACTCAGGCAGGTGAGGTTTACTCTGGAAACTGTACCTGTACCGGCAATGAGGTTGTGTTAGACCCACTGGCGAGTGGCAGAAATCACCAAGTTACGGCCGGTGATTTAATTGTTATCGGTACAAGAGATAAAAATGACGCCGTAACAACTAAATATATCATCCAGTCGATCACTCCCAAGGCGGATTTATCTGCCGATTTGGTAATGGGCCTTTTTGATGAGGACCTATACCTAACCGATGATGGGGTATTCCCTGAGTACGATCCAAACTTTGGTGAGACGGATGAGGAAACGGCATATCACGCTATCGAAAATCTTGAAGGATTCAGCTACTTAACAATCAAAGAGCGATTCCCGTACACAACGTGCGACCTTGTGTGGGACGTCAACCCGGATGATGGAGAGGTTTACAGGTATCTGATTGAGTTTGTGCAAACTGGCTCAACCGAGAAGCAGTACATCGGCACTGTGGCCGCCGACAAGCGTAGAGATGACCCATTAAAGAGACCTCGTTTTAAGTTTGAGTATGCGAACTCTGATAAGCGGTTTGGGAGTGGCATATTTCACGTTACCCCGCTAAGTAGCCTCGGTTACTACGGCAAAAGCGCCAGCATATATCTTGCACAGGTCAACGACAGGTCCAAGCCCCACAGGCCAGAACCGTTTTATGTAGAGCGTTTGGTCGCCTCAGATGCTATGCGTTTTATATGGACCCCCAGTCCGCTAGACAATGATTTGGCCGGATTCACTATTTATCGAATGCCAGAGGGAAGCAGGACCTTTGATAAAAATATAGCAAGGGTTTATCAAATTATTGACCATTACAGAACTCACTCGTGGGAAGACATATTGGTAGACGGCGAGTTTTGGATTGTAGCTGTAGATACATCTGGCAATGAAAGTGAGCCCACCCCAGAGGGGCTTTACTGGGAATTTATTCAAGAAATCTGCGGCAACCCGGGATGGCTGGATGAAAAGGTTCACTGCTTTGAGAATAACGAAGAGCTCGTTCTTGAAAGTTCTGCGCCCGAAATTGAATACAACAGTGTTCTGGGTAAATACGGCTATTACATTTACCAAGAAGAAACAGAGCTCGAGCAGTTTGGAAACTACGCTATAAGAAGTTTCATCGAAACGAGCACTGATCTGGACTCTATAGTTATTGCTGACCCACCGTGGTCACCAATGTCAGACATCCCCTTCATGAGTTGGCAGCCGGACGGCACGCATTACGAGGTTTACCACGAATGCTCTCTCGACGAGGGCGAGTGGCAAAGATTCCACGCCGAATGGGTTAGAGCAAAAAATATCAAATATCGTCTTGTTGTAGGCAGCTATAAACCTGAGCAACTTCTGAAGGTTCAGCGAGCCTGCATAAAAATACATACAACCAAAAATTTAGTGATTGGAGATTAATACAATGGCCCAGAAACCTTTTGTGGATTGGCCTATCGATCCAAATACGACCTCGGGTACTGAGTTGGCCGAAACGCTCAATAGAATGGTCGAATCGGCTGATAGCACCAATTATGGCGCTGGCAGACCTTCTTACCTTGCCACTGGTGGACTGTGGGCAAAAGGTAATGATGGAGCAGTGGACCTTTATTTGTTCGACGGTACTAAAGACGTGCTCATAGGTGGCTCTGCTTCAGGTGACGGAGGCATGACTATTTCTCAAAACCCGCCGCCTAGCCCGTCTATAGGCGATATGTGGATGCGTCTACCCTCGAATGATGTGATGGTTTGGAACGGCGATTATTGGTTTCAGTTCCCTGCTTCTGGCGGTGCCGGTGGCGGCACAGGAACAATCATAAATGGCTTAGAGCAAGGACAGATGCTTTATTGGAATGGCTCTGTGTGGGAGCCAACAAGCGCTGCAAGGATACATCAAACAGGACAAGGCCCATTCTTTGATATTTCTGGTGAGTTTCATATTCATCCTCAAGGAGATGCTTATAGAAAGACGCCTTGGGGAGCAGTTATTAAGTCGCAAGTGTTCCCTGATTTTGATGATAAGTTC
>Ga0181568_10005418_pt1 | contig 11250 bp, 6 predicted proteins | sample 101ome_20_FD_133758 | JGI IMG/M metagenome (GOLD analysis project Ga0181568, IMG submission 133758) | Coastal salt marsh microbial communities from the Groves Creek Marsh, Skidaway Island, Georgia - 101404AT metaG (megahit assembly) | ecosystem: Environmental > Aquatic > Marine > Intertidal zone...
ATCATCATCATCATCATCTATGTTACAAACGAACAGCCGTAGGAGTCAACAGACGAAGAAACGAATCGATTTTAATTAGAGCCGCCCGCAGCGACGACGGGATAAACCGTCGTCGTCGATCACCTCTAAAAAAATCTCGTCAGCACCCACCCACCGCGATCTGTCCCTCGATATCCAACGTTGGATTTGCACACAGTTTCCTCGCGTCGCTGTTCGACACCAACGCGCCCTCGAAATTCGCCCCTTCCAGATTCGCCCACTCCCCGCCCGCGCCTCGCCCGAACGTCGCGTTGCTCAACAACGCGTTTTCGAAATTCGCCCCTCTCAGATCGCTCCCATCGAATCTCGCCTCGTACGCGTTCGCCGATGAAAAATTTACATTTTTCAAATTCGAATCCCTCGCGCTCGTCCTCGACATCTCCGTCTCCGAAACGTCGGCGCCTTCGAAATTCGTCCCGTCCGCGACGACGCCGGATAAAATTTTCCCTCTCAGGTTGGCCCCACCGTAATCGCACCCCGTGAGCGTGAGCACCGCCTCGGGCATCGCCCCGGTGCTCACCTCTAAGGAAAATTTCGCGCGCACGTCCGCGAACGCGTCGAGCGCGCGCACCGTGCACCCATCCGCCGTGTTCACGAGCGGTTCGGGACGCGTCCCCGGGGCGGCGTGGGCGGTGGGAAGCGTTAAAGATGCCGCGAGGGCGACGCTGACGAGCTCGCGAGCGAGACGCCGCACCGTTGAATCGACGCGCGCGGCGGTGGTCGCGCTCGACGCGTGGACGCGCGCGCGCGCGACGACGGGGAGACGCGTCGTCGGTCGCGTCATGGTGTGCGCGCCACGGTGTTCTTTTGTTGTACAAAAACATTAAAAGTGTCCCGGGAACGTACCGTACCGATTTGGCTACGAACGCGATCTCTTCCGGGACGCATCGGCGGCATCGTCGTCGTCACCGCGCGCGCGTTCCTTCTTTTTATCCTTCTTCTTTTCCTTGTCGCGCTTCTTTTCCTTTTTCTTCGCCCGCGCGTCGTCTTCGGCGTCTTCGGCGTCTTCGGCGCCCCGCGTCGTCCTCGTCGTCGTCTCCTCCCCGTCCCTCTCCTCACCCGTCGCGAGCGCGCGCGTCACCGTCAACACACCCGAAATCGCGCGTCCACGCCTCGCGAGCACGCCTCCACCGTCCCCTCTCACGTCGTACGCTCTCGCCCGCGTCGTCGTCGAAAACGTCCCCACGCGCGTCTCCCCCGTCGTCGCCACCTCGCCCGCGTCCTCGCCCTCCTCACGCGCGACGTCGAACGCGACGTCGCGAAGATCGCGCGCGCGCACGTCTCGACTCACGCGCACGATGAATAACTCGTCGTCGTCGTCGTCGCAGACGAGGTGCGCGCGAGGGACCGCCGCCGCCGCATCGATGGATTCGTACGTCTCCTCGTACGCGCGCGCGCACCGTTCGTCGACGAGCGACGCGAGCGTCGTCATGTGCGCGTTCGTGTTCGCGTTCGTTCGTTCGTCGCGTCGCGTCGCGGGCCGAGCGTCGTCGACGGCGTGTGTCGTCACTCCGTCGCGCGTCTCGAGTGGTCGTCATCGTCATGTCCACTCGACGCGCCGAGCGACGTCGACGCCGCGCGTCCGTCGTCGCGACGACGGCGTTCGCGTGCGCGGTGTCCGCGGCGTCGGCGTCGCTCGCCGACGCGACGCGCGTCGATCGCGCCGGGGTGAAGGATGTCTTTGTCGAACGACTCGGGGACGCGTTCGCGATCGCGGCGCGTGGCGCGTCGCACTCGTCGTCGCCCGACGAACGCGTCGTCGTGACGACGGCGGACGCGCTCGCGACCGTCGATCTCGCGCGCGGGCGCGTCTCGTGGCGCGCGACGCACGAGCGAGGGATGGATGGATTAGTCGCGAGCGTCTCGACGCCGACGACGACGGTGACGCTGTCGGGGACGTCGTCGCGAGGTCTCGGACGCACGACGCGCGCGTACGACGTCTCGGGTGATGTGGTGTGGGAAGATGCGTCGCACGAGGACGCGCGTCGAGGACGAGGGGAGGGTGTGAACGACGCGGGAAGGGACGACGCGCCGGATTTGGACGTTTCGCAGTCGCGCGACGAGACGACGACGCTCGTCGGCGGCGAGGTGGTGCGTCGCGCGACGTCGACAGGGGAGGTGACGTGGCGGGCGAGAGTGTACGACGCGATTCCGGGCGCGGACGTGCGGTGGGAACGGGTGTTTCGCGATGGGAAAGGGATGACGTACGCGTTGGGACGGAGGCGCGACGGCGGGACGCCGTGCGCGAGCGCGATGGACGACGAGGACGGGATCATCCTGCGCGCCGCGTGCGCGTCGAACGGTGGTAGATTAGGCGTCGTGAACGGTGCGTTCGTCGTGTCGAGAGACGAGTCTGGACGCGCGCGCGCGCACGCGACGACGGAGGATGGAAGGTTGGCGACGATGGACGTCGACGCGTTGACGCGAGGGAAAGGCGCGTCCGTCGCGGCGTTTCCCGGTGCGTCGGGAAAGGTGACGATGGAGCCCGCGGTGGCGCACGACGCGACGTCGAAAGCCGCGGTGACGCGCGCGGGCGTGGCGGTGGTGACGTTTGACGACGGTGCGTGCGCGCTCGCGCGCGTCGACGCCAAATCCGGAGCGCCGCGCGTCGTCGCCGCGTTTGCCGACGAACCGTGTCCCACGTTCACGTCCGTCGTCGCGACGAGAGATGACGGGGAGATGCACATCGGTATCGTTCGCACGTCGAGCGACGGTCGAGGTGCGATGACGTACGCGATGTCGACGATGAACGTCGCGACGGGGGAGACGCGCGCGCTCGGCGAAACGAGACGCGGCGACGCGGCGCTTCGCGTCTCTGCCGTGCGTCGCGCGTTTTTGATTCCACGCGCGAACGACGCGGACGTCATCGTCATCGTGGACGAAGACGCGACGATGAGCGCGCACGCGGGCGACGACGTCGTTTGGACGCGTCAGGAGGCGTCCTCCGGCGCGACGGCGGCGATGTTTGGAGATTTACCGGCGAGACGCGCCGCCGACGCCGAGACGCCGCCGACGCGTCGCGCTTTTTCGACGCACGACGCCTCGCGCGCGCAGTTACTCGCCCTCAAAGCAAAATTCCAACTCGCGAGTCCGGAAGAGATCGCGTATTTGGCGTATTTACGCTCCAAAGATGTGACGAAATTATCGCCGACGAGAGACGTCAACGGGTTTCGAAAATCCATCCTGACGCTCAGTCCTCGAGGCGCTCTAGTCGCCCTGCACAACGGCGACGGACGCGAACTGTGGAGACGATTTTTAGGATCGATGACGGACGCGTCGACGTCTTTCACCGGTCTTCGAGCGTGGATTCCCGCGCGCGGTGACCCCGAGACGTCGTACGCGCTCGTCGTAGCCAAGTCGCCGACGTCAACGACGCTCTTCGTCGTCGATCAATTCACGGGTGATCTCTTCGGTGAAAAGACGGTGTTACCGTTCGGCGCCGCGCACGTGTTACCGTTCACGATGGACGCGGGCGCGGACGCTGTCATCATCGTCGCATCGGACGGTACCGCGCGCGCGTATCCTTCGGAATCGACGCCCGACGCCTTGGCGCGACTCCGTCAACTCTCGTATTACAAGGTGGATCAAACCGCGAACGAAGTGCGCGGGTACGCCCTTCGACGCACCGACGACGACGCCATCGATTCTGTGCACGCGTGGACGGTGTCCTTCCCTCCGGAAGCGGGCTCGATCGTCGGATTCGCGTCGAAACCGACCGAGGACGAACGCGTCAATTCCTGGACGCGCGTCCCGGGCGATCGCTCGACGCTCTTCAAATACCTCAATCCCAACACCGTCTTTCTCGCCACGAGCGATGGGAAGCACGTGCAAGCGACGCTTATCGACGGCGTGACGGGAAGAATCTTATACCGCGTCCGTCACGGCGACGCGCGAGGTCCCGTGCGCGCGGTGGTGCGCGAAAACTGGGTGACGTACCACTACTTTAACACGAGGGCGAGGCGCTTTGCGGTGAGCGCGTTGGAAATATTTGACGATGGCGACGATCGACGAAACTTAGCCGTCGGTGGATTGGTGTACGATTCAATCCTCGGTCGCGCGTCGAACGAGACGTCGTCATCGCTCTCGCCGCCGCCGCTGCGCATCATCGGGCAGAGTTATTTCATTCGACCCGAGGCCAAGGAGCTCGCGGCGACGCGCTCGATGCGAGGCATCACCGAACCCGCCGTGCTCATCGCCACCGCCGACGATCAGGTGTTGGCGATCGACAAGAGGTTTTTAGACCCGAGACGACCGACGAGACCGACCGCGGCGGATCGAGAGGAGGGTTTGATTCCGTACGCGGAGGTGATTCCAATTCTCCCCTCGAATTGGGTCACGCAAAACCACGTCGTGCACGACATTCGCGGTCTCGTCATCGCCCCCGCCGAGCTCGAGTCCAACGTGCACTTCCTGGCGTTCGGTTTGGACCTCTTCTACGCCAGAATCACTCCGAGTCAATCCTTCGACGCGTTGGACGACGATTTCAATCACGTCTTGCTCACGCTGACGCTCGTCGCCTTGGTCGCCGGCGTCGTCGTCGCGCGCCGAGTCGCCGACGCCAACGAGCAAAATCACTCCTGGCGATGACGCATCGCTCGTGTAGTACCACGTTCACGCGCACCACGCCCCGAACGCACGCCGTCGATCGCTCGTCGCGCCGTCGTCGTCCCGCGCGCCTCGTCGCGCTCGCCGTCTCGCCGTCCCTGGGAGTTGTAAACCCTCGACTCGCACGCCGCATACGTCGACGCGTCGCGCGATCGCGCGAGACGAGGCACGCGCGCGCGAGCGACGTCCTCGAGCGTGAACGCGCGCGCGTCGCCGGAGTCTCGACGCGCATCGTCGTCGACGGTACCGTCGCGTCGTCGGTCGCGGTTTGAATCGCATTCGCGGCGATCTTGCGGATCTGCTCGTCGGGAGATTCGCGCGTCGTGAGGCGCGAGCGAGGCGGTGGAGGCGGTTTTCGCGCGCGAGATGAGCGACGCGGAGGCGATGGGGGCGCCGGACGCGCCGACGGAGGCGGTGGTGGCGGAGGAACCGGCGCGCGAGGTCGGGACGGAGGGGGAGGTCGGGACGGCGGCGGACGCGCCGGCCGACGTCGAGAAGGAGGTTCCGGTGGACGACGCGGGGGCGCGGGACGCGAACGAGGACGATGAGAGGGGTGATGATGGCGATGGGGACGAGAGCGAGAGCGAGGACGCCGGGATCAAGCGTCGGAGACGGAAACGGGCGATGACGTTGGACGAGGAGGACTACGAATTGCTCGAGGATAACCAAGTCACCGGTTTTAAGCGCAAAGAGAAGAAGAAGCGCTTACAGACGGCGGCCGAACGCGAGGGTGGCCCGGCCAAGGCGCCGGGCACGATCGCCGATCTCGAGCGTGGTTTATTCGGAGACGATGACGACGACGAGGGCGCGGTCGAGGGGGCGGAGGCCGCCGCGGAGGCTCCGAAGGAAAGCGCGCCCGCGCCGGCGGCCAAGCAACCGGTCGGGTACAGCGATAGCGAGGATGAGATGGATGATTTCATCGTTCGCGACGAGACGGATGGACCGCGCGAAACGAGAGAGGAGCGTCAGCGTCGGTACGCCTCGGCTATTCCCGGTTTGCGCCGCGACCAGCTTCAAGACGCCGCCGACATTTTCGGTGACACGGACGAGCTGCATCGCATGTTCGCCGCTCGTAAGCGCGTCGATGGTTCGCAGAGCGCACCGGTGGAAGCGGCAGAGTTGAGCGACGAGAGCGATGACGAGGACGACGAAATGGACGACTTTATCGAACGCGAGGGCGCGACGCAGGAAGATTTGGAACGCGCCAAGGCGGCGAGCGAGGCTCGAAAGGCGGCCAAGGCGCAGCGAGCCGAGGAGAAGCACCGTCGCAGATCGGTGCAATCCAGCCAAGCGAGCGAGTGGGCGTCTCAGACCTTTGAACCGTCCGTCATCAAGGAACAAATGCTCACGGCGAAGGATGAAATCATTCGATCGACGGATCTTCCGGAACGTCAGCAACTCAAGCCGCGACCCGCGGACGCGCCGACGGACTGGGGTGTCGAGGCGGCGTGGATCTACGATCGAATCATGGGCAGAGACTCGATTCAGCAAAAGCCGACCCAGGAGGGGTACATGTTGTTGTACGGATGGGCCGATTACGAACAAGAAAACGACCACGCGCAACGCGAGGCGAACATTCAAGGTTTGAACGACACGTTGCCTCCTGAAGAGGAAGAAGAGGTGATCCGTTGCATCGCCTTATTCCTTAGCATGACGTTCGACCAAAACTTGGAATTGCCGTACATCGTTTCGCAACGCCGAGACGACATGATGCTGCTCTTGCGCGGACGCGCCGAAGAGGCTCGACCGGCGTTGACGGCGGAGGGCGATCACTACAAGCGACTCTTGCGAAGATTCGAAATCATGCACGCGATTCTAGATTGGGACGAGCGATACGTGCGTTTAGAGCTTCGCAAGTCTCGAATTTCGTCGACTCTCGCGACCATCGTCGAAGAGAAGGGCGAAGGCGAACAAGGTTTGGTCGCTCGTCAGTGTCTGGATTTGGTGACGAATGCCTTTTTGGATCGTCACGTCGACGACGCCGAGGCCAAAGCGAGTCTGTTCTTCTCCGCTGAAACCGGTTCCAAGCTTCGTCGACCGGGTAGAAAGACGCAATACGACGCGCACGTCAAGAGAGGCATTCGAGACCTCGTCAACATGTCGGGTCCCTCCGCCGCCGCGTTTGGCGAAGATTTGAAGAATGGCATCTCGAGCGAGCTCATGGCGAACATGATGCCGGAGGAAGTCGCCAAGGTGTACTTTGACCAAGGGTACGCCGACACCGATGAAGTCATGAAGGCTTTCGTGCACGTCGCCGCGACTGAAATCGGCGCCGAGCCCGAGGTGCGCGCGTGGTTCCGCGACGAATTCTTGGGCCACGCCACCATCAGCACGTATCCCACGCCCGAGGGCACGGACGTCATCGACCCGTGGCACCCGATCGCCGCTGTGAAGCGTTTGGCGAAAATGCCGGTGTACATTTTAGGCGCCGAGCAATTCGCTCAAATCCTCGAAGGTAAGAGACGCGGTTTGCTCAAGGTGGATATCGGATTCGTCGACGTGCGCTTCAACAGCGTGTTGGAACGCATGGAAAAGGCGTACCTGAGCGAAGCGGTGAGCGATCTCGCCGCGGCGTGGAACGACGTCCGTCGCAGAGTGGTTCGCGCGGCGCTCGAGGAGCACTTGCTTCCGTCGTTGACTCGCGAGACGGCGGCGCAACTCGGCTTGGACGCGCGCGAGGCGTTGGCGCGCGCATGCTGCGAAGGCGCGTGGAACTACGTGTGCCACGCGCCCTGGCGTCCGGCGAACACCGAGGACCAAGACTTTGACGTGCGCATCGTCGCCGCCGTGTCCGGTTCTCCCGCCACCTTTGTCGCTCTCGATTCTCAGGGCGAGCTCGTCGATTTCATTCAGTGTCACACCATCGGTCGTCACCTCGGCAGCGGCTCGGGCGCGCAGATGACCAACCAACAGGATGAGCTTCAGGCGCTGATGGATTTCATCGTGCATCACCGTCCGCACTTGTGCTGCGTCGGTGCGAGCGGCATGGACTCCAGACGCGTCAAGGAGGTGCTCAACCTCGTCGTCGGTCGAATCATCGAGGAACAACCTCGCGCCATTCCCGAGGAGGTGACGGAAATTGCCGTCAACTTTGTCGACGACAGCGTCGCCAAGCTGTGCGAAAACGCCAAGGAATGCATGCTTGAGATGCCCGAGCAACAACCGTCGGTGATTCGCGCCGCGGCCTTGGGTCGTTCGCTCATCAATCCGGCCGCGGTGGTTGCCTCTCTCGTCCCCGGCGGCGAGGCGGCGTCGCTTCGCATGTGTCCGATGCAAGATGTCATCCTCGGTAAGGATGAACGCGTCGCCATCGTCGAGCGTCAACTCATCAGCGTGGTCAACCAAGTCGGTGTCGACGTCAATTCGGCGGGCGCGCACCCGTGGAAGAGCGCGCTCCTTCGCTACGTCGGCGGTCTCGGTCCGCGTAAGGCGGCGGCGATGCTCAACGCCGCGCGCGCCGTCGAGGGCGGCGTCCTCGATTCCAGAGAGCAATTACGAGGCGTCATGGGCGACGTCGTCTTCCGAAACGCCGCCGGTTTCTTACAAATCACAGACGCCGACATGCTCGACAGCACGCGATGTCATCCGGAGAGATACGAACAGGCGATGGCCATCGTCGTCAACGCTTTAGAATTGGAGGAAAACTTGGCGACGATGGACAAGTACGACCGCGAGCGAGAGCTCGCCAAGGTTTTCAACCCGAAGACGTGGGAGCTCAAGGTGGCGCCGCTCATCCTGGAGGAGTACGCCGAGTACTTGCAATCGACGGGCGAGGGGAAATCTCTCGAGGTTTTGCGCGAGATTCGAACCGAATTCCGATACCCGTTTGAAGAGATTCGTCCGCCGTGGTCGCCGCTCACCGCCGAGGACGAATTCGCGTTGCTCACGGGCGAAACCATGCACACGCTGAGCTCGGGTAAATTGATTCAGTGCACGGTGAAGAAGATTGAGGGTCCGCGCGACGGTCGAGGCGCGCGCGCCGTGTGCACGCTCGACAGCGGACTCACCGGGTACGTCGACAAGTACGACATCAGCGACGATCGCAACTTTTCGCGCGTCGAAGAAAAAGTCGCCCCCGGACAAGTCATCACCGCTCGCGTCAAGGCTGACGGTGTCGATGTGTACAATTTCACCGTCCAACTCGCGTGCAGTTCATCCGCGTTACACCCCGACGAAACCGCCAAGTGGGAACAACATTTGCACTACACGGAGATGAACAGCTACTACAGCCTCGACAAGCGTCCCGAGGAGATGCGCGTCAAGAAACCGACGGCGAAGAAGGACAAGCGTCCACCCTTTGTCCCTCGCAACATCGATCACCCGAATTTCCAAAACATCGCCCCTCAACCCGCGATGGATCAATTGGAGACGGGCGACATCGGCGAGGTGATCATTCGTCCGAGCACGCGAGGTACGTCCAACGTCTCGTGCACGATGAAGGTGTACGACGGCGTCTTCGCCCACTTCAACATCAAGGAGACCAAGAAGGGATCCGGCGTCGCCAATCTCGGTCTCGGCACCCCGCTCGTCATCGACGACGAAGAGTTTGAAGATTTAGACGAAGTCATGGCGCGACACGTCGAACCCATCGTCTCCAACGTCAAGCACATGCTCAAACATCGAAAATTCATGCGAGGCTCCAAGGAGGAGATCGACGGCGCGTTGCGTCAACAACTCGCTCGCAATCCCAGCGTCCGCCCGTACGCCCTCGGCGTCTGTCACAACAACAAGGGTCTCGTCCTCTTCTCCATCTCCTTCATCATGAGTTCGAGCGGTCGCGTGCACCACGAGTACGTGCAGGTGCGTCCCGCCGGATTTTATTTCCGCAAAATCGAGTTTCCCTCCGTCGACCGCATGTTGGCCTACTTCAAGGTGAATTGCGCCAAGCCTCCACCTGGCGCGCGAGACGCCGACGACGGCGGCGGGTGGAATTAAACGCGTCGCGACGAGACGACGCTCGATCGATTCAAAACGCGTCGCGTCCATCATCACACGCACGTAGTAGACACACACGAACCACGACGACACAGAATTGAAATCACACACGGTCGCGTAGTAGCCCACGACGCGCCGACCGCCTCCCGCTCGCGCGCGCGCGCGCCCATCCATCCGATTCCATCGAGGGACGCGCGCGTCTCGTACATCCGTCCCGCGCCTCCACTTCACCGCGCGCGAGCGCGACGACTCGCATCGCGCACGCGCACGCGACGAGAGTAGACCACCGACCCGACTCGTCGCGTCGTCGGTCGAGTCGTCGTCTCGTCGTCTCGTCGCGTCGTCGTCGTCGTCGTCGTCGTCGTCTGTGAAACTCGGCACCCCATGGAGAATCTCGTCGTCGACAATCTCTTCGTCGCGCAGGCGGCGCGACGCGCGCGCGCGCTCGCGAAAGCGGAGACGCTCGCGTGTGCGTTCATCGTGAACGCGATGCGCGCGGTGCGAGAGGGCGGAGAGATGCCGCCGCCGGTGTACGGGACGACGAGGAGACGTCGACGTCGAGACGATCGAGACGACGCCGACGAGATCGACGCCGACGAGATCGACGCCGACGAGATCGACGAGGAGACGTCGTTCGGAATCGTCGTGCGGTGCGTCGGCGATGGACGCGCGTACGAACGGTTTTGGGAGGTATTGGACGCGGTGGCGAGAGGGCTTCGTCGATCCGCGGCGGCGGCGGAGACGACGTCGTCGACGACGCTTCGAGAGTTGTATTACGTCGTGAACAGTCGAGGCGTCGGCGATGTGACCGAGTCGCAGCTCGCGCTGACGTTGAGACAGATCTCGGACGCGCTGGATGAACCGAGAGCGGCGTTGGGGATTTGCGCGGCGGCCAAGGGACAAGTCGCGGGACGCGCGCACATCGAAACCGCCGCGGGCGCGCGCATCGATTGCACCGCCGCGGGCGTCGGTGGATGGACCATCACGGGCGACATTTTCGAGCTCGACGCGATGACGATTCACAGCGACGCGGCGTACGTCATCGTCGTCGAAAAAGACGCCGTGTTCAACAGACTCATCGCCGAGCGCGCGTACGAAACGCTCCCGTGCGTGCTCGTCACCGCGAAGGGGTACCCAGACGTCGCGACGAGAAAGTTTCTCCACCTGTTGAAACGCGCGCTCGACGCGACGCGACCCGAAGGGGCGCAATTTTTCGGTTTGATGGATTGGAATCCGAGCGGCGCGTGGATTCTCGCGACGTATTCAGTCGCTCGAGAGGACGGCGGCGGCGTTCGCGACGCCGCCGAGTGCGTCGTACCGTTGACGTGGATCGGTTTGCGAGAGGAAGATTTGTGCCTCGTGCCCGAGCGCGCGTTGCTCGACCTCACCGAGCGCGACGAGGCGTTGATTCGAAACGCGCTCGATTCGTCCGACGCGCGTCATCCGCTCGCGCCGTACGCGCGAGAGTTGTCGACGATGCGTCGGTTGGGTAAAAAGGCTGAGATCGAGGCGCTGTATTCCGACAGAGATGACTTCTCCATGGTGGATTACGTGTCGCGAAAAATAGCCGCGCGCGAGTGAAAAGACGTCTCGCCGTTTCGTTACAAGTTGAAAAAAGTTATCAAAGCGCGCGCTCGACGCGGCGTCGTGAAACGCGTCGTCGTGGTCGTC
>Ga0181568_10005419_pt1 | contig 11250 bp, 11 predicted proteins | sample 101ome_20_FD_133758 | JGI IMG/M metagenome (GOLD analysis project Ga0181568, IMG submission 133758) | Coastal salt marsh microbial communities from the Groves Creek Marsh, Skidaway Island, Georgia - 101404AT metaG (megahit assembly) | ecosystem: Environmental > Aquatic > Marine > Intertidal...
AAATAAAGCTAAAATAATTTATGAGTATAAAAAAATAAAAAATATTGAAATTGAATATATTTTTTTAAGTTTAATAACATTCATAATTTTGTCCTCTAGCATAACCGATTTTCTTTGGGACGAATTAAATTCTGGAATATTTTATCCTTTGAAAGCAATTGTTCTAAATTCAAACCCATTAAAACCAGAGTTACCGACATCTTTAACTTTTACCTCCGCTCATTTTATTTCGTTTTTGACTTTTGAAGGGTTTCTTGCGAATGTTAAAGACTATGAACTTGTTTACTTTTACAAGCATTTTCAGGCCATTTTATATATAATTAGTTTCTTTTTTCTTTACAATATTACACAAAACATATTCCCAGAAAAACTATTCTCAAAATTAAGTTTCTATATTATATCCACATCCTCTTTGTGGTATTTTCAGATCACTGGAAATTTGTCAGATTTCCCTGTCTTTTTGTTATGTATTTATTCAATCAAAATTTTTATAAACACTAATTCAATTTATAAAATTACAAATTTTAAATTAAACTACATCGATCTAATCATTTTTGGTCTCTTCTTTTCGATATCCGTGAAATGTGTAGTAGTAATTTTTACACTAGTTATCCTAGACATGTTAAATAATTTTCAAATTAAAAGAATAATCTCTTATTCTATATGTGGTGTCTTCTTTTTTCCAGTGATGATAAGAAATTATTTACTAACCAATAACCCTTTCTTTCCCCAATTTAATAATTTTTTTAAGTCTGATTTTTTTCCATACGATCTTCAAACTGGAGCGATTGGTGCTAAATGGCTTCCAAGCTGGCCAATCGATTGGACATTAATGATGAATTTTTTTTCAAACTCAAATGAGTCGTTAAAAATTTTTGCTCACCCACATGAATTTTTATATAGCCCAGTATTTTACGCTCTCTTTATTTTTTGTTTATTAATTTTTTATTTTAGACTTGGACAATTTAAAAATAACTCATTTATAATTGCTGGAGGCATAATATTTTTTTCAACAGTTTTCTTAATAAATGCCGAAGTAAGATACCTTAAACAAGCTTACATTTTTTTTGTTATTTCACTGGTATTGATATTAAAAAACTTTAATTTGATTAATTCAAGATATTATAAAACATTTTTTTTTAAAATTTTATTAATATTTATGATAGTGTTGTTTCCAATTTCTAACTTTTCTGGATCAGACATGTATATAAGTGAAAAGAAAATTTTCAGTAAAAAAGGAAAAAATTGGGAAGACAAGATTGCATTTTATGACTCTATAAACCCTTTTTTGCATGCCAATCTTAAAGAAGATGAGAAAATATTCATACATTATCTTCAAGATAAAATTTTTTTAGTAAATTTTACAGTTATCGAAAATGATTGGTACAATCACCATGATATAAAAAGTTATAGGAAAATTTGGGAAAGCAATTTAACACAAAATAAAAAAATCGAAGCATCCCAAGAATATTTTTGTGAGGCAAAAAATATAAAATATTTAATACTAAGTTATAACTTAGCTGATGACTTTAATCCAATAATTGAACGATTAAAAAATGATAATGATCACTATTTATATAGAGTAAAATGTAAAAATGAATAGAAAAAAATTAAATTTTGTTATTACAGGTGGCGCAGGTTTCATAGGTTCACATCTTGCAAATGCGCTACTTAAAAAAAACCATAAAGTTTTAGCCATTGATAATCAACGTTTTGGAAACTGGAAAAATATTGAGAAAAATAAGAATTTGAAAATAATTACAAAAGACATTAATGACATTAAAGATTTTAGAAAATATTTTAACAAAAATACAGTTTTAGTTCATTTAGCAGCTGAAAAACATAATAACTCTCTAAAATATCCTGACAAGATATTTAAAACTAATTGTATTGCTACAAATAGATTATTTGAAAACGCTTGCGCGAAAAAAGTTAAAAAAATTATTTTTAGCTCTTCACTTTATGCTTATGGGCAAATCAGCAAACCAGTTATGACAGAAAAACATTCTTGTAATCCTAAAACTGTATATGGAATTACTAAATATTCTGGTGAACTATTATTAAAAAAAACTGCATTAGAAAATAATATTAGTTATGCAATACTTAGATTTTTTTTTGTTTATGGATCTAAACAGTATTCAGGTACTGGATATCCATCAGTAATTGTAAAAAACTTTAAAAAACTAAAATTAAAAAAAAACCCACTAATAATTAATGATGGTACACAAGTTTTAGACTATATACATGTAAATGACGTAGTAGATGCTATTATAAAAACTTCACATACAAAAAAAAATTTAACATTAAACGTTAGCTCAGGCAATTCAACATCCATAAAAAGTTTAACAAAAAAAATGATTGAAATAAGTAAAATTAAAACGAAATTTTTATACGTAGGTAGAGATTGGACCAAAGGAACATTTAGAGTTGGAAGCAATAAACTGATTAAAAAAGAGTTAAACTGGTCTCCAAAAATTAGTCTCGCAAAAGGTTTAAATGAGGTATGGGATTGGATAAAAAATACATAGATCTTTCAATAATTGTTCCTTGTTTAAATGAACAGCATAATATTGTTCCATTGCATAAGTTAATAGAGGACACGGTTGGAAAAATGAAAATTAATGCAGAAATTATTTTTGTAAATGATGGAAGCACTGATGATACTGAAAAAGAAATAAATAAATTAACCAAATCCAATACAAATTTAGAAGTTATCTATAAAAAACACCAGAAAAATCTCGGTATTTTTTCATCTTGGTTAACTGCTCTAGAAAGTATTTCAGGAGAAGTTGTTTGTTTTATAGATTCAGATTTACAAAATCCCCCATCAGAAATTAAAAATTTATACAATGAATTATTGAGCAGCCATGTTGATATGGTGCAAGGCAGCAGAAGTATTATTGGTAGAAAAATAGATACGAGATATATTTTAAGTGTTGGACTAAATTTTATTTTAAACTTAATCTTTGGAATTAAATCAAAGGATAATAAAAGTGGTTTTTTCGTAGCATATAAGGATTGTATATTTGACATATTGAAATATAAGTCAAATTACTTTTTTCCACATACATTTTGTAGAATTTCTGCAGAGTTCAAGGGGTATGCGGTATCAGAGATAGAGACTTTATTTGAAGAGAGAAGAATGGGAAAATCTTTCTTAAAAGATTTTCCTTTGCTTGCAATTCTCAAATGCTTATACGATATAATTTTAGGAGTTTACGAATTTAGGTTTTTAATAAAAAGAAAAAATGAATTTGAACGTTTTTTAGATTTACATAAACCACTTAAAGAACCTAAAAAAAAAAATTTAATTTATGGTTTTCTTTGGAAATTTTATGTTTTTTTTACACCGCTGCATAAGTGGATGATTTCTTCAGATTTTGCAAGAATATATGAGTCATTATTGATAACTCAATATTTATCCAATAAAGATCTTAGAAAATTACAACTTATTAAACTTCGAAAACTAATTAGACATTGTTATGCTCAAGTCCCATATTATAAGGAACTGTTTGATAAAAATAATATTAAACCTTCGGATATAAAAGAACTTTCAGATATAAGAAAAATACCTGTTCTTAATAAGTCTGATGTAAAAGAAAACATTCACTTTAATTTATTTTCAAAAAAACACATCAAAAAAGAAATGCTTAAGGTTGTTACTAGTGGATCAACAGGCGAACCTTTTGTAACTTATGCTGATAAAAAACAATTGGAATTAAGATTTGCAACAACTATAAGAGCTGCGGAGTGGACTGGATGGAAATTTGGTCAAAAACAAGCAAGACTATGGCATCAAACTTTAGGCATGAGCCTGATACAAGTAATTAGAGAAAAAATTGATGCTCTTTTTATGAGAAGGCTATTTATTCCAGCATATGAAATTAGCAACTCAAACTTAAAAAAATTCTTTAATAAAATTAAGAAACATAAACCAGTTTTGATTGATGGTTACGCAGAGTCATTCAATTTTTTAAGCCAATATCTTGAAAATTTTCCAAATACAAATTTTAAAGTAAAAGCTGTTATGTCATCAGCACAGATTTTACCTGCTCAAGTTAGGAAGATAATTGAAAGTCAGATGGGAAGCAAAGTGTATGACAAATATGGTAGTAGAGAATTTTCCGGAATAGCTTACGAAGATTTCACATCTTCTGGTCATTTAGTTCAGATGGAAAGTTATATTGTCGAAATAATAAAAAATAATGAAGAAGCGAAACCTGGAGAAGATGGAGAAGTAATCGTGACAGATTTGAACAATTACCACTTCCCTCTTCTAAGATATAGAATAGGTGATATTGCCGAGGCACTAGATAATTCTGATCTAAATAAATACGATGTGCAAATGGATAGAATTGGACAGATAAAAGGAAGAACCCAAGCATTGGTATTTTGTAAAAATGGTAGATGGTTGCCGGGTACTTTTTTTGCACATTTTTTTAAAGAATATTCTGACTTCATAAAGCAATTTCAAATTATTCAAGAAGAACCAGGCATGTTTGACCTAAAAATTGTAAAAAACGATTTATATAATACAGTATCAGAACAAAAAATATTGAAAGACCTAAAAAATTATATAGGTAATACAACCGTAAATTTAGAAATTGTAGATGAGATAAAACTTGTGAGAACTGGAAAAAGAACTCCTGTAATCTCTAAAGTAAAAATAGATTTTCAAGATCTTCACTAGATTATGAGAGCTATTTATTTATTTATTTCCAAAAGAGAGAAAAACATTTTTGAAAAATATAAAAATAATAAATCCTTATCATTGTTTGACTATTTGCTACTTTTTTTTAAGGGAATGATTGCAATTATAGAATCTTTGATGAGGCACATATCAGGCCCTATTGGTTTCAAACTAAGAGAGATATATTATAGATCAATTTTTATTAAATCAGGGAAAAATATTTTAATAGATACGGGTGTAATAATAGACTCACCTCAAAATATCAAAATTGGTTCAAATGTTTGGATAAGTTCATACTGTACAATTGCACCAAACTTAGGTCATTTAGAAATAGGTAATAATATACATATAAATTCCCATTCTCATATTGCTGGAAGGGGAGAAATTATATTTGAGGATAATGTAAATATTTCTTCAGGTGCAAAAATTTTTTCGGGAGCAGTTATTATTCCTACTAGAAATAAACTAGTTTGGAACCCGATGATGCTTGAGGATTTAAGCCTTTCAAATATTGGATCAATAATTTTAAGAAATAATTCAACAGTATTTGCTAACTGCACAGTTGCACCCGGTGTAGAACTAGGAAAAGGATCTGTTTTAATGTCAAATTCTTTTCTTAATAAAAATATGGGTGAGTATGAGATTTTTTGTGGTGTACCAGCAAAAAAAATTGGTATTAGAATGAGTTAAAAAAATCCATTGTCACATTTTATATACGATCCATTACCAGCAATATCTTCACTTGCAAAATATATTGTGTTTTTCAAATTGTTATTCTCAACATATTTTTTATTTGCTGTTCTAAAGAGTATTTCGTCGACTTTTTTCTTTGATAATTCAGTTTCTTTCAGTCCACCGTCAAAAAGCCCTAAATGTATGGTACGGAATATAATTTCAAGTGAACCATATTCTGTTGCAGAAGATCTTACAAATCCTTCCAAACCATTTTTTGAAGCCGAATAAATTGAAATACCTTTGTCACCATTAAATCCTCTTGATGAACTAAAATATAAAAATGAGGGTTTTTTATAAATATATTTTTTTAATATTTTTCTAGTAATATTTATTGGTGTTAACAAATTTATTTTTATAATTTTTTCTATATCATTTTTTTTTGAGTTTATTAGTATTTTTTTATCTGAAATAGCGTTTGAAAATATAAAAACTGGCTTTTTATTTTTAAGTTTATTTGATATTATTTCTAAGTATTTATCATCATTATAATTAATCTTAAAATTGTTTTTGATTGATAATTTTTTTCTAGAAAAACCATACACCTCAAAGTCTTTTTTAATTTCTTGAAATAATTTTTTAGCAATAAAAGAACTAGACCCAAATATAAAAAATACTTTATCCATCTTTTACCCCTATTAATGCAATAGAAAAGTTTAGACCTACACCAAATCCACAAATTACAAAAAATTCATTACTCTTAAAATCATAATTATCATCTATTATTAAAATAGGTATAGTTGATGAAACCGAATTACCTCTATATTTAATATTCGAAGGTTTATCTACTTTAAAATTTGCTAATTTTTCTAAAAAAAAATCACATACTACTTTAGAACCCTGGTGTAAAAAAATTTTTTTTATATTTTTTTGTTTATGTTTTTCGAGAAAATTAATAAGACTAGGTAGAACTTTAGAGCTAGTAAAGCTAAAAACTTTTGATCCATGCATATACACATTTTCATTATGTTTGCTATATAGGTCGTTAAAACTATTTTGTTTAAAACCTGATAATGTATCGTGTACGCTTATTTTTTTTTTATTAAACAGAAAAACAGATGCTCCATCAGAAAAAATTGGCGATGTGCTTCTATTAAAAGATTTAATATTTTTTGAATATGTCTCAGAGCAAACAATTAATGTATTACCCTCTAAATTTTTTGCTATTTTAATTGCATCTACAAATCCACTACATCCCGAATTAATATCTATTAAGTTTAAATCTTCATTAAATTTTAAATTAGAGGCAAATAAAAATGCATTTCCTGGAAATTGAATTTTTGGGTTTTCTGTAACATAAATCAAATTTGAAAAATTAATTGGATTTACTTTTTCCTTGAGATTGTCATAAGCTTTTATTGATAATGTTAATGTATCCTCATTATCATCACACTTGTAAAGTTTTTCAGCACCAGTTTTGTTAATAATTGCATCTATTAATTTTGGATCAATTTTTTGTTGCTCTAACATTTCTCTTACGGATAGAATTTTAGATCCGTGAGCTTTACCAATATAGTTGCTTAAAAACAAAATTATAAATTATTCTTATTTAAAGTGTCTAAGATCTCTTTTAATGAATATTTTTCCCCTAAATTCTCTATTTTTGAGGCCTCTCCTGAGGTTTCCTTGTCTATTGCAGAAAGAAAAGTTAAATGAGCAAGAGAATCCCATTCTTCTATGTCATCAGATTTCGAGTTTATGTTAACGTCCTTAGCATCAATTTTTAATGAATTACAAAAAATTTTGATTAAATTATCTTCAGTCATTTATATAATATACTCTAAATTTCTATACTGGTAAATGTTTTTATCTATATTTGAAAATGATGGATTGTAATGTTTATCTACAGAATTAAAGGTCCAATGAGTGACTTGAGATTTTCTTGATAAAGTGGGATCCTCGCATTCCGGTGAACCATGTAACAAGTTTGCGTCCCATAAAATACAATCACCTTTTTTCATTTCAGGAGTTGTTCCATTTATTTTTTTTGAATTCATTTCTCTAACAACCCACTCTTCATATTCTGTATAATTCTTCTTTACTTCTTCCAAAGATGATGGAGGTTTTTTGTCATTTTTTAAAAAATTATAAATCTCCCATTTATGTGAACCAGGAACAATTTGAAGGGGCCCAGAATTAGGGTTAATATCTTCTAGAGCAACCCAGGCACCAACTAATTTTAATTTTGGAATCGTCCCAAAATGCATATAATCACTATGTAAAGGTTGTTGCGTACTTCTCAAAAAATTTATAGTGGAAAATGGCATTGCATCATCATCAAATATATAATCTATAATAGCTTTTATTTTAGGGTGTTTAGCCAAAGCTTTACAATTTAATGAATATTTATAACTTTCTACAATTCTAGGAGATTCATTATAAGAGTATATTTTTGTATTTGTTTTAAATTTTTTATCATTTAGTAGATTTTCTACATCATAATTTATTTTTTTAATCAGTTCGTTATCCTCAACATTGAATATGCAATATCCTTCGGATAAAAATTTATTTTTAATATTGTCTTTTGCAGATTGCAGCATAAGTGAAAGCCATACTGATACCAAACTTGTTTTCAAAGTCAATTAAATTTTGGTTTTTAAGTTCTGAAAAAAACACCAAATTTTTTTTGAAAAACTCTGGTAACGGCCAAGATATTTTTTCGGAATATATTATTTGGCTAAATTTTAAATTTAACATAGATTTTAATTTATCTACATTACATAAAGATATAATAGGAAGTATAAATACTCCATTTGGTTTTAAATAATCAAGAATAACATCTATTATAAAGATTAAATTCTTCAGACCATCTTTTCCTGAATCACAAACAACTCCTTTGTACCACTCACTTTTTTCAGCCACATCATCAGAAATACTTGATACATCACTAATAATCAGATCATATTTTTTTCCATTCCAAGGTTCCAGATACTTACCAACTTTAATATTGCATTTAAAATTTTTTAAATTTGATTTTGCTTTATTAATAGCTTCAGAAGATATATCGCTACAAGAGAAATCAAAATTGAAACTTTGAGTTTTTTCCATCAAAAACTTTGTAATATTTCCATCTCCACACCCAATTTCTAAAATTTTCATTTCATTTTGTTTGCAATTAAGTAAAATTTCTAAAGATGCTTTTTGAATAATTCTACTTGTTAGATTTTCTTTAAAAATAGACATTGATTGTGTACATATCAGAAATCTTAATAATTTCAAATGTTAGAAATTTTAAAAGAAAAAATTAAATTTATTTTTGTTGGTTCACTAAATACAGGACTAACTTATATAATTTATTTATTATTATTAAAAATTAATTTACATTATTTGTTCTCATTTACTATTTCCTGGTTTGTAGGTTTTTTATTTACTTTTCTTATGAGTGCTAAATTTGTATTTAATACTAAGCTAAAAGAGTTAGCGAATATAAAAAAAAAATTATTTTTGTTTTTAATATTAAGTCTTGCACAGCTTTTTATAAGTATTTTAATGTTAGAAGTAATAATAATTTATTTCGACTTAAATGTAAAAATAGCACCTCTAATTATTGTTGCTATTTTATTTATTTTTAAATTTGTACTATCAAAATTATATATTTTTAATAAAAAATAATATGTCTTATTTTTTTTTCTTCTTTTTAAAATATAAATAAAAAATATTTGACAATGAAAAGATTATAAATACTAAGATAATTATTAATACTACAGCAGCACCAATAGTAATTCCTGGACCTATATATGCATGTGACGGTGTAGCTATTAAAAATTGAAAGATTAAAAAAAATATTACAATTTTGATGGAATTCATATGTTCCTTTTGTTCTTTTGAAGCATATCATAAAGTCTTAACGTTTTTTTGTCTATATTAATTTTTTTGTAATCATATTGTCTCTTAAATCTTTTTTTCTTTGAAGTGAGTTTACATTTGTAATTAAATTTACTTTTGACAAAGTTGTTTAAAATGAATTGATTATGTGTGAATTTTTTATAATCTAAAAAATATACATTTTGTTTTAAATTTTTTTCTAATTTTAATAGGTATGAATAATAATTGAACCATATATTTTCCCAATACTTAAAGTTTTTAGCATCTGAAAATTTAAAATTTTTTTTTGACAGTCTAAAAATTTTAATTCCTTTTCCAAATTCATGATGTCCAACCATATTCATGAAGTTCAACGAAAATGGTACATTATGTTGAATGTTTAGAAAATTGGAATGTTGTTTTTTTAATGATAAAATATGATCAGTTGGATTTCTATATAAAACAATAAATAAACATTTAGAAAAGTAATTACTTAGATTCTTTAGCCTGACAATATTGTTATTATTTTTTGATAAATAAAATTTTTTTTTGTTATATTTAAGATGAATGTTTATAAATTTTTCAAAATTATATAAATTATTTAACTTTAGATTATTAATTTGAATATACTTCTTTTTAATATAATTATTATTTAACTCTAGTTTCCAAAATATTTCATCAAAAGCTTCAGGACTCTTTGAAGTAATTTTAATACCATCTTTATGCTGTCTTTCTGTTACCTTATTTTTCTGGATATTAAATATATTAAATACTCTTTGTAATTTTGGGGCCATTAAAAAAGGCAGGTCATTATATCTTAAAGAAAAAAAATTTCCTTCCTCATGTAAATTTACCATTAAAGCCGTGCTACCTGACCTAGCCAGTCCAGTAATAAAAACACCACGAACTTGCTTAGAATTTTGTTTGCTTTGTAAAAATATACTTTTTTGAAAATTATATTTCTCTAAGAAATTTTTATACACCAATCTCGAAACAAAATTGAAGTGACTCCTTTTTTTATTGTAAAGAATTCCTATCACTAAACTTGAAAAAAATAAAAATTCAATTGAAAAGAAAATTTCGTAAAGGCTATGGGAATATTTTTTTTTTAAAGTTAAATCAAAAAAATAAACAAAAAAAAAGAGCGTTAAAAATATTAGGCAAATTTTAAAAAATGGAATTAAAATCTTTTTTATAATCTTTAATAATTTTTTGTATTTCCTTTCATTCGTTATATTGGAAAAAGATATATCCAAATAATCACCTATGCTATACATCAATTTTTCAATTTCAGATGAAAATTTTACTTTACTAAATAAAAAAATTGATAAAATTGAAAAGAAAGCAAATAGTATATATGAATTTAAAAAGTCGTTTAACAAATTAAATGTCATTGAATTATTTACATTTTTTTTTTAAATTTTTAGGATCCTCTTTAAAAAAATTTTTATTTTTAAACTTACTTTCAGTAATAAGATAATTTTTTTCTGAGTTATATGAATTTATAAAATCAAAGTAAAATTTATCTTCTTTATAATCATACTCTAATATTCTACCTTGGCGAGATGAGGTTATTATTACTCTATCACCATGTACATCGTGAGTACCTTCCATACTGGTATATAATTTAAGATTTCTGCCATCAAATATTTTTTCAGATTTCATATTTTTAAGATTAATTTTTTTAATCTCTAAAAATTTTTTAGGAAAGATTTCATCATTTTCATCTTTCATATTATTATTAAAAAAAGTTAAATATCCTTTCTGCCAATCTGGGTCATGCTGTCTCTTGCCTAAACCAACTCTCCACCATTTAATTTTAAGAGTTTCTTCATCAACCACAAAAATTAAATTTGCTGAACGTAAACTAATTACCAGATCACCTTCATCAAAAATACTAAAATAACTTAGATAATTTTTTGGTATCTCTTCAACATCATTAATGTGATAAGGATCATATAGATATCTGCTTTGGTATGGAACTTTCCGAAGATCAAAAATATTTATATCAGGATTATTTTTTA
>Ga0181568_10005426_pt1 | contig 11246 bp, 12 predicted proteins | sample 101ome_20_FD_133758 | JGI IMG/M metagenome (GOLD analysis project Ga0181568, IMG submission 133758) | Coastal salt marsh microbial communities from the Groves Creek Marsh, Skidaway Island, Georgia - 101404AT metaG (megahit assembly) | ecosystem: Environmental > Aquatic > Marine > Intertidal...
GATTGCCGTCTGAGTTTCCAGGTGTAACGTTTTCCAATTACAAAAAAACACAAGTCAAAACACAATTAGAAAAAAACATGTTAAATGGAAAAATAGAACCTGCTAATTATTGGTGTATTGAATTAATCTGTGCAGGACATTTTTCAGATATATGGGAACTCATCTTCCATTACGTAGGAAAATACATTCATGTTGGAAATCCCAAACTATGTGTATATTTAGAAAAACGTTTTTTATTGTTTAAAGGAATTATCACGCAAGATACATTTACCAACGAACTTCATTTGCGAAATCACCCAACAATACGACAACTCTTTGCAGAAGTTATTTGTGTATTAACCTTATCTAACAAAAAACATAGTTTTGAGACCATTCGGATAAACAGAGAAGAAGAATATGACATCACACAAATGACAGAACGATTAATTGCACCAAATATTCACTTTGTAGATGATATATTTCAAAAAGAAGATCCAAAGGAATTATTTATAGCTATGAATGAATTTGCTTATAACTTATCTGAAGAGAAACGCAATATCCGTAATGCTTGTTACTGGATTGAATGGGTTATTGAATTTGAATTATTATGTAAAAAACGTAAATTACCATGTATATGCGACCCACGAGATTTCGTAAAAGTAGAATCCAAATTCCGTACTCAACCTATATGGATCATATGGGATATTTTATTTCATTACATTTCACTTAAAAACGCACCGGGATTGGTACAAATCATGAATTCACTTTTTAATCTATTCTGTGTCAAATATACAGCAGGAACACCTAAACGAAGACGATATCTATTGTATTATGGTGTTGCTCTTATAACGGAAGAATATAGTTTAAAAGAAGACATGATACAAAACAAAGCAGTCATACAAAATGTGTTGAAAAACATCAACAAATTATATAAAGAAGTCAAAAAGACAGAAATGACACCAACCACGGATTACTTATTTGCCAATTTGGAACAAGAAACGCAATTTGAAAACTCACTTCGGAAATTACAATTGGTTCATTCTTTGGATATGTTGTAATATTCAATTAGACAAATATTTCATATCATAATAGCGTTTATCAAAACTTGTTATCAATTGATAAAACCCCAAAGGGAACATACAGTGCCATATGACATGACCATATTTAGTTACTTCCGTACAATACAGTTCTGAAATAATCCAACAAGATCCACCAACTGCGGAAATAAACAAATAACGCTTGTATGGATACCCATATTTGGTAGCTACCTTGTATATCAAATAAATGGTAGCACTTAGATATATACTAAAAATGTTGGGGAAAAGTAAATCATACTTGGAGATTGTATTTACTACTAAAAATGATACAGTAAAAACAGAATTCCATCCATTATACCAATTTATTTGAGATTTGTTACGAAAATAATACATACGCAACAATCCCCAAATACCAAAAAAATTAGATAATATCATCGTAATTTCGTCCGCTTGTTTCCCATACCAATTCAATGTATAGTGATAATAAAAACTGGCAAATCCATTTAATGATAACATACACGCTATAATGTAAAACATTGAATTCTTTGGAAAGCCAATAACAAGAGGAAATGCACTTATTACTAAAGAGGTATAAGAATTCCACAACTCAGGTGGTTGATAATTTTGTAATCTTGATTCGCAAAAATTATGTTGAAAATTTTGTTCCATGTTATACAATATACTTATTATTTTATTCGGTTTAGATACAATTTTGTTATATCAATACATGCTAACATCTATAGTTCCAGATACTACCTTTGTTACTTGCTGTTATCTTTTAGATGGAGGAAGAAAGTTAGATATTCTGGAAAAGCAATCTTCATTTACCTTGTCCTTACCCTATAACATGGTCATTTTTTGTGATAAACATACAGAATCGTTTATAAGAAAGTATCGTGCAAATTTTATGCAATATACACAAATACACGTTAATCCAATCGAATCATTATCAACTTACCAATTTATTGACAAAATAAAAGAAAATAGAACTAATTACTTTCCAACAGAAGATGACAGAACAAATGAATTAACCCAAATTATCACATGTAACAAATTTGATTTCATGCTTACTGTTATTGAAAATAACCCGTTTAATACTACTTTATTTACGTGGATAGACTCTTTGTTAGGTAGAACGAAACCTCGTATATGTGAACATTATCACGGGTCATTGATACCACAAATCATTTCTAAGTGTAGTAATAAATTCCATATTATGGTTATTGGACAAGTTGATTCCAAATTTCTACAACCTGAATTCTATAAAGAGTACTATAGCGAATATCGATATTTGGTAGCCGGTGGATTTTTTGTTACAGGAAAACAACACGGTAATGTGATTCTTAACAGATTAAAAGAAATATTCGTAGAACATACCAATGCTGGTGTAGGACACGGAGAAGAAATGCTATATTTGGACATTATCGAAAACTATCAACAACATCTTGTTACTAGTTATGGTGATTATGGAATAATATTAGACAATTTTATTACTCCTACTATTAAGATTGATTACATATACCAACTTATCATTTATAAATATTTAAGTAATACGCAGTACAGTCGTGCTAAACACGCCCTAGAAACAGTGCTTCATTCTATACATAACTTTACCATCCACGTTGATCCAGATAGCACAGTTCAACTTTGGTGTGATTACATTATCGCATCCTACTATCTATCTCCTTATGATACAATAAGTGTCATTGAAAACATTTATTCACAATGTATTCAACATTATCCGTATTCAGAGGTATTTAAACAATATAAAACTTATATTGGACCATACATCCGTTCCATTAATGAAACATTCAATAAAAATTTTGAAGTTTAAAAGGAAGCACCAAATGCACCACCAACTAGGCCATTAGCGGCCATAGGCTCGAATTGCTCTTGGAAGGACATAGCTTGTTGTTGATTTGCTTGATGGCTGTTCATCATATTATCATATCCACCACTTCCATCACGGGTTACTGCGGGAGCAGGAGGGAATGAACCGGATTGTTGTTGAGTGTTATCCAAGTGGTCTGCTTGACTAGGTTTATGGGCACTCTTACGAATATTCTTAGCACCTTCCTTTTTATCCTCCATATTCTCCTTTCCATTCATCAATTCATTGAAACGTTCTACCATAACATTAACCTTTAATCCTAACTTGGTTTGAATACTTAGCACAATTACTAAGAAAGAAATAACAATATTGGTTAAAGTCAAGTTATCATATTTGAATCCACTATACGTAGGAATATAAGTAATAATACGATGAATCAATATGATACCAATAAACATCATAGCTACTTGTAAACCAATTTCTGCTAAAATTTCTAAATTGCTCTTATCGTGATCTAGTTCAGGAATAAAGTTATGAATAGATTTATTCAAAATAACTACTGGGATAATAGCTAAGAAAGCATACTGTAAGATATTTAATATTTCTGCCTTTCCTTCCTCGGTTGTTGAAAATACATGAGTGAAAAAGGTCTCTTTTTGATTTTCTGAGTTTGTTTCATTTAAAATGTCCATTTCGGTATATATTGTTCCTATATATTATTCACGATGTCTTGTGTTGAAAGGATATAGATAATTCCTTGTATTATACTCATATGCTTAAAAACGTATTACACTTGAATAAACACAAAGATCGCGATCCAACCAAAGCATTTCATGAAGAATATCAATATTTGAATTTACTAAATGACATTATTAAAGATGGTTCTATGGAAACAGGACGAAATGGAAATGTAAAAACAATTATTGGTTCGGCTATGCATTTTTCATTAGAAGATGGACATATTCCTATTTTTACTACCAAGAAAACTGCGTGGAAGACTTGTTTAAAAGAACTAATTTGGTTTGTTCGTGGTGAAACAGACAATCAATTGCTAACAAAACAAAATGTTCATATCTGGGATGGTAATACAACACAAGATTTTTTGGATTCACGCGGACTATCACATTATAGAGAAGGACGTGATATTGGTCCGATGTACGGGTTCAATTGGAGATATTGGGGTGCTGAATACACTGGTTGTGAAACCGATTACACTGGAAAAGGAATTGATCAATTACAAACTGTAATTGACTGTTTAAAAGATCCTAAACAACGTTCTTCACGACGTATGATAATCAGTGCATGGAATACATCTGTTATTGACCAAGGTGTATTGCCACCTTGTCATACATTAATGCAGTTTAATGTGATTGATGGAAACAAACTAAGTTGTAGTTTATATGCGAGGAGTCAAGATGAACCACTTGGGACACCATTTAATATTGCTTCTTATTCATTCCTTACATTCTTGTTAGCAAAACACTGTGATTTGATACCATATGAATTTATCATACACGGTGGAAATTGTCATATTTATGAAGAGCATTTAGATAGCATGACGGAACAAGTAACACGAGACCCTTATGAGTTTCCAAAACTAACAATTACAACTAAAAAAGATAATATCAATGAATATACCATAGAAGATTTTGAATTGAAGAACTATCAAAGTCATCCTCCCATTAAAATGAAAATGGTTGCATAAATCTATAATTCAAAACAAAAGAATATAAAATTAATCATAATATTTTTGTTATTATGAGTAGTTCAAACGCAGCAGCTATTCGAAGAAGAGTAGGTAATCAAGTATCTGCTCCACCCGAACCACCACAGACTGGACGACCTGCCATTGTGCTAGATTCAGACCAATCTACTAAAACCTCTGGCATGACACTACAAGAAGTTATCACTCATTTCAATAAACGGATTACTTCATTGGAAGAAAATAAACAACCTGTTAATATTGCTACTACCGATGAATTAAATCCAATCATTCAGGAATTCAATGATCGTTTTGAACTCTTTGCTACAGAAATAGCAATGATGAAAGACCAATTATTAAAACTACAAACGTATACAATGGACGTAAACAAAATGCTTCTTGAAGAAAGAGTTCAGGTGTTATCTACCAACATCTCATCTACCAACACTGATCCTATTGAACAAACATCTATGGTGAATGAAGATATTGACGCACAAACAATCAATACTGATCTTATTTCAGAACTACAAAAAGATATGACTACAAGTGTAGATATGTCAAAAGAATTAGACAATTTCAATCACGATGAATAGATATAAAAATAATGTGGTTGATATATAACAGATGGATACTAAAGACAAACAAGATAATGTTAAGAAACAAATTGACGAAATACAGGATAATTTTTATACAGAAAACAGTAAAAATAAATTCTTCAAAAAGAAACAGAAAATAGAATGTGCACAACAAGTTGTTTCCAAATTGGATATTAACACATTAATAGAAAAAACGGTGTATGTCATTCCAAATACATATACCATTTATTTTGATTACACTATCTATAAGGGCTATGCTCATCCAGATATATATGAATATATTAATAACCATTTCATTCAATTACTAAAATATTGTGTTGATAATTTTAAAAAAGCTGATGTTCAAGTCAATATGGATAGTTTTACTATATCAGCATTTGAACGATATAAACCAGCTATTATGAACATAATAAAAAATATTGATGATGCTACATTTAACTCTTTGAACAACCTGATTATATTCAATGCGCCATCTATGATAGAGACGATAATTCAACTTATATATAAATTATTAAATAGTACTACTGTTTCCTTCCTTCAACAACGTCTTACCATTATTCCAAAGTCAAAAAACTAAGTAACAACCACTATCAAAAAGTATATAAACATACTACCTAATAATAATTAGTTTCTTATGAAAGTAATTATTTCTGACCCTGTAAAAGTTTCTTGCTTTGTTGCATTATTTCAAAATATGAAACAGATTACAGATTATGTAAATATTATTTGTAACGAGGATAAATGGTATATTCAATCAATGGATTCTCATCGAGTTTCTGTTATTGAACTATTTTTAGAAAGTTCTTGGTTTAACGAATATAACATTGATAACAACAATTTAACCATTGGTATCCATACAAATGTTATGGCAAAGGTCATTTCTACTATTGATAAAAATCAGGGAATTTTAATCGAAGTGGAAGAGGACAACGTGGAAAAGTTATATATATCTTATTTTACAGATGATTCTTCTGTAACACAAAAACAATTTCGTATCCCATTGGTTGATCTGGATGTAGATTTAATGGAAATCCCAGAAGGAATGAACAATACTATTCAGTTCACATTGTCTTATTCATCTTTTGCAGATATGTCCAAGCAGTTATTATTATTTGGAGAGTCTATTCAATTTGATTGTAAATCAGACAAAATCACACTTTCAACTAGCAGTGATGAAAATGGATCTATGGATATTTTATTAAACAAAAAAGAACTGGTATCTTATGATTTTGATACAGATACAAAATTAGAGTTTAGTCTAGCTATATTAAATAAAATTAATGCATATCAAAAAATGTCCAACAACATAAGTATTCAATTATCCAATGAATACCCATTAAAAGCAAGTGTATATTTTGACCCTAATAATGAAAATTCGAAGCTGATATATTATTTAGCTCCTAAAATCGGTGATGACTAATTCGTTCACCCAAGTATATCAAAAGCCTAACATAGTATATAGTATACCATGTTAGCTAATATCATATTGTTCTTGTGTATTTTTATCATCTATACGCATTTATTAGACGAATGGAAAATGCAAGATAAATTGGAATTATTTGAGACAGATTATACAGATTATGACGATTTTCAGCAAATTTCGCGAATGAAACAACCATTTGTTTGTAATTACAAAGAGATTGTTAGTGAGTTATGGGAATCTAATTTGGATTTATCACTAATTGATGAATGGAATGTTATCAATAACGAAAATGAATTGAAAGTCCATTACAATACTCTCGACCTAGTGCTAGAAAAGAAGTATATCTCATTTCATAATCAGGAAGTTATTCGGAATTCTTCTCTATTGGATAGATTGTTAAAAAATGATGAATATCTACAACCTCATCTTAATTACAACGCTCATTATGATATTTTAATGGGCTCTGCTAACAATAAAACAACAGGTCAATATCATGTGTATTCTAGACAATATATTGTGAACTACTATGGTGAAGTTACCATACGTCTGTTGCCTTGGAAATACATAAAGGAGGTATCTGTTAAATATTCCCCTTTTCATTTTTATACAAATACAAACTTGTGGAATAATAAAGACAATTGTATTGAACTTAAACTACAACCTGGCGAATTATTATATATTCCTCCTTATTGGTGGTATTCTTATGAATTTAATACACAATCTTGTTTGCTTTCCTTTTCTTATCAAACACTTGCAAATAATATTGTAAATTTACCCCATTATATCAAACAATTTATTCAAACCTATACAACTGAACCAGCATATTCTGTCAAATCTATTGATACGGATGAAGAAAAAGAAAAAGAACAAGAAGATGATGAAGAAAAAGAACAAGAAGATGATGAAGAAAAAGAACAAGAAGATAATGAAGAAAAAGAACAAGAAGATGATTAAGTTATCTTTTCCAATGTTACCTCTTTCAATACGTTTTTCATTATACGCTGTTTAAATTTATTATCTTCATTATTCGTTTTTCCTCCTAACGCTTTACACGTTAGTTCTATAAAATCATTACATTCTTGAGAATCCATGGTCATATAATTTGGATGATGTTCTTTCCATTTTGGCAATTGTTGATAATTTTTATTTGCTACACGATTCACTATAGATTTCAACTTATCTTTATTTTGATTATCTTTTTCCCATTGATTGTCATCTTTGATGTAAACTGTCTCTCGTTTTAAATCCGTACAATGTAAAGGTCTAGAATATATATCTAACTCTTGTAGTTTATTGGTAAATATACGAGAAATCCCTTGAACGAACCCTAGTCGTTTTGTTTCAGTTAGATCTTCTAATTCTAATTGCAAAGAATCTATAAAATCTTCAATATTCATAGCATCTTTACATTGTTCATTCAAAAATAAATTTAAATTAAAACGCTGATTATTATTTGTAGTTATATTATTCGTAGTATTCCCTAATTTCCCATCTTCCACCGCAGTAATTAGTTGTTGTTGTAAATTCGAGTTCTTTTTTTGAATTTCCATCATTTGATTAGACTGTTCCATCATTTGATTGGACTGCTCTAACAATAATGATTTGAATTCGCTATTTTCTTTCAGAAGTTGCAATACTACATTTGTATCAATAACATTTGGTTGTTTGGGAATAATTATATCAATATCACATTGTTTCTTATGTCTATTCAAACTCTGAACATGTTTAAACTCTTTACCGCAGTGACAACTAAACAAATATTTTTGCTCTTTTTCGTGAGCACCATTGAGCATTTTGTGCTTTCGTGTTAATAAATGTCTATTATAATCACTATTTTTGCTACATTTAAAGCTACATTTTTTACAAACAAATTGTTTGGCGTTTTTCTGCGTATTTTCATTGAGCATTTTGTTAAAATATGCTCATAAAAAAACGCCTAAATTGGACCGCAAAGAAAAATCAAAAAAAAAGTTATGCTAACAAAAATGATGAACTATTTTCGTGTTTCGCTCGGTTACCCTGTAAAATGAACTAAGCTAATAAGCGTTAGTAAAATTAAAACCGTACTTTTTCATTTTGGACATTTTTAAAATGTCCATTTTCGATTTTCGTGAGTACAAATTAGAAAACGCTTATTAGCTTAGCTTATAAATTCTATGAATTTGCGTATAAATTATATAAAAATAAACATACCATCAAAAAACTATAAAATATATAAATTTTATGCAAATATTGATATATTTTGAAGGTTATATTTAACTTTACAATTTACAAATATTGTATCATTATATAGTATAATGAAATCAGTAGCGACTGTTATTATTTCAAGTTTAGTTATTTTATTTATAGATGGAACATACTTAAGTGTATTTGGACAACCTTTCATCGAACAAACTGCAAAAATACAAAATTCTTCTTTTAAATTAAACTTACACGGTGCTATTTTCAGTTATTTATTCATCATATTCGCACTCAACTATTTTGTTTTACTAAAAACAGGGTCTTTGTTTGATGCGTTTATATTGGGTTTAGTAACCTATGGTATTTATGATATGACCAATCTTGCTTTATTCAAGCAATGGGATCTTTCGCTAGCAATATTAGACACTATATGGGGTGGAACCTTATTTACATTAACTACTTTCCTTACTTACTGGATTCTTTCAATTCTGTATCCTTAGGTTTGACCTTGCGTAGTTTAACATAACCAAATTTTTTCATAAAGGATGCTAACGTCATTTTCTTTTCTTTATCAACACCTTCACGTTGTTCTTGAATGTGTTTACTTTGTTCATCCAACTCATAGTTCCATGAATTATAAAACGTTTCTTCATCTTCAGGCGTTTTGAATACCACTGTTTTCTTTTCTTGGTCGACAGTCCCATTACATTCATTAATACGGTCATTCCATAATGGACACAATCCAGCATAATATATCCAATTGTCATAATAGATACTTTTATTGTCATACACAGGAGTATCAAATAGTTCGTTGTAATGCTTCATACTGGGATAAGACAAAATGGTTTTCAATACATCTTTTGTAAGAATATCTGTTGGTGTCATATAGTCAGCTATGTCTGTTGTATCGATCATTACTATTGGAATATTTTCAAATTCAGGAGTATTGGTAGAAGATTTTTTATTCCGGGTTTCCAAAAAGTCTTGAATAAAGCGTTGTAAAGAATAGTTGTGAGAACACAATAATTGAATACAATAAGCAACAGACAATTCATTGTCACGAGAGAAGCAAGAAACATAAGATGCTAATTTTTCATGTTCATGGAACATAACAGAGATAATGAAATCAATATAATTAAATAGGTCGTCTGTCCAACCTGAATAATACAGTTCATATGCCCAAAATAAAGATTGCTTATAATCTTTGATCAAAATAGAAATTAACAAGTTTTGTTTTATTTCCTGGTATACATATAAATATCGGGATAATGCGTGTGCTTCCATACGTTAGTGTTATTAATAAAGAAATTAATAAGGAAACTTATATATCAATTTTTTCTATAGATAATTTATTGTAGTATGTACGAACAAAGATTGTTCCTGCGTTCTGAGATCTTTGTAAACGAATATAGAACCCCACTGGTTCCCACAGACGTATCTTTTCTTACATTGAACGGGTGGAGAGTCTATGTTCAATCTAGCAATATTCGATGTTATACCGATGACGAATATAGAGACGCAGGAGCAATCATAGTGGACACTGACTGGACATGTTATACAGATTGTCTTATCCTAGGGATCAAAGAATTGGATCAGATAGAAAACATGAAAGAAAGTGTTCACGCCTATTTTGCGCATTGTTACAAGAAGCAAACAAATTCGCAATACATATTAAACAAATTCAAACAGTCAAAAAGTGTGTTATACGATATTGAGTATTTAGTAGATGACAATAATAAGCGTCTTATTTCTTTTAGTCTTCACGCTGGTAAATCAGGATGTATCTTAGGATTATTACAATACCAAATGCGAAAACAATATAAACAACCATTAAGAAATTTGCAACCTTGGACTTCAGAAAAGAATGCATTAGAAAAATTAACATATGACTTCACTAACACCAGTATATGTATTATTGGTAGTAATGGAAGATGTGGGCAAGGTGTGCGAAGTATTCTAGATCAATATAACATAAAGTATGTTTGCTATAATAGTAAGGATAAAATTTCAGAACTAGTAGACTTTGATATCATCTTTAATTGTATACATCTACAGAAAAACATCCCTCCCTTTTTATCAAAACATTCACCTATTTACAAGTATACTTTGGTAATTGACATTAGTTGTGATTATAACAGTCCCTATAATCCATTGCCTATTTACGATAATAAGACCACATGGAAGAAACCAGTATATTCTAGCAATGGTATATTAGATGTAATTGCTATTGATAATTTACCATCATTATTACCATACGATAGTTCTCTGTATTTTTCGTCTATTTTACGCAATCTTTTAATAGATGATACTGGTGAAATATGGGATAGAGCGAGGACACATTTCAATACACATATCAATAGTGTAGAATAGAACAAATAGTAAATACAATATTACTAATTGTAGCAATATGGTATAGAAAATCTAAGCGTTTTATATAATGAACGTAACAACTACTACTATACAAAATGGAGGATATATAATAAAAAACACAAAAACA
>Ga0181568_10005430_pt1 | contig 11239 bp, 12 predicted proteins | sample 101ome_20_FD_133758 | JGI IMG/M metagenome (GOLD analysis project Ga0181568, IMG submission 133758) | Coastal salt marsh microbial communities from the Groves Creek Marsh, Skidaway Island, Georgia - 101404AT metaG (megahit assembly) | ecosystem: Environmental > Aquatic > Marine > Intertidal...
ATTTTATAGATAGGATATGACATAAATTATATATATATATAATATTATTTAAATTTAATATAAATAAATTGATTAATTATATTTAAAAAAATAACACGTATATTTAATAATGTCTAATACTGAAAAATGGTTAGAAAAATATGATACTATTTGGAATGAAATTAATACAAAACCTATTTTTCTGAATTATTATGATTCTCTTAATAATTCTAATAATTCTAATAATTCTATTTTAACGTTTATTGAATATGGTAATAAAATTAAAAAATTTTTAAAAATTTATAATTGGAAAATTGAAATAGTAGATACAGAAAATATTAAAAATTGTCTTTATATTATTTTAGCTTCTATCGTAGTTTTTAGTAATCATAAACATAAAAAAAATTTACAACAAATTTATAAAGAATCACGAGATTTATTTGAAAAAAAAAATAGTGATTATGGTGATGCTTTTATGGATTATACCACTATTGGTATTTTAGTTCGTCTTGGTGATAAAATTAAAAGAACTGAAAATTTAATTCAAAAAAATCAACCTAATTTTGAATCTATTGATGATTCTTTATTTGATTCATTTAATTATGTTATTTTAGCTTTAATGTTAATTTAAGAACTATCCGTAATAAAACCATTTTGTTCACATTGCATATAATTTAGGAATAATTCTCTTTTTAAAATAGCATCAATATCTTTTTTTTTCATTGATGTATTTTCACTATATAGATTTCTTACAATCTTCATAATTTCTGTTGTATTTTTTACTTCATCTTTTAAATCTTCAAACTTTCCCCAAAATGATGTTGATACTTGATGAATAAGTACTGTAGCATTTGGTGACATAAAACGACGTGCCCCTGCTAGAAACATAAATGTAGCTGCACTTGCAATATTTCCATCAATATAAGTATAAATTGGTACTGCATTTTTTCTAATAAAATCATAGATAGATAGTCCCATAAATGCATCCCCTCCAGGCGAATAAATATGAAGATCAATATGTGGTTCAAATCCATATTTACTACCTTGAAGTTGAAGTTCATATGTAAGTAATTGAATTTGTTTTATTAGCTCAAGGATTGTTTCCTTATCAATTTCTTCATAAAAATAAATCTTATTTCCGGTTCTATTAATAACTAGTTTTCCTCCTCCTAGTTGTCCCAGAATATCAAGAGCACTACCTTCTTCGTCTTCCTCTTTATCATTAACGTTATTAAACTTTCTTTTCTTATACGTAATATTCATTGTTATTTGTTGTGTTTTAAATTTTAAAAAAAAATCAATTTTGAAAAATATTTTTATTTTTATTTTTAATTTATTGATATAATATATCTGTAACTGATTCATCAGACTTTGCTACTTCTGCAATTGTATTAAATTCCTCCGCACCACTTTTTTTACACATTGTATATGCTTTTGTCATTTTAATAATATTATCATAATTATTAGAACACCATGCTTTTGTATCATCCATAAATTTATTTATATCCATTTTATCTTCTTCACCACCTATTTGTGTATTATTACATTTTTTTGTATATATTAATAATAAAAATAATATAATATTAAATAATATTAATATCCATAAGTTTTTCATCTTATATTATATATAATTAAAAAAAAATATATATTTTTATTTAAATAAAGTAAATATTGTAAATATATTGCACATTCTACATTTTTTCTGTTTTTCCATATTTTTATCTAAAATATTTTTATATATATTTTTTTTTTCAGACTCCATAAATATAGTATTTTACATATATAATTTTAAATACATTTATTTATATATTTTTAAAATTTTTCATAATTTATACTTCCTCCATGAAATTTATTTAAAATCTCCATATCATCATCTGATTCATTCATTCCACCAGTAAACATTTGTGTTGTTGCTTCAGCATTCGCTTTAGCTTCAGCAGCTTTAGCTTCAGCAATATCGGCGTTAACTCTAGCTTCAGCAGCAGCTTTAGCTTTAGCTTCAGCAGCAGCTTTAGCTTTAGCTTCAGCAACAGCTTTAGCTTTAGCTTCAGCTTCAGCAACAGCTTTATCAATATCGACTTCAGCAGCAGTTTTAGCTTCAGCAATATCGGCTTCAGCATTAATATCAGCCACAGCAGGATATTCCGCTGCATTAGGACTAGTAGCAGTATCAGTAAAATTAGCAGCATTTTCTGGAGTATATGGTTCATCTTTTTCTGGATTATATTGTCCTTCTTTTTCGGGTTCATATGGAGTATCTATTTTTGAAGATTCAATTGAATTACCATGGAAAATATTTAATATTCTCTCAACTTCTTCATTATTATTAATATTAAAATCTTTCATTATATTTTTTTTACATAATTTTTGAGCTTCAGGACATTCACAAAAATTTGTTTTCCAACAATCAGCTTTTCCATCGCAAAATTCTTTTTCAGATTTATTAGGACATAAAACTGTATTGTTTTTTCCCATCATTTTTTCATTATTCATCATTTTTTCATTATTCATCATTTTTTCATTATTCATCATTTTTTCATTATCCATCATTTTTTCATTTTTCATTTCATTTTGTTTTTGTAAAGTATCTTTAATATTATAACTATTTTGAATAGAATAAAACTTTTTTTCACGTTCTAGTAGTGGAGTTTCTATTACATTATTATAATCAATATCATCATTTTTTAATTGAAATGCTTTATCAGCCCAATATGTTCCATTTTTAATAATATTATACGCACCTTCATTATTTCCTAATTGTAAATATAATTCATAATTTGTCATTTTAGAGTGTATTTTGGGCATATTATTTAATTTATTTTGAATTTTTTTAATATCTAATGCTTTTTCTAATTCTAGCACAGAATATTTTTTTAATTCTTCCATTTTTTTTACAGAATTTTTTAAATCTCCTACTCTATTAAAATATTCACCTTCCGAACTTGTCAATCCTATAACTTCTTTATTTTCATTCATTTTAATATTAATTTTTTTACCAGCCCAATCTTTATTTTTATAAACATAATTATCCCCTGTAGGTATTAAATTTTCATCAACATACCATCCAAAATTTGATTTAAGAGTCCATACAAAACCCTTTCCTTTTCTACTAAATGTAATATAATGATAAGAATTACCTGGTGTAGGATTTACTCTTTCATATTTACCTTCTATATCACCAGGTACTATTTTTATATTCTCACCCCCTTTTATTATATTTTTTTTACATGCCAAATAAATAATAAATAAAATAAAAACAGCAAATAACACTTTATTATCCATTATATTAAATAATATATATTTTTTTTTTATTTATTGTTTAATTGTTGTATTATATGAATTACATTCTAAACATTTTATATAATCAAAATGAAAATCAGATTCACTATTTTTTTTACAATCATAACACAATATATTTACTTTTTTTTTATATTCATCCGGTATTGGATTTAATAATAAATAATTATCTATATTTTTCCATTGTTCTGTCATATCACATAAAGAAACTAAACATAAAGGACATTTATAATTACTTTTTGAATAATCTTGCAAACATTCTAAATGGATATAATGACCGCATTTCATAGAAGTAATTTGTTTTACACTATAAAAAATGGATTCCATACATATAGGACAATTACTTTCTATACTTTTATTTATACAATTATGGTTATTAAATATATTAATACTAATACAACCATTACATTTATCACAATGTTTAAATAATTCTCTTTTCCCTTTTCTACATATATTACATTTATCACAATGATATATTTCAGTATTTTCATTTTCATATAAATGACATATATTACAATAATAAACTCCAAATTTTATTTTACAATTTATACATTCATTAGATACTTCTTGTTCTGTATTACATTTTTTACATTGAATTTTATTTACATTATAACGGTCAAATTTATGTGTTGATATAATATCATCATGACATAAACGACATGAAAAATAATTCATACATATATTACAATATAAATTACAATTATTATTATAATGAGTACATTTTATATTTTTATTTTCTTCTGTATCCTTATTATAATTTTTTACATATAGTGCCTGTATTTTTTTATTTTTTTCTTCAAGTGATAAATCTAATTTATTAATTTTTTTAATTTGTTCTTGAATTGTTTTATCCATTTTATATAATATATTTTTAATTATAAATTGATTAATTATACATTATATATAATAATTATGTATTCTAAAAAGGAAATGAATATTTGGTATAAAAAAATATTAAATAACCATTTTTCATTTCCATATGATTTATCAGAAAAAATACTTTTAATTATAAATAAAGAATCAGTAAAATGGGAACTAATAAAAAATAATATAATTAAAAATTTAAAAAAAAATTTATTTCATAATTTATTATATTTTCGTAAAGAACCACACTATATTTATTATAAAAATAATAATGATTATTTTTATTATATAATAAGTCAAAATAATATATTAAAAACAATTATTTGTAAAAAAAATTATACAAAATTAAAATGGAATAATCCCATTGTTTGTTTGTGGAGTGACAATGATTTTATAGATGACGGTAATTGGATAAATGACTGGAATTGGTTTAATTCTATTGAATAATAATAAATATTTTGTAATATATATATATATATATATATGCTTATTAAAAATAGAAATGATTATTTATTTAAGGGTATTTTTTTATTTATATTTATAATATCAGGTAATTATTTAGGAGAATTATTAGGTTGTAGATTAATAACACTATTAAATAATAATATTATTGTAAAACATATATTAGGATTTTTAACATTATTTTTAACATTAGCACTTACTATTGATTTGGAAGCATCTTTAATTAAATTATTAGGAATATCTTGTATATTATATATAATTTTTATATTAAGTTCAAAAACAACAAAATATATTAATTATTTATTAATGATTATTTTTATAATTGCTTTTATTTTACAATTATATAAGGATAGATTAAAAAGAAAAAAAACATTAAATAATTTTGAAAAAATTTATTTAGAAAAAATAGATAAATATATTAATTTTATAATACTATTTTTTGTAATTATATTAATAATTATTGGTTTATTAATTTATATAGGAGAACAAAAAAGAACATATTTTGACAATTTTAATTATTACAGATTTTTTATAGGAGATGTTAAATGTAGTGAAGGTACAGAATATATAAATAATCCAAATGAATATTGGAATTCATTAAAATATACATTTAATATTTAGAATAATAATTAAAATAATATATAAAATATAATGGATACTTCACAAAATTTTAATATTTTAGAAGTAAATACTTTAAAGACAAATAAATTAGATTATTTTTATAGTAATAATATTTTAGATATTACAGAAAATAATTGTAAAACATTAGAATTAAATAGTAGTCATTCAGATTATATTTTAAATACTAAAGACTATAATATGGATATTAATATAGAATTAAAAAGTCAAAAAATAGGTACAAAATATAAAATATTAATAACAAATAAGCAAAAAAGTTTAAGAATTTTATGTAATCATAAATATGATAAATTTAAAGGAACATGTAAAATAAATAATAATAGTAATTTACTAAATACTGAAACATTAAATAATAATTTAAACAAAAAAATAGTAAATATAGATAATGGCGTATATAGTGATATTATTTTTATTCCTGAATCAGCATTAGGTTTATATAATGGTGGTTATATTGATTTAGTTTATACAGGCGATAAGTATTGTAATATAGCAACAAATAATGAAGTAGGTTATTGGATTGTAAATGGAAATTTAATAGGAGATATAAAAATTCCTAAAACGATAATATCAAATAATACAACACAGATGATTTTGACATTATATTTATTAAATAATGAAATTTTATTAAATAATGAAATATTGAAAAAAAAAAAAATAATATGTGCTACTACAAAAAATCCAACAACAAATGAGATTTATTTTAATAATGTTGAAAATAATAATATATCATTATTCTTAAATATATCATATAAAATAATATTAATAGATATTGAAACTTCTAATGTATTATATGATTCAGAAACATATGAATCTAATACAGGTTTATATCATATAAAAATAAATAAAAATTTATATTTAACATCGGACAATAATTTTATTCATTTAAAAGATAATAAAAGTGATAGTGATAGTTCAACTAAAAATACTTTATCTTTTATAAATGAATTTGATAGAACAGTAGGAATAGGAACACAGCAAGCATTAAATTATAATATACAACCATTATATGATGAAGAAAATAAAAATTATAAAATAATTACAGATTATAAAAATTTAAATGTAATTCAATATAAAATACAAAAAAAAGAAGGGAGTAATGATACAGATATACTTGTAGGTTTTTTTAATATAAATGATATTAAATCATATAATAATAATTCATTAAATACAATAACATTACCAAATTTATTAATTGGTAAATATAATATATTTAGTGATGAAGAAAATAATATAGGAATAGGTACAGAATATAATTTTTATGAATAATTTAAATTATTTTATACTTAAATAAATTATATTATAATTTATATAATTAATAATGGTAAATATAGATTTTTATATTGATAGTGAGAAAATAAATAAATTAACAAATAATTCATCAGAAAAAATAAATAAACTTCAATGTATAATAAAAAATGATAATGAAAATACAATAGAATTATATAGTAATATAAATTATACTTTTTCTTTTAAAGCTAATAGTACTCAAAACATAAATGGTGTTGAATATGGAAAATATTATTTTACTATTTTTGAGAATCAAGTATATAATTTAGATACAACTACAAAATCTGGTATAACATATCCATATGGATTGGATAAAATAACAATTGATACAAATAATATAATAAATACAACAAAAAAATTTAAACTTGATGATAAATTAAAAAATTATACATGGACTATATATGAATTTAAAGAAACAACATTAACATATAAAAAATATTTAAGTGGAAAATTGGTAATATTAGACCCATTAATTTATATAAAATTAAAATCAGATGGGATAACTTTTTTTCATGATGAAACTGATTCATCTTTATATGAGGAAACTAAAAATTATATTTATATAGATATAAATCAAAAATTAAATTCATCAAAATTAGATATAAATTTATATAATAATTATAATTATTTATTTGAATTAAATTATAATACTGAAATATATTATTTTGATATTTATTTAAATACCTATGAAGATTTGAATAAATTAAATGAAAATGATACAATAAATAAAATAAGTAAATTATATATAAAAAATATACCAAATATAAAAAAAAATAAATTTTTTTGGAATATAAAAAATATTACAAATATATTACATTCTGGTAATATAATATTTACAGATTTAAATAAAAATATAGGTAATGATGAAATTTTATTTGATGCAAAATTTAAAAATATTGATATTAGTTATAAATTAATTTATAATACTTTTTTATATAATGAAAATTTAAATATAATTAAATTAAATGATTCAATTAATAATTTATTAATAAATTATTCTAATAAATTATTATTAATAGATAATTCAAATCAAAATATATCATTAATATTACCATCAAAAAATATATATATAGGATTACATTTTGATATTATTTTTAATATTAATATTAATATTTTAAATATTGCTTGTGAAGATAATATAGAAACAATTAATAATTATGATAAAATAAAAGGAAGTTTATTTATATCAAATTCAAATAATTTATATTCAAAAACCGTATCTTCAAATATAGAAACATTAGATTCTTCAAAAATTCAAACAGATTTATCAGAAAATATTATTATAAAAAAAATAGCATTAAATAATGGAAATAATTATAATGGTGGTTTATATAAATATGGAAAACTTAAAATAATTTGTATAGAAAAAGTAAATAATAAATATATATGGAATATTAGTGGCGAATTATTAGGAAAATCAATAGAATTTGTAAACACTTATTTATATAATCCATTTATATAAATAATTATATAATAAAATAATAAATGGAAAAAAAAAGAAATTTAATTTCAAAAGATTTTAATAATAATTTATTTTTAAATTTATATGGTTTAGATAGCGATGAAATTGAGAAAATCAAACCAAATATTATAAAAAAAATTAAAGAAAATTTTGGAAATATATATTCTTTAAATTGTAATTATACACGAATTAGAAATGAAACATTGACTGATATTTTAAATTTAATTCACTCAGATTCTTTAAAATGTTTAACAATTAATCATCATTCTCATTTAAATAAAAGTTTATTATTTGAGAAATTAATTGAAAAAAAATTTAATTTAGATTTATTAGATTTAGATACAACAAGTTTTTATTTAACTGAAAAAAATTTAGAATATTTATCTAATTTAGTCAAAAATAATATTTTAAATTCAAAATCTCTCATAATTGGAAGTAGTATGGGATTAATTGAGTATTCCGATGTTAATTGTTTTGATAAATTGTTACAATTAATAAATATATGTGGAAATAGATTAGATAAAGATAGAATTTTACCGAATGAATATAGATATAATGGAGCATTTAAACCAAAAAATAAGGACGAAGAAATTTTAAAAGAAAAATGTAAAGAAGAATTATTTAAAAATTTAAAATACTAGCTTGTCCTGAAACTATTTTTAATATATTATAACTAAATGCATAAATTTTAATAATTCCATTAGTAGAACAACCTGAATCAACTAAAGTATTTGTATCATTATTACTAAAATTAAATGAAAATAAAGCAGTATTTAAATCGGAAAAATTAATAGCACCAGATGGTTGAAATTGATTAGGATTTAAACTAAATGAATAAGAATAAATATATTTTTTTCTATTTTTATTATGATATAAATTAGATTGTAAAATACGATAATAATGTGCTTTTTCATTTTCTAATAAGGTCATACTATTTAATTTTATTGTTAATGTATCAAAAGTATCTTTATAATTAGAATAATAACTGGTATATTTTGTAGAACAGTTATAATCATTTTGTAAATTTAAATCAATATTATTATTATCAACAGTAATTACCCAAACAAGTTCTTTAACCGGATTTCTAAAATTTAAAAATATATCTTTTTTTTTTTCAAAATTTGTAATATTTTCATCTCCATTATATTGTAATTGTTCTATTAAATATTCTTGGGATTGAGTAGAAAAAAATATTTTTTCTTTTTCATCTAAATATATACATTCTGTAAATATTTTACAATCAAAATTAGAATTTAATTTAACAGTAATATCATTTAAATTATTATAATTATCTAATTTAACTACATCGCTTAATTTTTTAAATTCTATATCTATATTAATATTACTATTATTTAAAGCAATTAATGGTAATGCAGAACCTGTATTTTTAGAAAACCAAAAAGGCAATTTAACATAACAATGACGTTTTTCAATAGGTATTGAATTATAATTATTTCTTAAACTAAACTCACTATTATATTCTAAAACTAAATCAGTATTATCTTCACCATATATATTATTATAAATATCAATAGAATCTCCATATATTTTATCAATAACAATATCATTAATTTTAAATATAATATTATCAATAATATTACATCCAATATTATTAGTATATCCATACCATGAAATATCAGAAGTTTTATCTAAATCAGGTAATGTAATATCTAAATAAATATTTTTTAATAAATCTCCGGATTTACTTAAAATACAATTAACTGTATTTCCAAAATTAGGATTACCATTAATTTGTTGTTCTATTTTTGTAATATAAAAATTAGAATATGATTTAAATACGGATTTAAAAAAAGTTATTTGTGGATTTCCTGTTAAAAATGGTGTAGATTTTGCATTTGAAACTAATTGTATAATTCCACTTGTCATTTAATATTTAAATAGAAAAAATATTTAAATCTAATACTTAAAAAATTTTAAATAATATATTATATATTAATAATATTATGGAGGTTTTAAAAGATGGAAGATTTAACCTTGTAGAAACAGATAATTTAATTGTAAAAAATATAAATAGTTATACTATTTCAGTAGATACAACTTTAACAGAATTATCTTCAGGAACATTATATTTATTAGATAGTACAATTAAAAATATAACAATAATATTACCACCAATTAAAAATGGTTTAAATTATGAATTTATTTTTAATAAAACAAATGCAAATTCAATAACATTTAAAACAAGTCAAAATCCTTTAGATAATTCTAAATTTATTGGAACAGATTGGTTATATTTAAAAAGAACAGATATTACAATAGATTATTCGGCATTATTAGGTTCATCATTAACATTTAAATCGTGTCAAAAAGGAGAATATATTAAATTTTATTGTGATGGTAGTAATTATTATATTATAGAAAAAAATGATACAAATAATAACATTAATAATATTATAACTTCTTATCCAAGTACAGATGAATTTAATTATATTGTTAATATAAATAAAAATGGAAATAGTTATGTATATAATATTATTAATGAATTAACAAATGAACCTATTGATTCAATATTAATGAATACAAAATATAATTTTAAATTTAATTCATTATCTTCTGAATATAATGAAATTACAAATATAAAAACAACACAGAAATATAATTTATTTGCTTATATAGAATATTATAATAAAATAGATTATAATTTTGATATACCTGAAAGTACAATAAAATATACATATAAATATCCTGTTTTTAATTTTAGATTATTAGATAGTTTAAATAATGAATATAATAGTTTAGATCTATTTAATACAACAGCTGAACCTGGATATTTTTTAAATTTGAATAATAATAGTATTAAATATCCTGGATATTTATATTCGGCGAATATTAATAAAGATGTAGATGGTTCCACTATTTTATCAAAAACATCTATTTTAAATATTGATTATAATAAAGCTAATAATAATCTTATTATTTATAATGAATTCAATTCAATTATTTATAATCATAATCATGATCGTTATTTTTTATTTGCTAATAGAGATATAGAATATACTATAAATTATTTAAATGATAGTTATTTAGGTAATACTATTTTTCATTTATGTAAAATAAGTAAAGTATCTAATGAATTAGTAACAAGTATTAATGAAACAAGAAAAAAATTTATTTTTACAGACTTATCAATCCCTAATGAAAATATTATTACTACTAGTATTAATTCTATAAAATCCTCTATCCAAACTTCACAATTATATTATTTATATATAAAATGTACTGTAAATA
>Ga0181568_10005436_pt1 | contig 11234 bp, 8 predicted proteins | sample 101ome_20_FD_133758 | JGI IMG/M metagenome (GOLD analysis project Ga0181568, IMG submission 133758) | Coastal salt marsh microbial communities from the Groves Creek Marsh, Skidaway Island, Georgia - 101404AT metaG (megahit assembly) | ecosystem: Environmental > Aquatic > Marine > Intertidal zone...
AAGTTTAATGGTGATGAAGCAAATATTACAAATGTTAATGTAACGAGCGCTTTAACTGCTGATACGATTGATGCTACTACTTCAATTGAGTCTGCTCTCTTTAACGGTACTACCTTCAATGGTGTGACAGCGAATATCACAAACATTAATGCTACAGAAGTCAACTCTACTAATGGTACTTTCACAGATACTGTTCAATCACTATTATTCAATGGCACTACCTTTAATGGTGTTACTGCTAACATGACAAGCGTAAATGCTACAGACCTTAACGTTACAGAAGTTAACTCTACTAATGGCACTTTCACAGATACTGTTCAATCACTATTATTCAACGGTACTACTTATAATGGTGTCACTGCAAACATGACAAGTGTAAACGCAACAGATCTAAATGCAACAGAAGTCAACTCGACCAATGGTACTTTCACAGATACTGTTCAATCACTATTATTCAACGGTACTACTTATAATGGTGTCACTGCAAACATCACAAATATAGTCGCTGAAGAAATCAACTCGGCTAATGGTACTTTCTCAAGCATGGTTGAAGCGGCAATCTTTAATGGCGGTATCTTTAACGGTGACACTGGTATCATCGCAGGCACTTTAACTGCAGCAACTGTGAACGCTGATACCGTAAACATTAGTACAGAACTTTCTGCACCTACAATTAATGGAACAACAACTGTTATTTCTCAATTGTTTAATGGTGGCAAGTTTAATGGTGATGAAGCAAATATTACTAACATCAATGTAACTAGTGCTTTAACTGCTGATACTATTGATGCAACAACTTCAATTGAATCTGCACTATTTAACGGCGCAACATTCAATGGTGTGACAGCAAACATCACTAACATCAATACAACAGAAGTCAACTCTACTAATGGTACTTTCACAGATACCCTTCAATCACTATTGTTCAACGGTACTACTTATAATGGTGTCACTGCTAACATGACAAGTGTAAATGCTACAGATCTTAACGTTACAGAAGTTAACTCTACTAATGGTACTTTCACAGATACTGTTCAATCACTATTATTCAACGGTACTACCTTTAATGGTGTCACTGCAAACATCACAAATATCAATGCAACAGAAATCAACTCTGCTAATGGTACTTTCTCAGATATGGTTGAAGCGGCAATCTTTAATGGTGGCATCTTTAACGGTGATACTGGTATCATAGCTGGTACCTTAACTGCAGCTACTGTGAACGCTGATACAGTAAACATTAGTACAGAACTTTCTGCACCAACTATCAATGGAACAGTATCTGTTATTTCTCAACTGTTCAATGGTGGCAAATTTAATGGTGATGAAGTCAATCTTACAACTTCATTTAACCTAAATGATTCAATCACTATGAGCTCTACAGGTGAAATGGTAATAAATGAAGCTGCAAACGATGCTGACTTTAGAGTTGAGGGACAAACTGCAACAGACTTAATCAGAACAGATGCTGCAAATGACAGAGTTGGTATCAACACTGCAACTCCTAACTCGACATTTAACTTACATGGTTCAATTGCATTACCATTAACTACCAAGACCGGAAATTATACACTCACTGAAGCAGACTACACAGTAATCGTTGATGCTACATCAGGACCAATAACGCTGACCTTACCATCAAGCGCAGGCTTAGCAGGTCGAGTTTATGTAATCAAGAAAGTAGATTCCACTGCAAACGGTATTACTATTGATGGAGCTGGATCAGAACAAATCGATGGAGATCTAACAACACAATTGAATCTTCAATATGAATCAATAACAATTCAGTGCGATGGCTCTCAATGGTTCTTACTATAAAAAAAAGTGATAGAGACCCCCGCTAAAGAATCACTATCACAACCCTAACTATAATTATATATAAAGAATGAGGGTTAGGCTATAAAATAAAAATAAGTATCAAAACTTATCTTAATAACTGTCAATCATTGCACCAGCAACAACTAAAACTTGTCCACTCATGTAACTTGATAAATCACTTGCTAAAAATAATGCGACATTCGCTATATCAATAGGTTGTCCCATTCCTTGTTCGCGATTTAAACCAGTTTGTGAATATAACATTTCAATCATTTGTCTTTGTTGATCAGGGATACCTAACTTTCCATCATCACTAGGAGCAGCAGTTAAACGAGTTTGAATAAAACCCGGTGCAATAGAATTTGCTCTAATATTAAAACGTGCCCATTCTTTTGCAACTGTTCTTGTGATTCCATTGATTCCTGCTTTTGCAGCAGCATAATTTATTTGTCCAGCGTTACCTTTAACGCCCGAAGTTGAACTCACATTTATTATTGATCTAGCTCTAGGAGCAGTACCTTCGTTTTTTGCAGGCTCACGCATTGCAGGCTCAGAAGCCTGGATCATATTAAACGTACCTTTCAAATTAATATCGACAACAAAATCCCAATCTTCTTGAGTCATTTTATGTATAACTTTATCTCTAGTAATTCCAGCAATATTGGCAAGTACATCGATCTGCCCGCCACCTAAATCCATGGCGCCCTTTATAATTTTATTACAATCCTCTGCTTTACAAATGTTTCCAGCTACAACTACTGATTCAACACCTAATTTATCAACTAATGCTTTGGTTTCATTAGCAGGATCTGAATCTATATCAGCAATCAATATATTTGCACCATGTTCTGCATACAATAAAGCCGTAGCTTGTCCAATTCCTCTGCCTGCACCGGTAACGACAGCTGTTTTTCCTTGTAAAAGTTTCGTCATAATTTTTAATACTACTCTAATTTCAGTAAAAAGCAAATATCACAAACTAGATATATAATTGTTATAAGGTTTTAAAATTTAATGTTAAAAAGAAAAATTGTAATTGTAGGTGGAGGATTAGGTGGATTATCAGCAGCACTTGAAGCAGCGCAAAAAGGCAATGATGTTGATATTGTTTCAATAGTCCCGGTAAAAAGATCGCATTCTGTTTGCGCTCAAGGTGGAATAAATTCTGCTAAAAATTTAAAAGGTGAAGGTGATTCTCCTGATAAACATGCTTACGATACTATTTATGGTGGTGATTTTTTGGCAAACCAAGGACCTATTGTGCGAATGTGCAATAGAGCTCCTGCCATTATTGATATGTACGCAAGATTTGGTGTCATGTTCAATAGAACCCCTGAAGGTAATTTAGATTTTAGAAGATTTGGTGGAACTCTTTATCATAGGACTGCATACGCTGGTGCTTCAACTGGTCAACAGTTACTTTATGCACTAGATGAGCAAGTAAGAAGATTTGAGACAGAAGGTAAAGTCAATAAATACGAAGGTTGGGAAATGCTCTCAAACATTATTGATGACAATGGTACTTGCCGAGGAATCATTGCTCAAAATCTTGACACCATGGAAATGCGTGTCTTTAAAGCTGATGCTGTGATTTTAGCCACCGGTGGTCCAGGATTGGTTTTTGGTAGATCGACGAATAGTGCAATTAACAATGGCTTGACAACTGCTGTTAGTTATAGACAAGGTGTGCACTACGCAAATGGTGAATTTATTCAAGTACACCCGACTGCAATTCCGGGAACCGACAAAGATAGACTAATGTCAGAATCTGCTCGTGGTGAGGGTGGTAGAGTTTGGACTTACAAAAATGGAGAGCCTTGGTATTTCTTAGAAGAAAAATATCCTAAGTACGGAAACTTGGTACCAAGAGATATTGCGACTAGAGAAATTTTTGATGTTGTTGTAAATCAAGGTCTAGGAGTAAATGGTAAAAGAGCTGTTCATCTTGACCTGACTCATAAAGATAGAGATGAACTCGATAAAAAGCTTGGAGCTATTTTAGAAATTTATGAAAAATTCAAAGGTACCGACCCAAGGGAAACACCGATGGAAGTTTTTCCTTCAGTACATTACAGCATGGGCGGACTTTGGGTTAACAATGATACACAGATGACTAATATACCGGGACTTTTTGCGGCTGGCGAATGTGAGTATCAATACCATGGTGCAAATCGACTGGGTGCAAACTCTTTACTTAGTTGTACTTTTGGTGGTTTTGAGGCAGGTAATTTTGCTACCGAATATGCAAAAGCTCTTGATAAAGGTTATGCAGATATCGCGGAAGATGTATATAAAAAAGAATTGAGAACTCAAGAAGACCTACAAAACACTCTTACTAAACGTGATGGTGACCAAAATGCAAGAACCTTACATAGAGAATTAGGTGATATGATGACTGCAAATGTGACGGTCGTTAGAGACAACAAAAAACTCACTGAAACACTTGAAAAAATTTCTGAATTACAGGATAGATTCACCCGTATAAAAATACCTGATTCATCAAAATGGGCAAATCAAAGTTTATATTACACAAGAGAGTTAATGTACATGCTAGATTTGGGTAAAATAATAACAAAATCAGCTTTAAACAGAAACGAATCAAGAGGAGCTCACTACAAACCTGAGTTTCCTGAAAGAAATGATGACGAATGGTTAAAAACAACTTTGGCAACATACAAAGATGGTGAGCCAGAATTGAGTTACGAAGAGGTCGACACAAGCCATTACAAACCAGTGCTAAGGAACTACAGTAAATAGTTTTATGCCTTCAAGACTAGACGATAAAGAAAAAATTCCTTTTAATGTGTACACAGCGATAGACATTCTTGATAAAGAGTGTGTGCGCTTAAAACAAGGAGATTTTGAAGTTAGCACAACTTACAACAAAGACCCTGTTTTTGTTGCAAAACGTTGGGATAAGCTCGGAGCCAAGATGCTTCATGTTGTTGATCTCGATGGTGCGCGTTCTGGTCTGCGTAGTAATTTCACCTTGATCGAAAGTATTATTAATTCAACTGATTTGAAAATTCAAGTGGGTGGTGGTATCCGCAAAATGGATTCTATCGACAGATACCTTAAAGCCGGTGCCTCACGAGTTATTATAGGAAGTTCAGCAGTCAAAGATCCAGACTTTGTAAAAGAAGCACTAGATGAATATGGTGGAGATAAAATCATTATTGCACTCGACTGTAGAAAAGGTTTTGTTGCAATTGATGGTTGGAAAACAAGTAGTGATTTAAAAGCAATAAATATTGTGAGTAAATATAAAGCTTATGGATTAGAAACGGTTATTTTCACAGATATTGATAGAGATGGTATGTTAGGCGGTCCAAACCTCGAAGAATTAGAAAGTTTCTTGAGTCTGACAGATATTAAAATTATCGCAAGTGGTGGCATTGGTAATTTAGAAGATGTTAAATCAGTAAAAGCTTTAAGAAAAAAACATGAGAACATTGATGGTGTGATTATTGGCAAAGCTCTATACGCTAACATGATTAATCCACAGAATTTATACAGCGACGAAATTTATTTTTAAATGCAAATTATTGAAGCAAAGCTCCCCGACATAAATCTTCAAACACCTTCAGCTCTTGCACTTGGAATGTTTGACGGCGTTCACTTGGGGCACCAAAAAGTTATAGCGCATGCAAAAGTTTTTGCTGAGACAAACTCATTGCAAACTGGAGTCATCACTCTAAAAAAACACCCTAAAGAATTAACACATCGCAACCTAAAAGAAAAAGACGCACCTTTATTACTAACTAATCTTGAAACAAGATTTAAAATCTTTCAGGACTTTGGTATAGATTTTGTTTTAGTGATTGATTTTGATGAAGAGTTTATGAATACCAGTGCACTGGATTATTTAAACCTCTATCTAAAAGACAAATTAAATAGCAAATTTATTAGTGTCGGTTATGATCATCACTTTGGCAAAAATCGTTCAGGCAATATTCATTTACTTGAAACATGGAGCAAAGAAAATGATATTGAATTAAAAGTACAAGAACCTTATCAAATTATAGATACTGTTGTTAGTAGTTCTCTTATTAGACAGCTTATTAGCAAAGGTAAAATCAAAGAAGCTAATCAATATTTGGGCTATGATTTTCGCTATATTGCACAAGTCATTCACGGTAAAAAACAAGGTCAACAGTTAGGCTTTCCCACAGCAAACTTAGAGATTGATAGACAAGTACAATTACCCGCTTTTGGGGTTTACAAAGGTTACTGTCAAATTGAAAATCATCCAAAGATATATAAAGTTGCAATTAATTATGGAGTTAGACCCTCAATAGATAATGACGATAGCAAATCACTCGAACTACACTTGATCGATTTTAGTGGAGATCTTTATGGCAAAAAAATCGATTTAAGATTCACTGAAAAAATTAGAGATGAACAAAAGTTTTCCAATCTTGAAGATTTGAAAAAACAAATAAAAGAAGATATAGCATTATGCATGAATTAAAACAACAAATACTTAATCTCTGTGAGCCAATTGTCAATTGGTTTGCTTCGCTTGGTGAACTTGGCTTATTTTTCTTGGCTTTTATTGAATCTTCGTTTTTTCCAATCCCACCAGATCTTTTATATATAACCTTAATTTTAAAGGGAGCTACCAACCCTTACGCACTAGCACTGATTGCGAGTGTGGGCAGTACACTAGGCGCTATTTTTGGCTACGCATTGGGGTATTGGGGTGGCAGACCTTTAATTCAAAAAATATTAGGCGCAAAAATTGAAGCTTCTCTCACAAAAGCAGAAAACTTTTTTAAAGAATACGGGTCACTGGCAATGTTTATTGCAGCCTTTACGCCAATACCCTTTAAAGTATTTACTGTCACTGGCGGTCTTTGCAAAATGAATTTATTTACTTTTACTCTATATAGTTTATTTGGTAGAGCAGGTAGATTTTTCTTGTTTACTTTTTTATTTGTTCAATACGGAAACATCATTACAGAAAACTTTGTCAAAATCACACTTTATAGTGGCATTGTAGTAATTTTTGCTTTTTTTATTTGGAAATTCAACAAAAAAAAATTAAAGGCTAAGCAAATCAGCTAAAATTAAATCTTCCAAGCACTGTCCTGCTGGTAATTCATTAACACGATTGATTTCTTGTAAACAGGTAGGAGAAGTGATATTGATTTCAGTAAGATAGTCTCCAATAATATCAACACCAGCAAAATATATTTTGTTTGCAACTAAAAAATCTTTTATGGTAGCAACAATTTCCAAATCTCTTTTTGAGGGGCTGTATTGCTTTGAACTACCACCAGCCGCAAGATTAGCTCTATTATCAGCATCACTTGGCACTCGCAATAAAGCACCAATACAATCACCATTTAAAATTATCAAACGCTTATCACCTTGTGCAATTTCAGGTATAAATTTTTGTAACATTACTGGCTTATCTTTGAGACTTGTTTCAACAATAGAATTAACATTTTTATCGCCATCCTCAAGCACAAAAACACCCGCTCCACCCATGGCATCTAAAGGCTTCAAAACAACTTTTTTATGTTTGCTCACAAATTCCTTAACCTCTAAAACACTTTCACTTACGATCGTTTCAGGAATCACAGAAGGGAAATTTAGTATTGAAAGTTTTTCATTGTTAATCAAAAGACTAGCTGGGTTATTTACCACAAGTGCTTTTTTACATAAATTCAAAAGTTGTGTCTCATAGATATAAGTACTATCTACGGGAGGATCCTTTCTCATAAAAACAATTTTGAAATCATCTAATTCAATTTCAGTACATGGATATTTTTGTGGATTTGGGTTTTCATCAAGGGGAATTACTGGAAATTTGATCAAAGAAGCATTATTGTTCTCTTGGAAATCAAAAAATTCTTTATCAAGCTCTATAAACTGAGCTTTTACACAAGCATCTTTGCAAGTAAGACTAGAAGATGATGCGTAAAAAACTTGAAGGTTCTTTCTATGACATGCTTTCATCAAAGCCCAAGTTGAATCATGATCTTTTTTAAATGTAGTAATTTCATCTGCCAAAAAAGCTATCTTCATCGTTATCAATCCTTTTAATTAAACAAATCCAAATATTGTTCGTATCCTTCTACCTTGAGTTCTTTTACTGGGATAAATCTTAGTGAGGCAGAATTAATACAATAACGTAATCCACCTTTTTCAGATGGACCATCATTAAAAACGTGCCCCAAGTGAGAAGCACCAGCTTTTGATTTAACTTCAACTCTATGCATACCATAGCTATCATCTGCATGCTCAGTAACATGATTGTTCTCAATAGGCTTGGTAAAAGAAGGCCAACCAGTACCCGAATCAAATTTATCTGTAGAACTAAACAATGGCTCTCCAGTAACAATATCTACATAGATACCGGGTTCTTTATTGTTCCAATATTTATTATTAAAAGCTGGTTCTGTTCCACAATTCTGAGTAACATGAAACTGCAGATCATCTAGTTTTTTTAACAGTAGTTTTTTTTCAGGCTTAGCATATGGACTATTAAGTTCTTCTATACTTAATTCTTCAAGTTCATCTTCAAAATCAAAAAAATCTTTTTTAAATTTACTTTTCATCTGATCAACAAAGGTCTGTCTTCCAGATCCAATGCGGTATGCAGAATAGTGTATAGGATTTTTTTTGGCATAATCTTGATGATATTCTTCAGCAGCAAAAAACTTTGTTGCTGGTAAAACCTCAAGCATGATTTCTTTATCCAATATTTTTTTCTGCTCCAGTTGTTCAATAGCAGTTAAAGCCATTATTTTTTGCTGGTCAGTATGATAAAAGATAGCAGGTTTATATTGAGAGCCTCTATCTGCAAATTGTCCTTGACTATCTGTAACATCAACCTCTCTAAAAAATATCTCCAATAAATCAGCATAAGAAGTTTTTGAACTATCAAAAGTTATTTCAATAGCTTCATAATGTCCAGTAGTACCCATGCTGACACGTTCATAATTAGCATCTTTTTCTGATCCACCAATATAACCAGAGACAACAGAAGTCACGCCCTGCGCTTTTTTAAAAGTAGTTTCGACACACCAAAAACAACCACCTGCAAAAGTAGCTTTTTGCATAAATTTCGATTTATCATTCATGACTTTTTGTCTCCCTTGCTTTTTCAAACTCCAAAAAAGAGCTATAGCTATTATAAGGCATATAAATAGAACTTTATTTATCATTACAGTCGTGCTTTTACAACAGCCAAAACTGAATCAGGCTCTGCTCTTTTTTTGTAGTCAAGTTCAGCAAAAACATATTTGATAACCCGGTTTTGATCTATTAATATAGCTGCCGGTACAGGTAACTCATTGTTTTTGTTGTCATTACGATCTTTCAAATCAATTCCCATGTTTTCATAAATTGGAGCTAATTTTGCATCTAACTCATAAACCAGATTAAATCTTTTTGCAAGTTTGTTTTTTTTATCAATTAATAACGGAAAAGGAAAGACGTGATAATTTTGAAAAGCCTGTGCTAAGGATTTCTTTTCTGGACTAATTGCAAAAATTTGTACATTTGCTTGCAAAAATTCTTGATAATAATCTTTGTATTCTTTTAGCTCAAGATTACAATATGGATCCCAACTACCACGATAGAATAAAAGCAATACAGCATTATCATTTAAAGTATCATATAGATTCACTTCGCTACCAAGTGAATCTTTTAATTTGAAATTTCTTACACTATCACCGATCTTCGGGAAATGATTTTGTAAACCTTGGTTCTTTAAACGGTATAGAGCCTCAATCATGACCTTTTTTTGTTCTTGACTTAATTTTGATTTAGCAACAGCCGCAAAATTATTTAATTTTTCTTGTAGGGAAATTTTATTTTCTTTGATTTCTTGTTGATGTGCTTGTTGCTTTATAGCTTTTGTATTTTTTGCTTGCTTTTGAATTTGCGCACAAGACAAAAGCAAAAAACATAAAACTAGATTTAGAATGAATTTCATTTGCATAATATAAACTTAACAAATGCCTAAGAATTATTCAACATTTGCTATTTTTAGCTCGTAAACATAAATCTTATATAGTTGTTTCTGTTTTGAATGCAGAAACGCAGCAACTTTTGTAAAAAGTAAGTTTGCTTCTAGTTCATTTTGAAATAAGTATTTTTCAAATGATTTTCTTTGGTCTTTTGCAACTACAACTATTGAACCAGTTTTTAAATTTTGTTGCTTATGAGGATTTAAAACTTGAGTATTTAAATTCTTATAAAAACTCTTTAAACCCGCTAACAAAAATACATCTTGATAGCAATAAATAAGCAAATCTTTGTCTTGAATATTAATATTATGATCAGCAAAATCTCTATAAATGTTTTTATAAATAGCCTGATAAGGCTTACTTAAAAAACTTGGCTTAAAATTATCGGGGAAATAGTAACTTGCAATTCGCATCGAATAAAAAAGCACTATTAAAATAGACATTAAAGAAATAAAGAGTTTATGTCTAAAAGTAGTCTTTTTTATTTCAATAAAAGCAAATATAGACAATGGCAAAAATATATTTAAAGGTGCAAGCCATCTTTGACTAAAGTTACCAGCTTGCAAAGCGATAATCAAAAGCAGTGGGAAAGCAATTGCAAATATAAAAAGGGTAATTTTAAAAAAATCAAAATCAGTTTTTTGTTTTTTGAAATTGAAATCAAAGAAAAGCAATGAACATAGAAAATAAACAATGAAATTCCAATAGGTGTTTAACAAAACCGCAAAGATTGAGAAACCTTGCTGAGCACCTGCATTTCCACGTTTAAGTGCATAAAAGAATGGAGCCCAATCGTTATTAAAAAGCCATGCAATATGCGGAGATAAACAAAGAAACATAATTAACAATGCATAAAAAGATTTAATGGAAAACAAAATCTTACGATGTGTTGTATTAAATAAAGAAGCAACAAGCAAAGCCAAAACAAAAAATATGAAATTATACTTTGACAAAAAACCGCATGCAAAGCACAAGCCCAATAGTAAATAATTAAACAAAGAGTTTTTCCCAAAAGCTATTTTCAAATAAATATATAAACTCAAAGCACAAAACATCATCATAACTGCGCTATGAATGGTGTATCTATAAAAATCATATGAATATATAAAAAACAAAAAGTAACTCAAGAAACAAAAAAAAGATTTTTTTCTTTCTTGAAAAACAAGTATTGAAATTTTAAAAAGCAAAACAAAAAAAATAAAAACAATAAGATGGTAAACAATCACCATCACAGGAACATTAAAACCAAAAACTAAAGAAAAGGTTTTTAATATCCAGCTGTAAAGTGGTGGCTGATCAAGGTAGCCCCAAGAAAAACTTTGTATATCTATAAAATGTTGAGCTTCATCAAGGGTCATACCGTAAACAGAAGCAAACAAACGAATAGCAACAAAAATTAAACTATATATTAGTAGAGATTTATAGACCTGCTTA
>Ga0181568_10005441_pt1 | contig 11231 bp, 12 predicted proteins | sample 101ome_20_FD_133758 | JGI IMG/M metagenome (GOLD analysis project Ga0181568, IMG submission 133758) | Coastal salt marsh microbial communities from the Groves Creek Marsh, Skidaway Island, Georgia - 101404AT metaG (megahit assembly) | ecosystem: Environmental > Aquatic > Marine > Intertidal...
AAAAGAATTCTTTATGCTATACCAATTTTAATTGGAGTAAACTTATTAACATTCACTCTTTTTTTTGTTGTTAATTCTCCTGAAGAAATTGCAAGATTGCATTTAGGTAATAAAAGAGTTACTCAAGAGCAAATACAAACCTGGAATGAAGAAAGGGGATATAATAACCCTCTTTTTTATAACTCAAATGAAAATGGATTAGATTCTTTTAAAAAGACTATTTTTTATGAAAAATCTTTTAAATTATTTTTATTTGACTTTGGTGTTTCAGATAACGGAAGAGATATAAAATATGATATATCACAAAGAATGTGGCCAAGTTTGGCTATTGCATTACCATCATTAATAGTTGGTCTTTTCATAAATATTACTTTTGCATTATTTTTTGTTTTTTTTCGGTCTACAAAAGTTGATTATTATGGTGTTATTTTTTGCGTAGCTTTAATGTCTATATCTAGTTTATTTTATATTATTGGAGGCCAATATCTTATCAGTAAACTTATGCAACTAGTTCCAATATCTGGCTATGAGCATGGATATGGAGCAATAAAATTTTTAATTTTACCAGTGATAATTAGCGTTATATATGGTATTGGTTCTGGCTCAAGATGGTATAGAACATTATTCTTGGAAGAAATTGAAAAAGATTATGTAAAAACTGCAAAATCAAAAGGCCTCTCTGAAATAAAAGTTTTATTTATTCATGTATTTAAAAATGCATTAATACCAATCCTTACAGGTGTTGTAGTTATATTGCCGTTATTATTCATGGGTAGTTTGATAGTTGAGTCTTTTTTTGGAATACCAGGCTTAGGAAGCTACACAATAGATGCTATACAAAGCCAGGATTTTGCAATAGTAAGAGCAATGGTTTTTCTTGGAACTGTTTTATATATATTAGGCTTAATTTTAACTGATATATCGTACACATTAGTGGACCCAAGAGTGAGATTAAAATAATGTTTACATTTCTTTTAACTGATATATTTTTTTTCGGGATAATAATATCTCTATTTTTATATATTAAATATGTCAAGAAAACTCCAGATATTTTAGCTACGTGGATGTATGTATTTAAAAATAAAACAGGAATAATATCTGTAGTAGTATTATCATTTTTTTTGCTTACAGCATTTTTGGACTCTATTCATTTAAAAAGTAAAGTTTATAATGAAGATACAAATGAATATATTTATTCCTCTGAAATAAATAGTGTTTTAGATATTATATTGTTACCAATGCACAAAAATTCTGAAAAAAGCTATTCATCGCCTTTTGCTTCTAAGTTATATTCTAAAGAAACAATTAGAATCAATAATAAAGAAGAAAAAAGAATTTATCCAAAGTTACTATTTAAAGGAAATCACAATAAGTTTTTTTCTGAGAATTTTTATAATATATTTTTTACAATATTTATATCTATCTTAAAATCAATTTCATTATTTTTTTTATTTTATATATTATTTTTTAGAAGAAAGATATTAGAAAAAAAATATGGTTTTCTTTATCCTTATAGAATTAATAGAACATTATGTTCCACAATATTGGTTATAATCTCTATAGTTTTAATATTGTACGATTTAAGTGCACAGTATTATGTTTTGGGTACTGACAAAGTTGGCGTTGATGTATTATATAAAAGTATAAAAAGTATTCGTACTGGGATTTTGATAGGTACTTTGACAACTATTGTAATGCTACCCTTTGCCATATTTCTTGGTATTTTTGCAGGTTATATAGGTGGCTTTGTTGATGATGTTATTCAATACATATATACAACTTTAAATTCTATACCTGGTGTTTTATTAATTGCTTCTGCAATTTTAATGCTTCAAGTATATATGGCTAATAACCCCTTAGAATTTGAAAACATTTATGAAAGAGCTGATATGCGATTATTTTTTCTATGTATGATTCTAGGTTTAACAAGTTGGACAGGATTATGTAGATTACTAAGAGGCGAGTCTATGAAATTAAGAGAAGTTGAATACGTTCAGGCATCTAAAACATTTGGTTTGAGTCGTATTTCAATTATTACAAGACATATAATTCCAAATATTATGCATATTGTAATTATTACGGTAGTTTTAGATTTTAGCGCCCTAGTTCTAGCAGAAGCTGTATTATCATATGTAAATATTGGAGTTGATCCAACAACATATAGCTGGGGAAATATGATTAATGCTGCACGACTTGAAATGTCTAGAGAACCAGTTGTTTGGTGGTCGCTATTTTCAGCGTTTTTATTTATGTTTATATTGGTTCTTTTTGCAAATTTATTTTCAGATGTTGTAAGAGATGCTTTTGATCCAAGGGCTAATAAAAATTATGGATAAATTATTAACAATTAAAAACTTGTGTTTGAGTATTAAATCAACTGATAAAGAAATATTAAAAAATATTAACTTTGACATGTCAAATTCAGAAATAGTCTCTTTAATTGGAGAATCGGGCAGTGGCAAATATCTTACTGCTTTATCAATTATAAGATGGTTAGAGAAATCATGCATTATTAAAAGTGGAGAAATTATTTTTAAAGATAAAAATATTCTTTCGCTAGAAGAAAAAGAAATGAGATTTATTAGAAAAAATGAAATGTCTATGATATTTCAAGAACCTATGAGGTCTTTAAATCCAGTAATGACTATTTATGATCAATTGAAAGAGTCATATGTTGAAAAAAAAAATATTAATTTACAAAAAGAGATTTTCAGAAATCTTAACTCGGTAGGTATATTTGACGCTGAAAGAGTAATCCAGCTTTATCCCCATCAGCTTTCTGGAGGAATGAAACAAAGAGTTATGATTGCAATGGCAATAGCATGTAAACCAAAATTATTGATTGCAGATGAACCAACAACATCTTTAGATGTTACAATACAAAAGCAAGTGTTAGATCTTCTTTCTAGTCTAAGGAAAGAACTAAATATGGCAATACTTTTCATTACACATGATCTTGCTGTAGCTTCACAAATATCAGATAAAATAATTGTTATGAAAGAGGGTGAAATTTTAGAAAATTCTCTTTCAAAAGATTTTTTTAAAAAACCAAAACACAATTACAGTAAGTCTCTTATACAATCTTCTAACTATATGAAGAAATTAAAAACAAAAGATGTCTCTGATATTGGTAATAAAGTATTAGATATAAAAAATCTTAAAGTATATTATCAAGAAAAAAGTAATTCATTTGGATTACAAAATAAACTTCTTAAAGCAGTTGATGATATTTCTTTATCAATCAATGCAGGAACTACACATGCTATTGTTGGTGAATCTGGGTCGGGAAAAACCACGATTGCGAAAGCTATAATGGGTTTAACTAAAATCTCATCTGGTAAAATAAATATCTTAGATAAAAATATACTTTCACTTAGTTATAATGAAAATAGAATTCATAGGAAAAACTATCAAATGATTTTTCAAGACCCATTCTCGTCACTAAATCCTAGAATGAGAATAGGGTCAATTATAAAAGAAGGACTATGCTTTCTTGAGCCAAATATTAATAATGATGATATTATAAAAAAAATTCATGAGGTTATTGATAAGGTTAGATTGCCAAAAGATTCATTAAATAAATATCCACATGAATTTTCTGGGGGACAAAGACAAAGAATTGCCATTGCAAGAGTTTTAGTTCTAAATCCTAAGTTATTAATTTGCGATGAGCCTACAAGTTCATTGGATGTTACTGTTCAGAAACAGGTTTTAGATTTGCTTATGGATATTCAAAATAATACAAATATTTCGTATTTGTTCATATCTCATGATATAAAATTGATCTCTAACATATCAGATAATATTTCCGTCATGTATAAAGGTAAGATTATTGAGAGTGGTAAAACTTCTGATATAATAAATAACACAGGTAATGAATATACTAAAAAATTACTAGCATCTGTCCCTAATATAAAATAATCATGAATTTTAAAAACTCAGAATTAAGCAATTGGTATAATACAAAAGCAGGAATAATTAATTCAAAAGAAATAATAAGCACAATAGATAAAATATTTTCTGTAGATGTTGAAAAAAATATTTTATATTGTGGTGAATATTCTGTAGTTAAAAAAATTATGGAAAAAAATCAAAGTTTTAATAGTTATTATGTTTCGTTATCTGAAAAAGGCGATGTGAAAGCAGAACTTAATAAATTACCATTTCAAGAATCATCAATAGATTACGTCATTCTAATTCATTCTTTAGATACTCAATATGATCCACATTCTGCATTTAGAGAGATAGATCGAATATTAGCAGATGATGGAAAAATGATAATAATTGGATTTAATAGAAAAAGTCTTTTAGGTATTTATAGTTTAATGCCATTTAAATCTATATTTAAAAATAAAAATTATATCAGTATAAGTAGATTATTGGATTGGATGTCTTTGTTTTCTTATGAAGTTAAGCAGGTTTTTAATATAAATAAGATACCTCCATTAAAAAATAATAAAATTTTAAAATATTTGCAATTTTTAAATAATAGTATTTTTTCTAAAATAAATTTATTCGGAAATTGTTATGTAATTTATTCAAATAAAAAAACGTACAAATATATATCTGTTAAAAATTGGCATAAAAAAAATAATATAGTACTAGGAAAATTTTCTAAGCCAATCATACATAATAATTTCGATGAGTAATATAATTATATACACAGATGGCGCATGCAAAGGTAATCCGGGGGTAGGAGGTTGGGGAGCTGTAATATTTTATAAAAATAAAAGTAAGAAAATTTATGGGTATGAAGAAAACACGACAAATAACAGGATGGAAATAACTGCAGCTATTAAAGCACTCAGTCTTTTCCAGGAGAAATCTAATGTTACTATTTATACTGACTCCAAATATCTCATGGATGGAATTAATTCCTGGTTATTGAAATGGAAGACAAATAATTGGAAGACAGCAAATAAAAAAGATGTTAAAAATGTAGATCTATGGAAAAAAATAGATGAGCTTAATTTATTGCATAATGTTGAATGGAAATGGGTAAAGGGACATAGTGGAGACACTGGAAACGATATTGCTGATGAGCTTGCAAATCTAGCAATATTAACTAAAGGAGAAAATACCTTATGAGTAGACAAATAATCTTAGATACTGAAACTACTGGATTAGATGTAACAAGAAACCATAAAATAATAGAAATAGGATGCATAGAAGTTGTAGATAGAAAATATACAGGTAAAAAGTTTCATGAATATTTAAATCCTGAGAGAGAAATTGAGCAGGGAGCTTTAAGTGTTCATGGTATTACAAATGAATCACTAAAAGATAAGCCATTATTTAAAGATATAAAAGATAGGTTGTTAGATTTTATCAATGGATCAGAATTAATTATTCATAATGCACCTTTTGATATTGGTTTTTTAGAGTATGAATATAAAAAACTTAAACATGATATTAAGTTTGAAGATGTATGCAAAATTTTTGATACTCTTGTATTCGCAAGAAAATTGCATCCGGGACAAAAAAATAGTTTAGATGCACTTTGCAAAAGATATGGCATAGATAATTCTTCTAGGGATTATCACGGTGCTCTTTTAGACGCAAGAATACTTGGAGATGTTTATCTTGCAATGACTGGCGGGCAAATATCTTTTGATCTAGGAAGTGAGCTTATTGAAACAAGGAAAAATCATACTAAGAAAAAAAATAATGGTAAATTTGTTACACAATATGCCGATGAAAACGAGCTTCGTGAGCATTATGAGATAATAAAAGAAATTGATAAGGCATCAGATGGCAGATGTATTTGGAATATCTCAAAGTTTTGATATAATAATAGAATATAATAATTACAAAAGGCGGAAATAAAAATGGATAAAGTATTTATGTTAATACTATTATTGATAGTAGGTTTTTGGGGATACTTGAAATATAGTGAAGACTCTGGAAATTGGGTAGCTACAGGAAGTAACGGTGTTATAGGTGAGTATAGTAGTTACGTTGATTGTATTGAGGGTGTAAAAGCAACTGGAATGAATTTAGAACAAGAAGTTTTCTCTTGCAACAGAAATTAATTTAATTATTTTTTAGTTTATTTTTTAAAACTCGGTTTTTTTCAATAGACCAATCTTTGTTCTTTTCTGATTGCCTTTTGTCAAATTTCTTTTTACCTTTTGCTACACCTAATTTTAATTTAACCTTATTGCTTTTCCAATAAAGCGATAAAGGAATTAAGGTTAACCCTTCTTTTTGTACTTTTCCTATAAGAGTATTTATCTCTTTTTGGTTTAATAATAATTTCCTTGTCCTAGATGGGTTTTTTACTGTGTCATTATTGATATAAGATGGCGGAGTAATATTTGATCCTATGAGTAATACATTTCCTTTGATTATTTTTATATATGCTTCTTTTAATTGAACTTTTAACTCTCTAATTCCTTTAACTTCCCAGCCTTCAAGCACAATACCAGCTTCTAGTTTTTCCAGAATAAAATAATCGTGAGTAGCTTTTTTGTTGACAGCAATATTATTTTCTGTATTTTTAGTTCTTTGTCCCATAGTATTGCAATATTAACATAATAAACATAACTAACTAATGGCAATAAATAGAACTTCCTCACATGGAGAATGGTCTTCAAGAACAGCGTTTATTTTAGCGGCTACCGGATCTGCGGTTGGTTTAGGAAATATTTGGAAATTTCCTTATATAACTGGAGAGAATGGAGGCGGTGCATTTGTTTTGATATATATATTTTGTGTTTTATTTATTGGAATACCAATAATGCTGTCTGAAGTATATCTTGGAAAAAGAGGAAGACTAAATCCTATAGCTTCTATTAAGTATATCTCTGAAAGAGAAAATAGATCAAAAAACTGGCAGATTATTGGGCTAATTGGCATATTGGCTGGAATTCTGATTTTATCTTATTACAGTGTTATTGCTGGCTGGACAATGGCTTATGCTACAAGAACTGCTCTTGGCGTTATAAATAATATCGATGCTATTGGCGCTTCATCTATGTTCAATGATTTTGTCTCTGACCCAGAAAGATTATTAGCTTGGCATACATTATTTTCTGTGATTACAGCAATAGTTGTATCTAAGGGAGTGAAATCTGGATTAGAAAGCGCTGTTGTAAGACTAATGCCAGCGTTATTAGTCTTACTAATAGCATTAGTTATATTTTCAGCAATAGAAGGTGATTTTCTGGATGGTGTGAAATTTATGTTGTACCCAGATTTTAGCCAAGTAACCTGGAAAACTATATTAATTGCAATGGGCCAAGCTTTTTTTAGTTTAAGTTTAGGAATGGGCGCGTTAATGGTTTACGGTTCATATTTATCTAATGATATTTCTATACCTCAAACATGTGTAATTGTAGCTTCTCTCGATACATTGGTAGCATTATTAGCAGGACTAGCAATTTTTCCAATTGTTATTTCAAGCGGTTTAGAAATGACGCAAGGCCCAGGTTTAATATTTCAAACATTAACAGTAGCATTTGGTGCTATGCCAGGTGGGCAGTTATTTGGAACACTATTTTTTATTTTGTTAATGTTTGCAGCGTGGACATCTTCAATTTCGTTAATTGAGCCAATGATAATTTGGTTGATAGAAAAATTTAACATTACAAGAATACAGGCCGCAATATTTAGCGCAGGTATAGCATGGCTAATTGGAATAGGAACGATAATATCATTTAATATTGGATCGGAAATAAAAATATTTAATCTTAATATTTTTGAATTACTTGACTATTTAACATCCAATATCTTGCTTCCGTTAGGGGGTATAATGATAACAATATATGTAAGCTGGCTTGTATCTAAAGAAAATATTGACTCAGAGCTTAAAATTAAATCAGGAATATTAAGAAAAATTTGGTATTTTTCAGCAAGAATTATAGCACCTATAGCAGTAATTTTTGTTATGTTGAATGCCTTAGGATTTGATATAACTTTATAAAGATAACAATTAAGAATGCAGATAAAAAAAGAAGCTATTGTGCTGAACGATATAGATACAGTTTTTAGAATTGTTAACCAAGTTGATTTATATAAAAATTTTGTTCCTTATTGTATAGAATCTAAAATACTATTTCATGAGAACAATATAATGAATGCAAGATTAGATTTTAATTTAAAAGGCCTAGAAACATCCTTCACAACAAAAAACAAAATTATAGAAAATAAATCCATACAAATGGAGTTAATTGAAGGCCCATTTAAATATTTAGATGGTATTTGGGAATTTAAAAAAATAGACAACAAGACAATAATATTTTTAACAATTAATTACGAAGCAGAAAATAAAATTATCGAATATACAATAGGAAAGTCATTAGAAAAAATAACAAATTACCTTGTTAAAGCTTTTGTAGAAGAATCAACTAAAAAATAATGGAAAAAAATACTATAGAAGTTATTTATATAAGCTCAAATAACAAAATTATAAAAAATTTTGTAAAATTTAAAGAGAATTATACTTTAAAAGATATGCTGCAGGATCTAATTGAAAACTCTATTTTTTCAAGAAGCTTTTTTTCAAATAAATTTTATGGTGTATTCGGAAAAAAAATAGACTTGAATTATATTATTAAGAGTGAAGATAGAATTGAGATACTAGATAATTTACTTATGACACCTAATGAACGCAGAAAACATAATTTTAAAAAAAATTAATATTTTCCATCCACAAGTTCTTCTGAAATTATAATCCAATTATTTAGCTTTTTAATTAAAGTTATTTTTTTTATCACCTGATCTTTATAATTATCAGATTCGTAGTTTTGATTAAATGTTATAATTGCTTTCTCTTCTTTTTCAATATCAAAATTAATAGATATATTAGAAATACTTATATTAATTTTGGATTTATTTAAAATTCTTTTCTTTCTATCTTCCTTCCAAAGAATATGATCATCATAATAACTGGAGGTATAGTCGCTAGCATAATATGAAAAATATTTTTCTACATCTTTTTGTTCCCACGCATTTGCCCAAGCCTCAATAAATTCTGTTACTATTTCAAAGTCGTTTTTCCTAGTAACTGTGGTTTCCTTATATTTTATAACTTCTTGTTTATTCTTTTTATTTTCTATTTCTTCTACATGTTCTTTTTCTTTAGATTTATCTTTTTGTTTATTTTGCTTGTCTGAATTTTTGTTTTTTTTATCTAATTCGTTATTTTTAACTCCTTCTAGATTAATCTCATTAAATATTTTTTCATTGATAGCAATTGTTTCTTCATCATTTAAAAATTCTGGGTGAGATATTTTTTTATTTTCATTAATTTCAAATAAACCTTCATCATTTTTTGCGATCCTTTTCATACTAACTACTTTTTCACCATCGAAAAATATACTTATCATATTTAGCTTTGTTTCTTCAGGATCACGTTTCCTATAATATACGTAATCCCATCTATTTTTATTAAAGATATTATTTACTACCGGCTCACCCAGAAGAAAAGTTACTTGTTCTTTTGTCATATTTATTTTTAGGGCGTCAACTTTACTTTCGTCAATAACATTACCTTGTTGAACAAGCACCCTGTAACTTTTTAATTGTGCATTTTCTGGGAGCAGCTGACATCCAGCTACGTTTATCAATAACATTACTGCCAAGGCTTTTTTTGCGATTCTCATCAATTTTTTATATATTGTTTCTTTAAATAGAGATAATATAGTAATTATGAGTAATATAGAATTAAAAAATGCTGGTCTTAAGATAACTTTACCTAGAGTCAAAATATTAAACAAGCTTGAGAATGCAGAAAACCATCATATGTCTGCAGAAGATATTTATAAGGAATTAATAGCAGATGGCGAAGTTATTAGTTTAGCCACAGTTTATAGGGTTTTAACCCAGTTTGAATCAGCAAAGATTGTAATTCGACATCATTTTGACGCAGAAAATAATAACCAGGCAGTTTTCGAGCTAAATCACGGCGATCATCATGATCATATGGTTTCTTTAAAAACAGGCAAAGTCGTAGAATTCTATGATGAAATTATAGAAAATAGACAAAAAGAATTAGCAAAAAAGTATAATTTTAAAATTTTAGATCATAGCATGATTTTGTATGGTGAGTTTGAGGACGAATAATCAGCACTAAGATAAAAGTTCTTTTGCATATTGTAATGTTTTTTCAGTAAGCTCAATTCCTCCAACCATTCTAGCAAGTTCATTTACTCTTGATTTTTTATCTAAATAAAAGAGATCTGTAGATGAGCTATTAGTATCTTTTGAAACAAGATAATGGTGTGTGGACTTAGCGGCTATTTGTGCCAGATGAGTAACGCATAACACTTGAGTTTTTTCAGCTAGCTTCAAAAGATGATTTCCTAATACTTCTGAAGTGGCTCCACCAATACCAGTATCAATCTCATCAAAAATCATGGTTTCACAATCATTGTTAGATCTTGTTTCTAATTGAATAACTAAACTTAATCTTGATAATTCACCACCAGAAGCAATTTCGTTTAAAGGTAATAAATTTGATTTTTTATTTGTTTTAATTAAGAAGGAAACCTTATCATATCCATTTTTACTAATTAAGTTTTCATCGGTTATTATGTCAATTTTAAAAAGGCAGTCTTTCATACCTAAATTTTTTAGTTCAGAAGATATTTTTTTTTCTAAAATAGAAGACTTTTTTATTCTAGCTGAAGAAATTTTTTCAGCAATTAAATGGTATTTTTGGGTAAGATTTTTAATCATAGAATTACTATTTTCTATGTTTTTTTTATTATTTTTTAAATTTTCAAGTATTTTAATTTTATTTTCAAGAACACTGTATAATTCTTTTTCAGTAACGTTATATTTTCTAGACAAATTATTTAGTAACAATATCTTTTGATCAAGAAAAGCTAGTCTTTCAGGGTCGTTACTAATTGATCGGCTATATCTTTCAAAAGATTTTTTTAAATTTGCAGCTTGATCAAGAATTTGTATATTTAAATCATAAATATCTTGAGTATTTTCATCTATATTTTGTATTTCTTCTAAATTCCTATTTATAAGAGATAAAAGAGACTTGATATCAGCATTGTTATCATTCTCAAGCATATTTTCACACTCTTTAACCTTGTTCATTAAAAATTCTGAATTTGATAGCCTTTTGTACTCTTCAGATAAACTTTCGTATTCTATTGGCTCCAAGACTTCGTCTGAAAGTTCTTTAATTTCAAATTCTAGAAGCGATACTTTTTCATTAAATTCTTCAGTTGAATAAGTTTCTAATGACAAGGATTGCTTTATCTCATTTATAC
>Ga0181568_10005446_pt1 | contig 11229 bp, 8 predicted proteins | sample 101ome_20_FD_133758 | JGI IMG/M metagenome (GOLD analysis project Ga0181568, IMG submission 133758) | Coastal salt marsh microbial communities from the Groves Creek Marsh, Skidaway Island, Georgia - 101404AT metaG (megahit assembly) | ecosystem: Environmental > Aquatic > Marine > Intertidal zone...
CCCCCCCCAGTGGCCCGACGAGCTAGGTCGGTAGGGGTCGGTTTTTGGATGCACTTTGGACCATTCCCCGTACATGAGCGACCAAAAAAGACGAAGCAATCCCCCAACCGAATCCACGATGCCCCCCATGGCTCAAGTCCTGGCTACCCAGCACACCGCCGACTCGCAAGCAAACGGGTTCCACCCGAACACCCACGTCCCAACCAACTGGACCCACATCGGGCACCTGGCCAAGCCACTGACGACGGGGAGGGACTGGCACTATGCCAGCCTGACGGCGGGCCCCGAGCAGTGGCGCGTCTACCGGGTCGTGCTGAGCATGGGGTCGCGCATGGTCCCTGTCCATACGGATGCGCTGAGCCGCCTGCTCCCGTCGGCCAAGGTCTGGCGCAAGGGGCAGCCAGGGATGCCGGACCATCTGGACAACTGGGTCAAGGGCCCCAAGGGTCACATCCACACCATGGACTCGGGCATCGCGCACGTGCAGGAGACCACCTACCAAGCCCGTCGCGATCGCACCGACCCGGTGCGGATCCAGGCGCGGCGCGACCAGCGCCGCCAGGAGCGGATTGCCGAGCTCGCCCAGCGCCGCGCCGTGCGCCGTGAGCGGCTGCTTGCCGAGCGCACCGCCCGCCGCGCCGTGCAGCAAGCCGCCCGCCAGGCCAGCGCGGCGCCCAATGCGACCGAGGCCACCGTCGCGCAGGGCATCGCCAATGCGATGCAGGCGGTGCACGATCTCGTGCGCCCGCTGCGCCCCAATCCGGATGCCGCTGCGGCGGCGCCCAATCCCGCGCCCGTCGCGGCAACCGCCTCGCCGGCGCTCGATCTGGCCGCCGCCTGGTCCCTCCTGCAGGAGCAAGTTCCAAGCCTCATCCGGGCGCAGGCGGAGCAGGCGGCGCAGGACGACTCGCGCACGGTCACCTGCGTCGTCTGCATGGACGCGATGCCCGAGATGGCCTTTACCGAGTGCGGGCACGCCGTTTCGTGCCAGTCCTGCACCAACCGACTGGAGGGGTGGGGCAGCACGACCGGCCACCAGCGCCGCAAGTGCCCCGTCTGCCGCACCTCGGGCAGCGTGATCCGCATCCGCTTTGGTTAGGGAAACAGACCTCCAAACTCGTGTGTGCACCAGTCGTGTAGAGTGTGATCAATGTTAGTCCAAATAAAATCGAATACTTGCTCAGTTCACATCCACCATTGTCCGTTTCCGGTGCAAACATCCCCCTCCCCGGTGCCCGGACGAGCTGCCTGGGGTGGCCCTGCCATTGCAAGCGTGGGCTTGCGGCATGTGAGCAAAAGAGACCGCGACTCCCACTGCTCAGGCTCCGAGCCACCACCCGACAGACACCAACCGCCCCCAAAACTCCCAAATGCCGCTCGGTGAAGTGTACAATGCCCCCTCGAGCCGCAACGTCCCCGATGCGGTGATGCTCAAGTTAATGGAGGAGCAGCGCAGCATTTGCACGTCGCATCTTGAAGCCTGGCGCCAGGATGCAAGCGCCCGCGAGACGGTCAAAGATTGCCACATGTTGGGAACCATGTGGTGCGACACGGACCGATGCGACGACACTGAGCAGGGTGGCAGCGGATGTCTGGGCGCCGGCATCACCGATGTCCGCGTCGAGTCGCGTCGGTACAAGACGGACGCCAATGGCAACAAGATTCCCGGCTCGGAGACCGAGTGGGCCCTGTGCCAGGTACTGCAAATGGGAACCAACATCAACGATCCGCGAGGCATCATCTCGAGCGAGCACTTTAAGCTCGTGACGGCGGATGCCGACGGATCCAACAAGAAGCTGCGCACGCTCAAGGACATTACCGGCAACGCCAAGGCGCTCTTTCCAATGGAGGAGCTCGAGGCGCCCAAGCTGGAGGTGGACAAGGTGGCCGTGGCGCATCGCATGGCCTTTGTTCCGATGCCCTCGGCCGAGAGCGGCTGGTCGTGCGAAGTCCGGTACGTGTGCTACGGCTACAACACCATGAACGACGAAGACCCGGCACACGCCATCCTCTTTGGTGATACGATGAACACCTCGCTCTTTACCGAGGAGTCGGGTGCGACCACTGGCTGGCAGCCAATGTACACCAAGCTGCTCACCAACCTCGACCCGGCGACCGGCCGCAGCTCCGAAGAGACCAAGTATGGCTGCTACGCGACCTCTGTCGAGGAGACCAACCGCACGCTCAAAAACATTGGCACCGAGACGGCCGAGGAATCGGCGGCAGCCGCCAGCAAGGGCAAGGGCACGCAAGTGCGCACAGGACCCATCACGCTCAAGGGCACCTCGAGCGCGGCGTGGCACGTGGCTGTGGGACTCGAGCGCACACGTGCGGTGCCGTGCCCACCGTCGTTTTGGAATGGCAATGAGCCGGAGTTTCGTAGCCTGGGAGCCGTCGACGAAAGCGACGCCGGACATGTATACCGCGGCGGTGGTGCCGACGACGACGAAGACAACGACGATGGCTTCGACCCGCAGTACGCCCCCAGTGCCCGTGGCGGCGTTCCCGTGCAGGTCGAGGCCAAAGAGGGCCGCATCGGTCTGGGCTCGTACGTGTGCGAGGCCAAGCCGCTGCCGGCCAAGAATCCCATTGCGCAAAAGCGTCCCGCGATCGCGACGTCGGTGGCCATCATGACGGTTCCCATGGGCACGGTTCCGGACAAGGAGACGATTCGGCAGGCGTGTGCCGAATTGAAGAAGCGTCACGAGCTCACGGCGGAAATCGGAACGCACGTGGCCTCGCGGCTCTCGGCCGAGGCGGTGGAGGCCGGGCTCACGACCAAGGGTCCGCTTGCGGAGGAGACGGCCGAGGAGCTCGAGAAGACGTTTGGCAAGCACGGCATGGAAAAGGCGGCACCCTATCCGAAAAAAGCCAAGACGGAGGTCATCTCACAGGGCCGGCCGTGCGTCGTTGGCGTTCCCATCGAATAGACGCGTGCGCCACGTGCCACCACTTGTACACTTGTGCTCAATTGTGATTGTGTGTTGTGTTCGTGTCGTGCACTGTGCCCTTGCGGCACGTGCCACGGAGGGTGTGTACGTTTGTGTCGGTGTATTTGTGTATGAATGAAGCGATCGCTTGAATCCACTTCGGACGTCAGCGACGACGACAAGGACTGGCAATTGGACCTCTCGGTCCACCACACGCCCAAGAAGGCCACATGCATCCCTCGTGCCGTGGTTGACGACGACGGCGAGGAGCGTGGCCACCAGGTCACGGTGATTAAAAACGGCAAGCCGCGCCAAGTGTACGCCTCGTACGCGCACGCCGACGGCACGCTCCGTGGCGGCTGCCACGACTGCTGTCGCCATCACCAGTTTGCCGACCTGATGGCCTTTGCGCCCGGAGACGGATCGGCCAGGACGGCGGCCAAGCGCACGCGGTTTGTGGCCGCCTACGACGCGTACAAGCGCGCCTTTGCGAAAGGCGATCAGCAGGAATGTGCCGTTCAACGTGCCACGCTCGAGGCGCTGCGCACCGTCTGCTGCTCCGCGTGCCGTCACGATCCGGGACACCTGTCGCCGGCGGTGCGGGCGTGCAAGGAGTGGTGGGACGCGAAGCGAAGGGAACTGTGCGCCCTCAACAATGGCTGCGCCAACCCCGAGTGCCCGGAGCGCGGCCCCGACGTGTGGCGCATCCTCACGGCCGAGCACGGCTCCAACCCCAAGGCCAAGCACCCCAAGACGGGCAAGCCGGTCAGTCTCGGGGACCCTCCCGCGTGGCCGAGCCGCGGCGGCTTGGCGGCCATGGAGGTGGAGAATGAGCAGATCGAGTCGTGGCCCTGCCACGTGTGCCACGCGCTGGCGCCCACGTCCAATCAGGGCAGGCGATGCCCGGACCCGGCGACCATGCCCAAAGGCAAGCAAGGAAAGACCAGCACGGCACTCGAGCGCAAGCAGTACCACGCACGGCACAAGGCCACGATCAGGTACCCCAAGCAGCGGTACGTCGACGAGGCCAAGCGGACGATGGGCTGCTGCGCGGCCTGCAAGCGGCCCGTGCTCCCCGGAACCGAGGCCGCCTTTGACTTTGACCACCGCGACGAGTCGACCAAGGCCAAGGGCGGGCTTTTTGGCAAGAATGGCGGCGTTGCGGGCTTGGTGCACAACTGCGCCAGGGCGGCGGCGCTCGAGCGGGTGCAGGGACTCCTGGACGCCGAAATGGACAAGTGCCAGCTGCTGTGCCGCAACTGCCACCACCGCAAGACGAATGGCTACCCGGCGTCCACGGCGGTGTTTTAGGTCGTGTGCACGAGTCGGCGTGTGTGTATGTGCATGTTTTTTGGATTGCAAGAGGAATGGATGTCCTCTCCCACCGAGGTCTCCAATAACCTGCACTGATACCCTTGCGGAGTGTGAGGGCAGGGGTAGAAACACATCAAAGTCGGTCGGTGCCTGTAAATGTCCATCCGATTGCCGTTTGAGTCTCGTGCTCAGTGCAGGACTTTGGCCCCCGCGGGTGCCATTCATGGACCCGCAATCGGCCTGCCCGTCGGGGGTCTTTGGGGCCCATTGGCCGTCTCGCCGCCTCGTTCACCGCCCATTCCGCCGACGACGAACGATGCAGCACTCGCAATGGAGCAACTCGACTTGAACGATTCGTGCATCCCCATGCGCACCGATTACGACGAGGACGAGTCGCCACTGCTGGAGCAAATTTGTCCACTGTGGGTGCACCCACTAGCAACCTCTCAGCCGCCAGTGTTTGTCCTCTTTCGTCAGAGCGCCGACGACGTTGGTAGCGACAGTACGACGCTTTTGCAGTCCAATCCGCGTCGATTGCGCGTCAGAGGCGTCGTCACACCCCGATTGGTGACAGCACGTTCGCTGACGTGGAGACCACTGGTCGAGGCAGGCGATGTCGTGGGCGTCGTATTTTTGTTAGGAATGGGTCGTCCTGATTCGGACGACGAGGCGAAACCGGCGTCAAAGTCCAATGCGAGATTGGACACTGTGGCGCGAATTGAGGTAAAAACGTTGCTGCACAAGTGGATCCTTTTGGGAGATGAAATCGATAGCATCGCCGTGGTGCAGTCGAATTACACACCGCTCGCCATGGCAAGCGGCATGGCCGACCCCTCTAGCTATCTGCTCTTTCCCGATCCGCGCGGGTACATGGACTCGATGAACACGTTGCGAGACCAAATCCAGCGCGGCGAAGAGGTCGGGTACGTGCCCGTGCGCGAATTGTGCGTGACGTCGCAACTCGACAAGTTGTTGCTGCGCGGCAACCCCTCCGAGTCGGGCGAGATGAACGACGCCGCCCGTCGTGTGTGGACCACTACCAGGCAGTTTTTCAAGGGGTTGTCGGAGCGCACGGCCGACTGCATTGCCGCGTACAATGCGGCCGAGATTGAGCGGGTCGGGGCGTTTGAATTGCGCAATCACCACGCGTCGTGGCGTCGTAGTGTCGTCTAGTAGGAGTTGCATCTAATTCGTTTGCATGCCTCCCCCCCCCCAGTGCTGCGACGAGCTGGGTGGGTCCGGGTCCCACCCTTTTGGGGACCCCTCCCCCATTCCCTTGCGGCGTGTGGCAGAGTTTTCCTACCAAGCCACAAGACGTTGCCATGAGCCATAGTCCGAGTCCGTCCGACGGGTCTGCTGCTGGTGAACCAAACCTGGACCCCGAAAAGGTCCGCGACCTTTTCGCCAACGTCCTAAAAATTGACCAAACCTTGGGAAATTACGTGCCGACAAGGGACGTGGCAGACGACGCCGATGTATTAAAGACGATGCTGGGCGCCTCGGCCGAGGAGCTCGAGTCCGCTCCCCGGTCCACTGGCGAGGACCCACGCGACAATGCGAGTGACGCCGGCTCCCCAGGTCGTGCCTCGCCAAGGGCCGCCACGGCATCAAATCGCGGCTCCTCGGTAAAGCCCACCACCATTGCCAAGCGACGCGTGCCACCGCCTTCGGCGCTGCCACTCTCGGCTTCCAGCAAGGGCGGAGGTCCCAAGACGGGAAGGCGGGTGATTGGGGCGCCCTCGTCCAAGCCGCTTGTCAGCGCCACGGCCACTGATGGCGTAGGGAACGACTGCGACGATTCGGATGGCGACGAAGTCTTCCAGTCGTCCAAGTATGACAGCGAAGCAAGTGACGAAGACTCCAACGTCGTCAAAACGTCTACCTCGTCGCGTTCCGGCAAGACCAAGCGGGCCCCGAGACGGCCCAAAAAGAAGGAGTCGGAAAGCGAAAAGGCGGAACGCCTCCTGCGCGAACGGGAAGAGTCCAAGCGCGTGCTACACCTGCAAAAGACGCAAATGCGCAGCACGCAGCTCACCCGGCGCCAGTCGGCGCTCGAGGTGCTCGACGGATTGATCCCCTTGGGTCACAGCAAGCCAAACATTGGGTTTACTCGTCAGCACATGGTCGAGCATGTCGCGGAGCGGCTGTCGCAAAAAAGGACACTACCCGACTCCAACGACGCGACCCCGACGACGGCCGACAAGAACTTGGACGCACGCGTGTGCAGATATCTCGAAAAGGACCTCGAGGCTCCCATGACTGCGCGAGAGCGCGTGTCAAACAAGATTGAGGCGCTTCGCAAGGCTTCCAATGTTCCAGGCGCACTGGGCGTGCTCGAGATGCGACGGACGCTTTGTGATCCGGAATGGCTTCCGATTGACGACGCCCTGCACAAGCGCAAGGACGCCTCTCACAATGAGTTTCGCAAGCTCGAGGGCGCTGTGCGCGAGCTTCGGCAGCAAAAGCAACTCGAGGCCCGGCAGGCGCACAAGTGCGAGGCCTGGATCGCCGCCGCTCTCGCCGCTTCGGCCAAGTGACAAGCAAGTCCCCCCCCTCTCTGAAACGCTCGTGTGTGTACGTGTGTGTGCGTGTGTGTGTTTTGTTTTTGAAACTTGTCTCCTGTAAGGACACGTACACGATTGGGTTTTTCAAGGCCCAAGCGTCTCGCAATCCGTGCGCAGTGCGTATGTCCCGAATCGTCGCTGTGTCGGGTTTGCGGGTGGCGACCGCGTATACCTGGTAAACGTCTCGTCGGGCACTTGGACGTACAGTCCGTCGAGCCGCACCCGGCGTGACGAAAGTGTCGTCACCGTAACGCGACACGCCTCGCGGCGTTCGCGGAGCAAGTTGAAGGCCGTCTCCTTTGTCGTCTTCATTCGGTTGCAGTCGGCGCACACGCCCATCCACTCCTCTTTGCCCATGACCAATGGGAACGGAAAGACCCGCCACTGGTGCGCCATTCGAATCGATGAGCAGGTGCAGCCCGATTCGCACCTGAGTCGAAACGGCCCCGTGTCGGGCGCGGTCAAGTAGGCGAGTGTGACCATTGCTCCACACTCGTCGTCTTGTGGGATGATCAGTGTCAGGTTGGCGCCTGGGGTGGTGGACATCCATCCAAACTTGTGCACCTTGTCGGGCGTGGGACTGTCGTCCACCATCTTCCAATGGTAGGGTTCGCCCGCCCTTGTCCTTGCAACGGGCAAGTCGAGCGCGTTTGGAAAGCACGCCTCGCTGTGCGATGGTACGGGACAGTCGGTCCGGTTGTCGTTGCTTGTCGCGTTGCGGGGCACGGTCGCGAGGTAGAGTCGCACGCGTTCGGCGATGCGAGCGTGGCCTTGGGCATTCGGGTGCACGCGATCCCTAGAGTAGAGCTCGGGTCCGTGCGGCACCTCGAGCAGCGTGGCACCAGAGCGCAACGCGGCTCTTTGCGTGGCGTTCCCACGCGTGATGAGCCCTGGCCAGTGCAGAATGGCCGTCGAGTGCGCATGCGAGAGGCAGCGAATGCGCTCCACGAGCTGCACCAAGTGTCCTTCGGATGTGGCGCCAAACATGTTGGCGCTTAAATCGAACAGGGCCACGTCGTAGTGGCTGTGGTCCACAAACCGCTCGGTGCAGTGCAAAAAGTGCGAAGGATTGATGGCGCTCTTGTACTTTACGGTTGGTCGTGTGCTCCCTAGCTGCGTATGCCATGCTCGTGTGGGATCGTTGCCAACTCCGCCTCCGCCCGTGACGCTGCCTCCGATGACGAGCACGGACAGATCTGACATTTTTAAACGCAGACTGCGGCTTCGGAGACCCATGTGCATTCATGCACACGGTCGCAATTTTGTGCAAACTGCTAGCGCAGTGCGCTAGCAAGACGGACGCTGTGCGCATACGGTGCCTGCATCATACGGTGCCTGCACAAGCTGGCCATTGGTGTGTCATGGCCGCCACGATTGTCGCAACCGAGTGCGCAATGCGTCTTCGCTTGCGGCCGCTGGAGCCCGCCCTCAATCGGTGGCCACAGCTGCGCTCGGTGCCCGGCCTCACGACCCTAAACTGGGCACGGAGCGATCATCTCGTGTCCGTCGAGCCGCTGTCGGTTGCGGCCTTTGTGCACGTCGTCCAGCGTGCTCCCAACGACACGGTCGTGCTCGACATTGGGGCGAATGTTGGCGCCTACACGCTTCTGGCGGGGGCACTCGGCAAGGACGTCCTTGCCGTCGAGATGCAGCCCGGGTGCAACAGGTGGCAACACTGTCACCTGTTGCAGTTGGACCAGCTGTTGGGTCGCAATCGGGTGCGATTCCTCACCCGCTTTGTCGCCGCCAGCGCACGCTTTGCGCCACCCGTGCGTGTGCCCACAACGGGCTGCGAGGTCATGGCCTCTCCCAGCGCGGTGGCGGGCCGCTGGCCACACGGCCTGCGCACCAAGGAAACGCGCAAGCTCGACAAGGCCAGTGCACGAGACCTACGGAATGCGACGCGATGGGTGCGACCCCTGCACCTCGCCGACTATGTAAACAACCAGTTTGCGCACACGCGTCCCCTTGTGGCCAAGGTCGACACCGAAGGGTACGAGATTCTGGTTTTAAACTCGATGCGCAACCTCTGGCCACGACTGCGTGCGCTCGTGGTGGAGTTGCAGCCGTCGGCGTGGAAGTTTGCCAATGTCAGTGCCTTTGACGGGCTCAACACGCTCACGGCGCTCATGGCGCAAGAAGCCATGCTCGCGCTCACGCTGCCGCACGCCAAGGCGGGGGCCGTCGAGGCCAGCGCTCGCGTCGTCTTTGATCCGTGTGCCTATGCGCTGCGCAACTTGGACAAGGACGAGAGTGTCACGCCCACCGTGGGCCTCGACACGGCACGCGTGCTCGACGCCGAGGGGTTGATGGCGTTTGTGGAACACATGCTTCGGTTTCCGGGGAAGCAAGGCTGGTTTCACGAGGTCTTGTTGGTTCGTATGCACGATTGGTGCAACGATGCTCAACTCTAAATAAAACGCTATACACACATACACACACACACACAATCACACGCTCAGTACACGGCGCCCCTTAGCACATTGCGCAAGACAAAGGCGCAGCAGGCCCACGACGGCACGTGGATTGTGCGGTGGTGCCCAAACCCGACCGCCTTGAATTTTGAAATCCACCAGTCGGCATCGTGCACGGACGCGTGGAGCTGCGGAGGCAGGTCGCTATGAAACTGGCGACGCACCTCCTTGGCAAACGTGCCATTGCCAAACGGCGCCTTTGCCGTTTGCATGCGCATGTACTCGGGCCGATTCGAAACTTTTAGCAGCATCCACTTCCGAGCGACGCGTGCCAGCTCCGCCACGGCCGTGTCCACGTCGGGCGGATCCAGGTGCTCCAAGACGTCGGTGCTCATGATCGCATCGAAGCTCAAATCGGCAAACGGCAGGGCGGTTGCGGACGCTTGCTGCCAGCACGTGCCCACGCACGACTTTGGGTTGTCGCCGTGTCGCATTCGTGCCATGTTGACGGCCGTCGTCGAAATGTCGACACCCGATGCGTTCAGTCCCATGTTCCAGAGCGCCTTGACGCCGCCGCCGTGTGAGCAGCCAAGGTCGAGCACCGAATGCACGTCTTCGCCACGGTCGCGCATGCGTTTGAATTCGGCGAGGATGGGATTGTAGTGGACCATCAGCCCCTGCGAACTGTAGCCCAAGCGGTAGATGGTCTCGTAGAGCTCGGCGCCCTTGAGCGGGTTGCCGAAAACCGCGAGCAGAAACACGCTGGCGATCATCATGATGATGATGATGCGGCATGCACCGTCGCCGCGCACGCCGTGCGTTTAGATGATGAACTAGCGAATGTGTAGTAAACCACAGACACACAGAGACACACAGAGACACACCTACACACAAACCACGCAACATGCTCTCAAAACCCGTCATCGCTCAATTCCATGGCGATCATGGCCATCTGTGGCGGCTGTTGTTCCTCCTCGTGGTCGTCGTCGTCGCCATCCTCGTCATTGTTGTTTTGCGCCCTTGGTCGCGGAGGCGGAAGGCGGCGGGCGGCACCGAGCCGGTCCAGCGGTGGCGGAGCGCGCACGCCATTCCTGGTCACTATCTGCCCTTGCTCCGTCACGTCCATGGCGTCCCACAAGGCGTCGAGCGCAATGTTGAGCGTGTTGCCATTGCGGATCTGCACCTGGGCGCCCAACTTGGGCTCCTTGTAGTCGGCCTCCACCAGCGCCTTGTTGGCCACCGCCCGCTCGTTGGAGCCGTGCGCAAACAGCATTGTCCACGTGATCGCCGCGTACTGGTCGGTCTTGTTGGCCGCAATCGCCTTCTCGGCAGCGCTTGGCGTCGTGCTCACCCGCAGCGTGACGGTGATGCCCGCAATGATTTCCAATTCCGTCGAGGCCACGAATTGCACGCGAGTGGCATCCTGGACCGGGTCGAGGGGCGGGTCGGCCCTTTCGTACGCTTGCACGATGCGCTCCGACAGCGCATCCAGCGTGCCGATGATGGTCTCGCCCACCCTGGCCATCTGCCAATGTTTCAACGAGTAACGACGCTTCTCGGTGGGGGCGTGCATGCGCGACAGCTTTTCGTTGAGCGTCTTTGTATACGTGGACATGATCATTTGAGACAGCGCCTGGTCTCTGGCCTGTCTCAAGTCGACGCCAAAGGTTGTCCGATACCAGTCGAGGTCGGCTTGGCTCCATTCGGGGTCCTCGGCCGGCAGCATGGCGTCCTGATCGATGCCCGCAAGCACCAGCGCATTGCCACGGGCCTCGTCGGCTCGGCGCTGCGCGGCGGCAGCCTCGGCCTGGCGAGCCGCCTCCTCGCGACGGAGTCGCGCCTGCTCGGCCTCGCGCTCGCGTGCTTCGCGCTCCGCCTGCTCCCGAAGACGCCGCAGCCGATCCTGCTCCTGCGCCCACGCACGATTCTCGGCTTCGGTGCGTTCTCGCGCCGCGCGACTGTGGTGCGCTTCATAGTGCTGCGCGGCGGCGACAAAGTCGGCCTCCC
>Ga0181568_10005449_pt1 | contig 11227 bp, 7 predicted proteins | sample 101ome_20_FD_133758 | JGI IMG/M metagenome (GOLD analysis project Ga0181568, IMG submission 133758) | Coastal salt marsh microbial communities from the Groves Creek Marsh, Skidaway Island, Georgia - 101404AT metaG (megahit assembly) | ecosystem: Environmental > Aquatic > Marine > Intertidal zone...
CCCCAATGCTGGAATTTTTTGTAAATCTTCCAAGTTAATGTCACGTATTGAAGTTATTCCTGGATAAAACTTTTTTAAAGCATTTCTAGATCTATTAGATAGTAAAGCAAAGCTTTCGTCAGGATTGATATTTCTATCAAAATTTATAGTTGTATTTAATGCTTTTGCCAACAGTCCTAGAGCAGATTTAGATTCTGTCAAACGTTTTTTCTCTAAGTTACTTTTATCTTTCAAGCGTTTCAACTCAAGAGCATGCTTGTTTGTCAGTTTTTCTAATTTTTTAAAACTAGGATATTCGCTAGTTTCTTTTTTGTATTTGCGTTCAATTTCTGAAATTTTTCCAACACCCACATAATGTGTCTTCAAGACTCTTGCTTGAATTACAAGAGTTTTCCCCCTCATCATTCCAGCAAGCATATTGTTATATAGTCTGGTAGATAAAGATGCACCCCCATCAGCGGTATGGTTTTGAATTGTTCGTATAGACCTGTATATCATTTGCTCAAACATTAAGATTTTCTCACTATCACTAGTATCTGATTGCCTTATTACGTTCATAAATTTGTATCCAACTGATAGATTTAAATGCAACAATGCAAGCATTATTTCATCTTTCAAATTGGTTTCAGATTCAAAATAATAACTCAATAGATTGTCAGTAGTTTTTTTAATGTTTCCTGAGCCTGCTTGATAGTTACTAAGCTCGCTCCATGTAACACTTACTTTTCCCTTTGCATCAAATAAAAATAAATCTTTTTTATCCAAATTTTCATAAAAATTTTTAAACAATGAGTTTTTTTCATCTATTTTTTTAAGACAATTATCAGTATTTCCTAAAAAATAATTTTCAAAATTTATTGAATCTAATTTTATTTCTTTTTTCTCTATGACTAAGTTATCCCAGTCAAATGTTGAAATTTTAAATCCAAAGTTACTCAGTGAATTATTTGTAATCTTTAAATAAGCATCATCAAAATATTCATAATTATTTTGAACCCTAAGGCTTGTTTGAACTTTATTTTTGAAAATATCTATTTCAACGGTAAAAAATACAGCATAGTTAATTTTTTTAAAATTAATCGTTAACTTGTTTGATTTATACCCCCAAGACTCCGTAGTTCCTAGGAGATATCCGTCGAAGTACAATGTGTATAGTATATCTTTAATGTTTTCGATTATTTGAAGCGTTAGTTGCTTCCTTTCTTCTTTTTGGTTATTGTCTAGTGATTCAATTTCAAAATATTCTGTAATATTTGAGATATTTTTTTTAAGCTCATCTTGAAACATAATTTCATTTTAAAGTTATATAAAAGGAGAAAAAAATGAAAATTTTGGAATTAGTTGCAAATTATGGGTTTTTCTCTGCACCGTTACTGGAAGAAGGGGCAACTGCTTATAAAATTGATCAGACTGTTTACCCAGATATAGATTTATCTATAAACTTTGACTATTTAAAAGCAAATCAAATTGCTTTCTGTCCAGATTTAATTTGGGCTAGAATTCCAGGCACGCATTTTAGTGTTGCAAGTATGGGCAAGCATTGGGATAAAGAAAATAATCCAAAAACTGATGATGCAATCAAAGCTATAAGACTAGTTAAAAATGTAACTCGTATCATAGATGAGATAAAACCAAAATACTGGGGCATAGAATGCACTAGAGGTAAGTTAAGGAAGCTAGAGTTAATTGACGAAAAATACCTAAATACAATTTCTTTGTGCACATACGGAGATAAAAGAATGAAACCCACAGATATTTGGTGTAATTTTTATGATTTATGGAAACCAAGAAATATGTGCAAAAATGGCGACCCTTGCCATATTTCTGCCCCCAGAGGTAGCAGCACAGGGTCTCAAGGAGATTCAACGGAAAAATTTAAATTCAAATTACCAGAAGCTTTACCATTAGAGATTTACAAGGCTTTGATTAACAATATTTGATAGAATTAAAAAAAATGGAAATGAAATATAAAGTAGAACCTCATGTAGTAAAAAATCTATTTACAAAATCTAGTCATACTTTTAGAGTTCCAGAGTTTCAAAGAAATTATGTTTGGAAAGTAAGTGAAAAAGAAACAAGTAAAAGACATGTTAATTTATTTCTAGAGGATATAGACACTTCAAAAACTGAAGATGAAAACTACTATATCGGAAATATTATTACATATTCAGACGATACAGTTGAGCATTTACTTGTTGATGGACAACAAAGAATAACAACATTGGCGCTTCTCTTTCTTGCATTTCGGGATTTTCAAAATGAGTCAGATGAAGGTTCAGAAAATATTAAAAAAGTAGATGAACACTTGAAATTTACCCAACAACACCAAGGAAAGGAAAAAATTAAACACAGACTAGTAGTCGCAAACACAAGTGGAGATAATTTTATAAGTAGTTTAATTGAAGGGACTTCTTTAAGAAAAATAGAGGTATCAGTAGGCTCCAGAGAAATGCTTGACTCCTATAAGCAGTGCAAGAAGTTTTTACAAGATAAAGGCTTAGAGGAAGCTAGAAAGTATATTGAGTTCGTTGAGACAAGAGTGGAAATTAGTTGGATTAAAGCATCAGATATAGAGTCAGCATTTATTGTTTTTGACAGAATGAATGACAGAGGCGAAAATTTAACAGTATCTGATAAGTTCAAGTATTTACTTTTTCAGTCAACAGATCCTGAAAATTTAATGAACAAGTCTTCTCAAATCAATAATGACTGGGAGACAATTCAAAATTCCCTTGAGCAAATTAAAGCAAAGATTGATAATTTTTTAAATTATTTTTTAGCAGCAAAACATTTTACAGACAAATGGCCCTCAAAAAGCGCAATGATTAGCTGGATTAGGAAGAAAGGAAATAGAGAAAAAATAGGAATAGATGAACCAATAGTTCTTTTAAAAGAATTACAGGATGATGCTGCAAAATTCAAAGAATTTTGGCGTGGAAATGATATAAACGGAAACCCTTCTAATAGTTTAAACTTAATCAAATCACATGCTAGTGAAGTTAGACAACATATACCTCTTTTGATGGCAGCAAGTGCAGGAAGATACAATAAAGAAGACTTTGAAAAGCTTGCATTATCAATAGAAAAACTTGTTTTTGCCCTAAAGCTTAGCGGATCACAGTGGAATGTTGTCAATACATTTATTCCAGGATGGTGTACAAAACTAAGAAAGAAACAAAATATAGAGAAGTTTATAAATGAAAATATAAATCCAGAAATAGAATCCCGTGCAGCACAGATGTCCGCAAATATAACAAATATGAAAAATATGGGTCCAAAGCTTAGAAGGTATGTTTTAGATAAAATAAATTATATTTTATGTGAAGAGTCAGCAGAACCACATTTTAAAGAGACAACAGAAGGAAAAAAAAGAGAAGTAACAATAGAACATATCCTTTCTCAAAGTTTTCCTGATGGCGATTTAAATAAAAAGTCAGCAGACGAAAACAGAGAGATATTAGAAAAAAATATCTGGAGGTTGGGAAATTTAACATTATTAGAAAGAGTCTCTAATTCTGCAGCAAGTAATAAAACTGTTAAACAAAAGTTTGATGAAAATACATTTAGAAATTCAAAAATTGTTTTATCTAGGCTTATTCAAGTTAAAAATTTCTCAGGTGAAAGTGCATTAGGGAAAAAGCAAACAAGTAAGCACAATACTGTTTTAAATAAGTATGAAATTGAATTAGTCAAACTTGCAGACGGTAAATACTTTGGTTTAGATCAAATTGAAAAAAGAGAGATATATTTATTCTCAATTTTATCTAACTTTTTTGGTGTCGAGCTAAAAACTGTTAATTTATAAAATTATATGGATGAATTAAAAGTTGTAGAACTTTTTGCAGGTGTTGGCGGCTTTAGAATAGGTCTAGAAAAAACTAAACATTTTAAAGTTATTTGGAGTAATCAATGGGAACCAGGTAAATCAAAGCAGCATGCATCTGATGTGTATGTAAATAGATTTGGAAATGATAACCATTCAAACGAAGACATAGAATCAGTTGAAACAAAAGACATACCAAACCATGATGTACTAGTAGGTGGCTTTCCTTGTCAAGATTATTCAGTAGCTTCTTTACTTAAAAACTCTAAAGGACTTCTTGGAAAAAAAGGTGTACTGTGGTGGTCTATTTACAGAATATTGGACGAAAAAAAGAAAAAACCCTCTTTTTTAATATTAGAAAATGTTGACAGACTACTTGGATCTCCCGCTAATCAAAAAGGTCGAGATTTCGCAATGATGCTTAGTAGTTTAAACAATCTTGGTTATGCAGTTGAATGGAGAGTTGTTAATGCAGGTGATTACGGCATGCCACAGCGAAGAAGACGAGTGTTTATTCTCGGTTATTACAAAAATTCAAAACTTTATAAAGAAATGAAAACAACCGATATAAGTAGATGGATTCACAAAGCAGGGGTGTTTGCTAAGCAGTTCAAAGTTGAACAACCAAATTCTTTATTCCTTCCTGATGATTTTGAGTTAGATTCTAACTTAAAGAACGTTTCAGATAAATTTAACTTAGACAATACAAATAAGAAATTTAAAAATGCTGGAATAATGATTGATGGGAAAGTAACTACAGCCCAAACAACTCCGGTATTTAGTGGAAAAAGAACAACCCTAAGAGATGTTCTTGAAGAAACAAAGGTAGATGATGAGTTTTATATAAACAAGAAAGATTTAAAGAGATGGAAAGAAGAAAAAGGCGCTAAAAGTAAGACAAGAACTAAAGATGGATTTACTTACGAATGGAAAGAAGGAGCTATAAGCTTTCCTGATGACCTAGATAAGCCATCCAGAACAATAATTACTTCTGAAGGAGGAAAAAGCCCCGCAAGAATAAAACATGTTGTTGAAACGAAGTTTGGAAAAAGAAGACTAACTCCAATTGAGCTTGAGAGACTAAACATGTTCCCAGACAATCACACATTATTAGAAGGCGTGTCCGACAATATTAGAGCTTTTTTAATGGGGAATGCATTAGTAATTGGTATTGTGACGAAAATTGGTAATGAACTAAATAAAAGAACTAAATAGTACATTCAAAAAAGAAGGGAGAATTAGAGCTGAAGTGGAAAATTCTATATTGATTACAAAAAGAGTTTGCAGGCTCTGTGGAGCTTCAACTTGTAAAACAATTAACTCATGTATGGATACATCTAGTTAGTAAATTATGGTATTTTATGAAGATAATAAACTGCTTAAAAAAGCAAAAGAATCTAATAATTTTTTAGTTCCTAATTTACATACCTGGAACGTCATATATCCTCATAAACAAAGTAGAGTTCCGAAAGCACAAGTCCATGTTTTTGAAAATGGACATTTTAACACTACAAATGCTAATTTATTACCAAAATTTAATGATATTTTTTTTGGAAGTATCGAGATAATAAATGAAAATTGTTTTATTTATTATGACCCAGGATCATCAACTGGAGAAGAGTTTAATGCCATTGAATTGGCAAAATTCTATAAGGAGAATGACATTATATATTCTGACAATCCCTCTCCAAAGCCTATAAATCGCTATACAAGTAGTTATTATCATGATTTCCAAAACCGGTATGATTTTGGTGGTGCCAGTGATATAGACTTAGTAAGGCTTGGGTCAGACAACAAGCCAACGGAGCTAATTGAATCAAAACGTTCAGCTAAAGTCACATTTGACAACTGGTCTCCATACAAAGCAGATTATGGACACTTTAATATTTTATTCAACTTATCCACAATGCATAATCTAAGAGCTACAATTGCATTTCACTATTGGGAAAATTATAAAATTGAAAAAATTAATAAAATTAAAATGTATGAAATTATTGATATTGATAAACCAAAATTTCTAAATGTTGTAAATCTTGAAGAGTTTTTAAATTGTGAGTATTAAACACATTTTGTCGTAATGGAGTTATAAAATATTATTTATGAATGAAGATTACAAGAAGTTAAATAATGATGATTTGATTCAACTCTTAAAAGACCGTGATTCCAAATTAAATAAAATATCAAAACAAATACCTTATGGTCTTGTTTGGGAAGATAAGGATGAAACAGTTGTATCAGATTTCCATACAAAAACACCAGTAATAAAAATTAATAAAAGCAAAGATATTGAAGATAAAAATCAACCCACTAATTATTTAATTGAGGGTGAAAACCTTCATGTTTTAAAAATTTTAGAAACAACTCATTCAGAATCGATTGATGTTATTTACATTGATCCTCCTTACAACACTGGGAACAAAGATTTTATATTTAATGATGAATATGTAGATAAAGAGGATTTATTTCGACACAGTAAATGGGTTTCTTTCATGGAAAAGAGATTAAAAATTGCTAAAACTCTATTAAAACCAAGTGGAAAAATCATTGTCAGTATTGATGACAATGAAGTTTTCAATCTCAAATTGCTACTAGATCAAATTTTTAATGAAAATAATTTTATTGCCTGCTTACCAACAGTTATGAATCTTAAGGGAAACCAAGATCAGTTTGCTTTTGCAGGGACACATGAATATACACTTATTTATACAAAGGATAAAAATAAGTCGCAATTTAATGATATGCCACTAAACGAACAAGAAATTAAAGAAGACTGGAAAGAGGATGAATTTGGTCTTTGGAAAGAAGGAAGGTATTTAAAATTTACTGGAAAAAATGCATCAAGAGAGAAACAGCCAACTTTATACTTTCCAGTCTGGGTTAAAAAAGATGGTACTGATTTATCAACTAAAGAAGTTAAGGGTTGGGATAAAGTCCTTCCGATAACCATAAAAGGTGGTAAACCTCAGGAAATGTCATGGAGTTGGAGCAAAAAAAAATTTGAAGAAGAAAAGTTTAATATAATAATTAAAGGCTCAAGTCCAGATTGGTCATTTAAAAAAAAGCAAAGACCAAATATTGGAGAGGTTCCTTCTAAGCGTCCTAAGAGCTTATTTTATAAACCGGAATACTCAAGTACAAATGGAGCAACACAATTGGAGGGCATTTTTGGTGATAGGGTTTTTGACTACCCAAAACCTCTTGGTTTAATCGAAGATCTTTTGCTCATCTGTGGCAACAAAGATTCCTTAATCTTAGACTTTTTTGCCGGCACTGGCACTACAGGGCATGCAATCTTAAATCTAAATAAAAATGACGATGGTTGTAGAAAATTCATCTTAGTTTCTAACAATGAAAACAAAATAGTTGAAAATGTTACTTACTCTAGGATTTCGAAAGCAATAAATGGCTATAAAAATCGTACAACAAATAAGAACGTAGAAAAACTTGGTGGAGCATTAAAAAAACTAGATATTCATTATGTTGAAAATGAAAATACTGATTATTCAAATTATGAAATTTCAAAAAACTTAAGCGATACGATTTGCTTTAAAGAAGAGACTTATGAGGTTGTTAAAAAGAATAACTACTTTGAGATTTACAAAAATGAGAAAGGGAAATATACAGTTATCATTTTTGATTTTAGTGATATTGAAAAAATTCCTTCATTAATTAAAGAAAAGGATGCAGAATTGACTATTTACAAATATCAACTAGCTGCTGATTACGATGAATATGTTATTGAGGAAATTTTTCAAAATAATACAATTACTGATCAAATTGATATCCCGGCTTTTTATACTCAATAAAAATGGTAAATTTAGTAAATTTTCAAAAAGAGAAAGTTAGTGAGCTTCTTGATTATTCAGTTAAGAGCTTAAATTCCAGTACCTTTCCAAATACTATAATTTTTCAATCACCAACGGGCTCTGGTAAAACTATTATGGCATCAGAACTCGTAAAAGAACTTTATAATAACGAAAAAAATATTTCATTTATCTGGATAGCACCCGGAAACCTTCAAGAACAAAGTAAGATTAAGCTTCAAAATTATTTATCATCTTCACCAGCTATTAAACATAGCTATTTTAAAGATTTGGATACTCATATTAAAGCTGGCGAAATTCTTTATATGAATTGGCAAAGTATAAACAAAAAAGATACAAATATAATTGTTCAGGAAAGTGAGAGAAACTTCAATTTATTAAACATTGTGGAAAATACAATTGAAGAAGGCAATAGAATAGTTCTACTAATTGATGAAAGCCATTATGGTGCAAAGTCTGAAATTTCATTATCTCTAATTAGGTCAATGAAACCTTCGCTTACGATAGAGATTTCTGCAACTCCAAAATTGCTAGAATTAAAACCTGGCACTATTGAATACAAACTTGTAAATGCAAATTTATCAGAAGTTAAAGAAGCTAATTTAATCAAAAATTTAATTGTTTTGAATGAAGGTGTAGGAATCCAAGCATCAAAAGATCAGAAAGAAATAGAAGTATTACAAGACTTTACAAACGAACAAGTGGTTAAAAAAGCTATAAAAAAAAGGAACGAACTAGAAAAAGGTTTTCTGGAGGAGAAAAGTAAAATAAAACCACTTTTACTTATACAAATTCCCGACTCTAAAAAGAATAGCAATACTGACATGAAAGAAGAAATGCTAGAAATATTAAGTAAAAATAAATTAACCATCGAAAATAAAAAAGTGGCAATTTATTTAAGTGGCGAAAACGTCAACATGGATGAAGAAAATCAACCTTTTGAAAGTGTAGAAGTACTAATTTTTAAACAAGCTATTGCTCTGGGTTGGGATTGTCCACGAGCGCATATTTTGGCAATATTTCGAGATATCAAAAGTTTTGCTTTTGAAGTACAAACAATAGGAAGAATTTGTAGATTTCCTGAACCTAAAAAAGGCTATTTTAATAATAATGAATTAAATAATGCGTACATATTTTCAAATATACCATCTATAGAGTTGAAAGATAATTTTGCTCAAAGCTTGATCTCATTACACATATCAGAAAGAAAAAAAGGTGGTGCTTATGAACCAGTTAATTTACATTCTTATCACACAATAAGAAACAGGGAAAAAACGAGATTTGACTCAAGTTTTGAAGAATTATTTGCAAAAACATCATCAAAATTAAATATTTCAAAAAAAATTAATATTAAGAATCCAATCGTTAAATCAACAATTCTAAAAGATGTCATTGATTCTGTTGAAGATATTAGCGATGGAATAGACCAAGAAAATATAGAGCTTACTGACCCCAAAAACCTCCAAAATTATTTTGATAGCTATGTTAGTAAAGCAATTTCAAATAATGGATACTTTCCGGAACAAAGATCAGTTAACAGGTTAAAAAACTCAATATATACATTTTGTGAAAGTAATTTTTTGTTAAATAAAATAATTCGCGAAGATCAACTAAAAATAATGCAAATAGTACTGGATGACAAAAACAATAAGTATTTTAATGAGTTGATTGAGAAGACAATTGAGTCATATTCTAAATATGTTGATGAGAATGAAACTATAAGATTAGGATTCAATGGTCAGTGGAATGTTCCAGAGACAATCCGTTTAAGTTCATTTGTAGACGGGCTAAATAAATCAAATTCAAAAAAATCGATAATGCAACCTTTCTTTGTCGAATCAAAACTTTATCAATCAGAAAAGAAATTTATTGAGTATTTAGAAAAATCCGAAGAAGTAAAGTGGTGGTTTAGAAATGGTGACAGAGATATGACATATTTTGCTGTTCCATATGACAAAGAAAATTCTTCTGCACCTTTCTATGTTGATTTTATTGTTTTCTTTAAAGATAATGAAGTTGGCTTGTACGACACCAAGCAAGGCATAACGCTAGAGACTAATGATACATATATTAAAAATAAAGGTTTGCAAAAATATTTACAGAATGAAAAATATAAAAAATTTAAACTGCATGGAGGTATCGTTGCAAACACAAGCAATGATTATTCTGGAAATTGGAAAATTTATAAATCAACAAATAGAACTAACTTACGAGAGACAAATAAAACTGGTTGGGAACTTCTAGACTTTAAGGAAACAAGGTAGCATCTTACCCCAACTCTTATCACTAGATTTTTGATTCAATAGAATTTTAATTTTAAACTCAAAAATAAATTGCATCTACTAATAATTATTTTTATTATTTAAAAAGTGATGATAGAAGATAAAAACATCAGAGAATTAATCAAGTTTGGTGATTATTTAACTCAAGTAGGAGCTGAGCTACACGATGAAGTACTAGGTCACGATTATTTAGTAGAAGAAGACTTACAGCAAGTGTTAGGACCAAGGTTTATTCAAAAAAAACTTCCTATGCTAAGAGAGTTGAATTTCCACAGAGAGGTATTTGGATTAACATGGAAAGAAGGCATTAAGCCAGACTTTACATTTTTTGCAGATGAAGACAGTAAAGTTTTTCAACCGTTTATAGTCGAATTCAAACACACTACAAAGCTTACAAATGATCACAGAAAGGAACTTCTTCAGCAACTTAAGTTTGGTCAGAATACCTTTTTGAATAAAGATGATGATCTTAATTATGGCTTTTTATGGAATATTGTGAAACATAAGTACCAAGTCTCTAATGAAATTATACAAAAAATATCTGTATCAAAACTAGATGATTTAATTACTGAGCTTCAAAAAGTAAAAGAGTCTGAAGAAAAAAAAGACAAGATTAAATTTCTAGGAGATCTTTTTATGACTATTTTAAAAGACTCTCCTAAAGTATTTTCTCATAAAGATTTTGCCAAGGAGGTAGACGCCCATCTCAAAGAGCATGATATGTCTATTGGAGAAGTGTTATCGAATTTCGAACCTTCTTATAAAGAGGTTTTTAGTAATTCTCTCAAAGAAGGATCACTATTTAAACTCGAGGTAGAATCAGACCCTAAAGTAGAGCTCGAACTCTGGAAGATCACTGGTGTAGACCAAAATCTCAGCATGGAGTTAATAAAAAGTTATTAATACACAGTTAGACCTTTATGATTGAAATCTTCCCAATTGGAGGGTATTCCAAAGTAGAGGGAAACAGCATACTTATCAAAGTAGATAACGATTCAGTAATCCTTGATATGGGATTAACTATGGACAACTATGTTCAGTTTCAAAACTCAAATCAAAATTCAAACAGCAATACTTACTATGATGAACTACTTAAAGTTGATGCTGTACCTGATTACTACAGTGTTCAAGAACACCTCAATACTGTAAGAGCAATCATTCCCTCTCACGCACATCTAGATCATGTAGGTGCTATTCCGTATGGTGCAAAGTTTTTTAAAAATATAGAAATTCTTGGAACACCATACACCATAGCTTTTCTAAAAAAAGAGATTAAGAATACAGGGTTTAGCAGGTAC
>Ga0181568_10005450_pt1 | contig 11226 bp, 8 predicted proteins | sample 101ome_20_FD_133758 | JGI IMG/M metagenome (GOLD analysis project Ga0181568, IMG submission 133758) | Coastal salt marsh microbial communities from the Groves Creek Marsh, Skidaway Island, Georgia - 101404AT metaG (megahit assembly) | ecosystem: Environmental > Aquatic > Marine > Intertidal zone...
AAATTTTATCAAAAAAAAAATTACTAAGGAAAATAAATCGTTTAGAGGCTAAATTAGAGGAAGCCAAACAAGAAAATAAGAATGCTAAGCAGCAAAAATATAATTTAGATAATGATGGTCTTACTTCAATGAAGGATTCAGTAAGAACGCTTTCTTTGTGTAAGAAAATAAACAAGACTTTAAGTCAACCTCAAAAAGTAGTAGTACTCGTTAGATTATTTGAACTTATAAAATCAGATAATCATTTCAGTCCGCAGAGGATTATGATAATTGATACTGTGTCTGAGGTTTTTAATTTTTCAGAACAAGAATTTAAAGCTATACAAACTTTTGTAGTCAGTGAACGCATAGAATCTTGTAATCTTAATAATTTATTAATAGTAAATAATGATGATAAATTAGATAAAGTCAAATACAAACATATTAAGACAGATCATTTAAATGGCGATATACTTATTCTCAAAGTTAATAGTGTAGATTTATATTTTATGCGTTTTCTCGGAGATGTGGAGTTGAATTTTAATGGATTAATAGCAGATAGTAGAAGGATTTATATTTTTGCACCTGGTTCAACCATTAGACTACCTAAAGATAAACCCATATATTATTCAGATGTTGTGTCTAGGTTTTTAAACGATAGTAACCTGACTAAATTAGCTATAGATGCTAAAAATCTAAGTTTTACTTTTGCCAATGGTAATATAGGTCTTAGAGGAATTAATATATCTGAAGAACATGGGAAACTTATTGGTATTATGGGCTCCTCTGGAGCAGGTAAAACCACTTTACTTAATGTCTTATGTGGTTTAGAAAAACCAAGTCATGGATCTGTTGTGATCAATGGAGTTAACATACATGAGCATCCAGAAGCTATACAAGGTGTAATTGGTTATATCCCCCAAGATGACATTTTGTTTGAAGATCTTAGTGTATATCAAAACCTATATTACAATGCAAAATTATGCTTTAGTAATAAATCGCATGAGGAGTTAGATTCTATAGTTATAAATACGCTTGGAAATCTTGGTTTATTGACAACCAAAGATCTTAAGGTGGGTAATCCTTTGGCAAAAACTATTTCAGGCGGACAAAGAAAAAGATTAAATATTGCCTTAGAGTTAATAAGGGAACCCTCGGTTTTATTTGTAGATGAACCAACATCAGGCCTTTCTTCCAGAGATTCTGAAAATGTTATGGATCTCCTAAGGGAATTGGCGCTAAAAGGTAAATCTATTTTTGTTGTTATTCATCAACCATCCTCAGATATTTATAAAGTATTTGATAAGATTTTTATTGTTGATACATGTGGTTATCCTATTTATTATGGTAAGCCTGTGGAAGCGGTAACCTATTTCAAAAAAATTGATCATCAAGTAAATGCAGATCAGGGTGAGTGCTACACATGCGGAAATGTTGATGTTGAGTTAATATTTAATATTATAGAGGCAAAAGTGGTAGATGAATACGGTCGTTATACAGGAGAGAGAAAAGTAAATCCAGAAGAGTGGTCTAATTATTATAAAAAACTTATCAAAATTAAAAGAGTTGAAGGTCAAGAGGTTTTGCCTGAAGGAGCATTAGCTTTGCCAAACAAGTTCAAACAATGGCTCATTTTTTCCACTAGAGATCTTTTATCAAAACTAGCCAATAAGCAATATTTGATAATTAATTTATTAGAAGCACCTGTTCTTGCTTTGCTTCTTTCTTTCATTATTCGTTATGTAGACAATGATGGAGTTGCATATGTATATGGTAAGAATGATAATATACCAGCTTACTTCTTTATTTGTATAATAGTAGCCTTATTTATGGGACTAACTGTAAGTGCTGAGGAAATTGTAAAAGATAGGAAAATACTCAAAAGAGAAGCATTCTTGAATTTGTCTAAAGGAAGTTATTTCTTTTCTAAGGTTGCGATATTGTTTGGTGTAAGTGCTGTGCAAACTTTATCATTTGTTTTAGTTGGGAATTTGGTATTGGGTATTAGTGGAATGCTAATGGAGAGTTGGTTTATACTTTTTTCGGTTTCTTGTTTTGCCAATATGTTAGGTTTGAATATCTCTGCAACGTTTAATTCTGCCATAACAATCTATATTCTTATCCCTATTTTATTGATACCACAAATGGTTTTATCAGGAGCAATATTTAGTTTCGACAAATTGCATGACTGGATTGGATCAGATGATGAAGTTCCTTTGATTGCAGATTTAATGGTTTCAAGATGGGCCTTTGAAGCAATGGCTGTTGATCAATTCAAAAACAATGATTTTGAACAGTTGTTTTACGGTATAGAGAAGAAGGAGAGTAAGGCAGACTACAAACAAGTATATTATATTCCTGAATTACGGGTTAATTTGGAGGAATGTATGGGATATATAGTTGTTCAAAATAACGAAAGTATTTATAGAGTTAACAATCATTTAAATTTATTAAAGGAAAATCTGAGTGTTATTGATTCTAAATTTGATTCAGATTATAAATTTTATGATAACTTAAATTATTCGAATGTTTTAACAAGTGATTTTGATTCAATAAAATCTTATGTTTCAAGACAAATAAATACTATTAAATCTAATAATGATATCAAACTTTTTAATAGTATTTACCAAGGTATAGATAGCTGTTCAAAATATATTCTTTACGAAACTCTAAATGATAGAGTGCGTCTTCAAAATAACTTAAATTTATTAAGAGTAGAGATTGAAAAAGAGAATAAGGAGAATAAAGCAATTCTATACACTGATTTAGAAAAACTTCAACTAGATTCCCTTCATTGGGGAATTATCAATGATATTTCCCTTTATCTAAATGAATTATCAGCAAAGTATAGCAAAGATTTCTCTTTATCAAACAAAAAAATAAATGATTATAAATTACTTTTTCAAGACGGAGAAGAAAATAAGGCTCGTTACAAGAGATTTAGAAGTCATTATTATAATGAAGAATTGGCTTCATTGGTTAAAAAGTCTTTGTCAAAGAGAAGAATTAAAGAAAAGAATGGACTATTGTTTCAAGTAATTGATCCTATATATAGAGATCCTTCTGATGATAAATATTGGTTTAACTACAGAGCTCATTTCTATGCCCCAAATAAAGCTTTATTTGGACAAAAATTGGATACCTTTTGGTTTAATATTATTGTGATTTGGTTAATGTCTGTAGTTTTATTTTATACATTATATAATAACTTTTTATGGAGGATTTTGAATTTTACAAATAATCGGATGCAAATGGTATTTAATTTACTAATCCCAGTATTTCAAAAATGGAGTAATCTTTCAAAAAACTATTTGTTGTTATTAAAAGGCTTTTTAACTTCTAAGTTTAAAGGTGGAGGTATAGTCAAGTAATGAAAATTCAATTTTACATATCGGTAATTTTAGTGTTTTTACTTTCATGTGGACCCTCTGAAGATGCAAAATATTTCAGGAATTTACTTGAGATTAAAGAAAATACGCTTAAACCTAGTGTTGATTTTCCTAGAGAAAAGCTCTATGAAATTATTGAACAAATACCCTCTCCACTTGAAGTTTCTAATCTTATCAAAGAAAGTGGAGCTAATTATAATGAGTATATGCTCAATGATGTAGGTTATGCTGATGATTATAACAATAAATATACTCAAGCAGTGAATTTAGGTGTTTATGGTACAGATTTAGGTTATATTAATATTTACAGTAAGTATGCGGCTTCAATGCTTTATATGTCATCTGTGCAGGACTTAGCTAGCCAACTAAGAATTGGTCAATTTTTTGATTTCAGCACAATTTCAAGATTAGCAGCTAACAGTGAAAATATAGATTCAATACTTTATATCTCTACAGCTGGCTTTGATAATATGAGTAGTTATCTAAGAAAGCAAGAAAGAGATGATGTTTCTGTTTTAATGATTGTTGGTGGTTGGATAGAGGCAATTTATATTATTACGCAAGTGACTCGCAGATATCCTACTCCAAAGCTTATTGAGCGAATAGGAGAACAAAAAATATTATTAGATGATCTCTTATTGATTATTAGCTTGTATCAACATGATAATTACTTTAATCGTATTTTTAATGACTTGAATATTCTTCAATCTAATTTTGAAAACGTTGAAATAGAATATGTCGTAGGTGAAAGAGAAATGATAGAAGTAGACGGAATATTAGTGGTGCAGGATAAGAACGAAAGTATTGTAAGGCTCGATGATAAAACGCTAAATAATATCACACAAACGATTCAGCAAATAAGAACTTTTCTAGTAGAAACAGATGTTTAAAACATATCATAAAATACTTTTTTTTATAGCCTGTCTAATTACTATTGATGGACATGGACAATGCAGTAGCATGAAAGCTAAATGTGTGCCAGACGTATCTAAATATACACTATTGAAGGCATATGATATCCAACTACCTAAACGTAAAAATAGGAAAATGCGACCTCCTACTAAGCGATATTCTGTAATGCTATCTAAAGGAACTAGGTATCGAGTGACGGGTTGTGTTAATCGTTCTGTTTCTTTTAAACCTATGGTCTTTTCCCTTTATGACAATTTTGGTCTAGTGACTACTAGTTATAATCAAAATAGTAACAAGCATTATCCAGCTTTTGAATTTATATGTAATAAATCTGGTATCTATTATCTAACTTTCTATTTTGTCGATGGCATTATTGGTTGTGGTGCCGGATCCCTGGCTATGCGTAAGACAATTAAATAATTTATATATTTGTTATAAAAATATATAATGAATAAATATGATATTATAGCTTTATTTATTTTAAAGCAAATTAAAGGTATTGGTGTGTCTCGTCTTAATTATGTTTTAAGTCAATGTAAGCCCTCCGATATTTTTGAAAAAAATCAAAATGAACTTTCTTGCTTACTTAAAGTTAAAGATATATCAATACTTAAACAGGTGCACAATAAGTCATTACTTTTAAATGCGGAAAAGGAATTTGAATTAATGAAGCAACATTCTATCTCATTTATAACTGTAAGAGATAAAAACTATCCATTTTTACTTAAACAACTTAATGACCCACCTCCTTTTTTGTTTTACAAGGGAACATTGCCTGCTTCTACTTCGCGTTTTATAAGTGTAGTAGGAACTCGAAAACCATCGGCTGATGCGCAGAGAATAGTTTATCGTTTAATTGATACATTAAAACCAGTTGATCCTGTTATAGTAAGTGGTTTAGCTCTTGGTATAGATACAATTGCTCATAAAGTTTCTATTGATCATCAAGTTCCTACAATTGGTGTTCTAGGATCTGGTTTTGGCTGCTTTTATCCTAGGTCAAATGAGCGTTTAGCTCAAAGAATATTGGATAAAGATGGTATAATATTTACGGAACATTTTTTTTTAGATCCTCCTAATCGGGAACATTTTCCAAAAAGGAATAGAATTGTAGCAGGTTTATCTAGCTGCACTGTGGTAGTGCAGTCTGCTTCAAGTGGAGGATCTCTATTGACGGCCGATCTTGCAAATGGATATAACAGGGATGTATTTGCATTTCCTGGATCCTTGGACGAAAGTGTTTATCGAGGAACTCATAAACTTATCAAGGAAAACAAAGCAGCCCTTGTAGAATCTGGAGAAGACATTATCAAGGCAATGAATTGGGAAGTTCAATCTCCTGAAAAGTTTCCCAAAAGTATATTTTTAGATCTTTCAAATTTAGAATTACAAATTGTAAAATTACTAAGTCAGCACAATAAATTACATATCGATCAGCTTCAAAGGTCTCTATATCAAGTAGGAAATAATTTGAATATTATATTGCTAGGTTTGGAGATGAAAAATATCATTAAAACATTACCAGGCAAACACTTTAGCTTGTTACAGTAATCGAAGATACTCTCTCTAATTAAGTATTTCAAGCAGGAAAATATTATAATATTATTTGTGAAAATTAGAAAATCCTTTAAATCGTAAAAAAATAACGCTTTAAGGGTACCTAAAATTCATATTTAATAGTACCTTCGTCCTTTGTTATTGTTAAAAAACTGTTGATAATACATGAACTTAAAATAAAGCCTGTATTATTAAACTTATTTAAGTTTGCAGTTATAAGACTAAATAAATTGACTATGAAAGAAGTTGGTGTAAAAAATCCTAAAGCTGATTTATCGGTATTAGGATTCAACAACGTAAACAACATTTTCTGGAATTTAAGCCCAGAAGAATTAGTAAATCATACAGTTGAAAAAGGAATGGGTGTTGTCGCTGACAGCGGCGCAATTGCAGTTAATACTGGAGAATTTACAGGTAGATCACCTAAGGACAGATTTATTGTTTGTGATGCCAAAACAGAAAATACTGTAGATTGGAACGGAATCAACATTAAATTTGATTCAGACAAGTTTGATGCTTTATACAACAAGGTTGTAGCTTATTTTGAGAATAAAGATCTGTATGCAAGAGACAATTATGTTTGTGCACACGAATCTTACAGATTAAACGTGAGAACAATTACGGAGTTTCCTTGGTCAAATAATTTTGCCAATAACATGTTTATGAGGCCTAGTCAGGAGGAAATTCAATCAATGAACCCAGATTGGACAGTAATATGTGCGCCTGGTTTTAAAGCAGATCCTGAGGCTGATGGAACTAGACAACATAATTTTGCTGTTGTAAACTTCACCAAGCAAACTATCATAATTGGAGGTACTGCATATACAGGTGAAATCAAGAAAGGAATTTTTTCTGTATTGAATTATATTCTTCCGCAGGATAAAGGAATTTTGTCTATGCACTGCTCCGCAAATATTGGTAAAGAGGGTGATACAGCAGTATTCTTTGGTTTGTCAGGAACAGGAAAAACCACTTTATCTGCTGATCCTAACAGAGGTTTGATAGGAGATGACGAACATGGTTGGGCAGAAGACGGTGTTTTTAACTTTGAAGGTGGTTGTTATGCTAAATGTATAGATTTAAGTGCTGAAAAAGAGCCTCAAATTTATGCTGCTGTGAAGCAAGGTGCTATACTAGAAAATATAGTTTTTCAAGACGGAACAAAAGAACCTGATTACCATGATGGTTCTATAACTGAAAATACAAGAGTCTCTTATCCAATTGAGCATATTTCAAACGCGGTTAAACCTTCTAAAGGTGGTATCCCTCAAAATGTATTTTTCTTGACTTGTGATGCTTATGGAGTTTTACCTCCAATATCAAAGTTAACTCCAGGTCAGGCAATGTATCAGTTTATTTCAGGTTATACTGCCAAAGTAGCTGGAACAGAGGCCGGGATAACTGAACCTCAAACAGCTTTTTCAGCTTGTTTTGGTGCTCCGTTTTTACCATTACATCCAACTAAGTATGCTGAGATGTTAGGAGAAAATATGACTAAAAATAACGTTAATGTTTGGTTAATTAACACTGGATGGTCTGGTGGGGCTTATGGAACAGGTTCAAGAATGAAATTGTCCTACACAAGAGCTATGATTACTGCTGCACTTAATGGAGAGTTGGATAATGTTGTGTACAAAAATCATGCGGTTTTTGGTTTAGCTATGCCAAATGAGTGTCCTAATGTACCAAATGAGTTATTACATCCAAGAAATACTTGGGAAGATAAAGCAGCCTATGATTTGACAGCAAATAAGTTAGCTAAACAATTCTTAGAGAACTTCAAGAAGTTTGAAGATCAAGCTAATGAGGAGATTTTATCTGCTGCACCGGTAGTAACAGAGACAGTTTAATACAGATTAATTAATATATTTGGAAGGCTTCTCGATATCGGGAAGCCTTTTTTATTTTTGCTAAGCTATTTATGAATTACTTTTATTCAAATGATATTCAAGAAAACTTCGGAACTTTAACAGGTCAAGAAGCATCTCATTGTTTTAAAGTTTTAAGAAAAAAAGAAGGCGATATTATAAATGTCTTAGATGGAGAAGGTGGATTATACAAATCAAAAATAATTACTTTATCTAAAAATGAATTGCAATTTGAAGTAATTGAAACAATATTTCATGAGCGTCCTCAATTAAATATTCATATTGCCATTGGACCAACCAAAAATATTTCTAGAATTGAATGGTTATTAGAAAAGGCAACTGAGGTTGGAGTTAGTGGATTCACATTTATTCAGTGTGAAAATGCTCAAAGAAATATAGTTAAAATGCAGCGTTTAGAAAAAATTGTTCAAAGTGCTGCTAAACAATCAGGTAATTTTTATTTACCTCAAATTAATGAAATGGTTGATTTCGAACATTTTTTAAAATCGGCTGAATTTGATCAAAAACTAATGGGATATTGCCAAGGTAAGCTAAGTTCTATTAAAAGTGTTTTGAATAGGTCATCGTCATCACTTTTGCTTATTATTGGCCCTGAAGGTGATTTTAGTCCTAATGAAATTAGGATCGCAAAGCAAAATAATGTTGAACTAATTACCCTTGGTCATAACAGATTACGAACCGAAACTGCTGCATTAGTTGCTTTAATAAAGGTTAAAACTATGTTTGATGATTAGATTATTTATTTTTTTATGCCTCAGTATTAGTTGTCAATCAATAGCCCAACAAGAGGTGGAAATTGCGAGATTAAAGTATAATGGAGGTGGTGATTGGTATGTTAGCCCTACTTCGTTGCTCAATTTGATTAGCTTTTGCAATGAAAATATAAATACAGCGATTGCTGCAGAGGAAGCTGTTGTAGAAGCGGGTAGTCCAGAAATTTTTGCCTATCCATTTGTACACATGACTGGTCATGGAAACATTATTTTTAATTCTAATGAAGCTGAGAATTTAAGAAGCTATTTAATTGCAGGAGGTTTTTTATCTATTAATGATTCTTATGGTATGGATCAATTTATTAGGATCGAAATGAAAAAGGTTTTTCCTGAATTAAGTTTTATTGAATTACCTTTTAGTCATCCAATATACCACCAAGATTATACATTCACTAATGGTCTTCCAAAAATACATGAACATGATGGAAGGGCGCCCAAAGGACTTGGATTAATTTATCAAGGAAGGTTAGTAGTTTTTTATAATTTCGAATGTGATCTTGGAGATGGCTGGGAGGATCCTCAAGTACATAGCGATAGCCCATTAGCCAGGCAGAGGGCTTTAAAAATGGGAGCAAATATTATAAAATTTGCTTTTACTCAGCAATAATTTTGTTTTTGAATACTAGGCTTAATATTATGTAACTGGCAAATATTATTATTGCACCTAAATATCCAAATATAAGGATTGAGATAAATGCTACAATCATTAATGTATAACGATAAATGTTATCCTTTATCTTCCAATTATTAGTCTTGAATGAAAACATTGGTATATTACTTATTAGTAAATAAGAAACTATTAGTGTTAGTCCTAGCAAAAAGTTGTAATCAAGGAATATCCAAGTTATTTGCTGGTCACTGGAAATAATTATAAATGGTATTGAAATAATAAATAAAGCACTTGCAGGTGTTGGTATACCCTTAAAATAATTAATCTGTTTTGTTTGACTATTGAATTTTGCCAGTCGATAGCAACTTGCAATTCCAATTAATAAAGCTGGCCATAGCTTAATAGTATTTTGACCGAATCCATTAGCATTTATTGCAAGTGCTTGTTCCATTAATTTATACATTATCATTGACGGCGCAACTCCAAATGTGATTACATCCGCAAGGGAATCTAATTGCGCACCTATTTTAGATTGAGCTTTTAATAATTTAGCTAAAAAGCCATCCAAAAAATCAAATAATGCAGCTAATATAATTAAATAGGAGGCGATGCCTAAGTACATAAAATGATTAGGTTTAGCTGTAATTTCAAAGGTTTGCTTAAGATGGTTGGATATTTCAACTCTATCACTGCTCTCAATAATAAATAGAATAGCTAACATTCCTAGGAATGCATTGCTGAGCGTAATAATATTTGGAATAGATTTAATCCATTTCATAATTAATTATTCATAAGGTTTTCAATAGCTTCTACTTCGATAGGAATATTTGACATTAAATCAACATTTTCATTAGTTGAGATAAGGATATCATTTTCAATTCTAACACCAAGACCTTCTTCCCTAATGTAAATACCTGGTTCACAGGTGAAAACCATACCTTCTTTAATGGGTTCATATCTATTCCCTATGTCATGAACGTCAAGCCCTAAAAAGTGAGATGTTCCGTGCATAAAGTATTTTTTGTATAACGGATTCTGAGGATCTTGATTTTTAACATCAATTTTATCTAATAATTCAATATCTATTAAGGCTGATTCCATTACCTTACCAACTTCTTGATTGAACTCATTGAGAGTAATACCTGGTCTGAGCATACTTGAAGCCTCTCTCATTACTTTAAGGCAGGCATTATAAACAGATTTTTGTCTGGGGTTATATTTTCCGTTTACGGGTATTGTTCTAGTTAGGTCTGATGCGTAATTTGCATAGTCTGCACCGAAGTCCATTAAGATTAGTTCGCCGTCTTTACATATGTCATTATTTTCTCCATAATGCAAGCAACATGCATTAGCCCCAGATGCTATTATTGGTTCGTAGGCATGTCCATTTGATCTATTTGAAATAAATTCATGAATAATTTCAGCTTCGATTTCGTATTCAAAAACGTTAGGTTTAACAAATCCTAATACCCGACGAAAAGCTTTTTCTGTAATATTACAGGCCTCCTGAATTGCATCAATTTCTAGTTGTGATTTAATTGTTCTTAATTTAGCCATAATTGGATTGGCTCTATAATATTGATGAAGAGGGAATTTTTGTTTTAATTCTTGTGCAAATCTTAAATCTCTGTATGGGACCTCATTAACTGCTCTATCATTTTCGTTTAAGTTTAAATAAACATTTTGAGCCAATAGCATTATTTTTTCAAGCGCTTCTTGAAAATGTTCAATATAAAACACATTTTTTATGCCTGAGGCAATTCTTGCTTGTTCGAGAGTGTATTTTTGACCTTCCCAAATGGCAATATGCTCGTTGCTTTCAATGATAAATAATGCTTCTCTGTATTGAGGGAGTGGTGCATTGGGAAAAAGTACAAGTATGGATTTTTCTTGATCAATACCTGTTAGATAATATAAGTCACTGTTTTGTCTCCAAGTATGATATAAATCTCCATTTTTTGGAAATTGATCATTGGAATGAAAAATAGCCACTGACTTATTTGGTATTTCTTTAATGAATTTAGATCTATTATTAATAAAAAGCTGATTATTAATAGGATTATATTTATGCATAACTCATTTGGCTTTATTGTGAAGTATAAATCTAATGAAAATAT